>Ga0302289_1000099_pt1 | contig 49181 bp, 45 predicted proteins | sample III_Fen_N1_2_FD_194552 | JGI IMG/M metagenome (GOLD analysis project Ga0302289, IMG submission 194552) | Peat permafrost microbial communities from Stordalen Mire near Abisko, Sweden - III_Fen_N1_2 | ecosystem: Environmental > Terrestrial > Soil > Wetlands > Permafrost | place: Sweden: Abisko... | reverse complement strand
AGGAATTATTCAAATACATGGATAGTTTATGGGAAGAACTCGAAAAAAAAGACTTGCGTCATAATGAGGCTGAAAAGACAGCACTATTTGAGACAGCAACTCACTTTAACAAGACATTATTTGAGGTATATCGTTCATACTTTCTAGTACAAAATAGCAAGTCAAAACGAGAGATGAGTTTAAATGAAATTGACGCATTGGCTACTACGCGTTTTTCGTTTATGCACCTTACAGTGGAAACTGGTGAAGTAGTTTATGGCGAGAGACACATTCCATTTGGAGATTGCTATCCATTGCCTGATAGTATGAAACTACTTCCACCTGAGAATGGTAAAGAACTTGACGTAATCTTTGAGGTGAATGCCGAATATACTAGCATGGGGGAAATAGTTCTTCATGGTCAAACAAACCTACCTCCAAAAACGGACCTTATGATCTCGCTTAGAAAAGCGGATTCAAATTACAATGCTCAATCCAAGTGTACCGTTCTTTCTGATGGATTCTTCCATAGTGAGGAATTCTCAAGTGCGAAGAATCCCCCAACATACGCTCTAGATCGTGGTAGGTATCTTGTTGAGATCATCATGCCTATTTTCGATGTACAGCCGGACGATGTTAAGGTAGTAATTGGTAAGCAAAGTAGGAATCTAATTGGCGAATATACTTTTAAAGACGGAATTTTTGGAACATCCGTAAAGTATGAAAAAGCTATAGAAGTCTAATATCCCTCCCCCCACTCCACGACCCGTAGACCCCACCACCCCCTCCACTGATGTATAATACCCTTGTCGGCGCACGCACATGAAATAATCCCCGCGCGGACACGGAGCAAACACACATGAACCCCCAAAACAAAAAAGACCTCATCGCCGCCTACAAACAGCGCGCGCAGATCGGCGGCATCTACGCCGTCACCAACACGCAAACGGGGCGATTCCTCGTGCTGGCGAGCGCGGAAATCGGCGGCATCCGCAAGCGGTACGAGTTCGCCGAGGCGACCGGCGGCTGCTTTCACCCGAAGCTGCAGCAGGACGCGAACCAATTCGGCAACGGCGCGTTTTCGTTTGCCGTGCTGGAGGAGATGGAGAAAAAGGCAACGCAGACCGACCGCGAGTTCGCGGACGATCTAGAGGTGCTGCTCAGTCTCTGGCTGGAGAAATATGATCCGGCAACACTATACTAAAAAATGGAACTCGTTCTATCTGGGAAGATATCATCCGGCAACACTGTATTGATGGGTAACAAGGCACGCTGAAACGGCGTGCCTTTTGTGTTGGAGTAATATTCGGTGTCAATTTCGTGTCAAACTTCGCGTGCGATCTTTCATTTTTCTTGCGAACGTGCTAGAATCGTGCGCATGCGGGGCAGAAGATCCCGCACAAGGAGCGGAACATGGACGAACCCATCAAGATTGAGCGAAACGCGCTGGATACCATCGAAACCATCGTGAGCCTTCTTTGCCTCGTCGGCGTGGTGGTCTATCTCATCCTCGCGTGGAACACGATACCGGATAAAATCCCCGGGCACTACAACGCAGCGGGCGAGGTCAACCGCTGGGGCAACAAGAGTGAGCTGATCATGCTGCCGATCATCAGTTGGGTGACGTACGGACTCATCACGCTGATCGAATACTTTCCGCAGATCTGGAACACGGGCGTGCGTGTCACGGCGGATAACCGCGCGGAGGTCTACCGCCTGCTCAAGAGCATGATTGCGGTGGTGAAGATGTTTGTGCTGCTGATGTTTGCGAGCCTGACGGTGCTCTCGTCGCTGAGTCTGAATCTGCCGATGTGGTACGTGCTGGCGTTTCTCGTCGCGCTGTTTGGCACGATTGCGTATTTCATCGTGCGGCTCACGCGGCTGAGAATCGAATCCTCAAACAACTAACGAAACAGGGCGCGTCCGCAGTGATGCGCTTTTTGTTTATCTGGCTGAATTGCGCGGGATGCTTCGGTTGAGGCGGCATCGGGGAAGTCGGGACGGGAACGTCGGAAAGCGTTGACGCGCGGGGTTGAATAATAATACAATGATATCTGCTGAAAGCCGCGCAAATATGCGGGATTCGGCACGCATCAACAACGAAAAAGCGAGCGCCAAAGCGCCCCGAAACAAGGAGAAACCGGATGAGCCTACTCTCGGACATCGAAATCGCACAGTCTTCCCCCATGCAGCCGATTCTGGATATCGCCCGCGCGCTGGAAATCGACGAGCGCTACGTTGAGCAATACGGCAAATACAAGGCGAAGATTGACTATAATCTCCTGCGCGATCTCGTCGGCAAACCCGACGGCAAGCTGATTCTCGTCACCGCCATCTCGCCAACCCCGGCGGGCGAGGGCAAGACCACCACCACCGTGGGACTCGCGGACGGCCTGCGCAAGCTCGGCAAGCGCGCGGTCGTCGCCCTGCGGGAGCCGTCTCTCGGCCCCGTGTTCGGCATGAAGGGCGGCGCGGCGGGCGGCGGATATGCGCAGGTGGTGCCCATGGAGGACATTAACCTCCACTTTACGGGAGATTTTCACGCCATCGGCGCGGCGAACAACCTGCTCGCGGCGATGCTGGATAACCACATCTATCAGGGCAACGCGCTTAATATCGACCCGCGCAGGATCACTTGGAAACGCTGCGTCGATATGAACGATCGCCAGCTACGTTCCATCGTGGACGGTCTAGGCGGGCGCATCAACGGCACCCCGCGCGAGGATGGCTACGACATCACGGTCGCAAGCGAAGTCATGGCAGTGCTGTGCCTCGCTTCGGACGTTCTAGACCTCAAGGCGCGCCTAAGCCGCATCATCGTCGGCTACACATATGATGAAAAGCCGGTGACCGCGGGCGACCTGAAAGCGGCGGGCGCGATGGCGGCGCTCTTAAAAGACGCACTCAAACCAAATCTTGTGCAGACGCTGGAGCATACGCCCGCGTTCGTTCACGGGGGACCTTTTGCCAACATCGCCCACGGCTGCAACTCGCTGACCGCGACGCGCCTCGCGCTCAAACTCGGCGACTACGCGGTGACCGAGGCGGGCTTTGGCGCGGATCTCGGCGCGGAGAAGTTCATCGACATCAAGTGCCGCATGTCGGGGCTCAAACCTGCGGCGGTGGTCGTGGTGGCGACCGTGCGCGCTCTCAAGCACCACGGCGGTTCGCCCAAGGACCAACTGACCACAGAAAATCTCGACGCGCTGGAAAAAGGCTTGCCGAACCTGCTGCAACATGTGGAGAATATCCAGAGCGTGTTCGGGCTGCCCTGCGTGGTCGCGATCAACGCGTTCCCGACGGATACCGCCGCCGAACTGGCGTTGGTCGAAGAGAAGTGCCGCGCGCTGAACGTGCCCGTTGCGCTCTCCGAAGTCTGGGCAAAGGGCGGCGAAGGCGGAACGGCGCTTGCCGAGGCGGTCTGCCGCATCGCGGAGGGCGAAAACCACTTTACGCAGAGTTACGCGCTGGATTTGACCATCGAGCAGAAGATCGAAACCATCGTCAAGCGCGTCTATCGCGGGGACGGCGTCACCTTCAGCCCCGAGGCGAAAAAGCAGGCAAAGCAGCTCACCGACCTTGGCTTTGGCACTCTGCCTGTTTGCATGGCAAAGACACAGTACTCGTTTTCGGATAACGCGACGCTGCTCGGCGCGCCGAGAGGGTTCACGCTCAACGTGCGCCAACTCAAGGTCAGCGCGGGCGCGGGCTTCATCGTCGCACTCACGGGGGATATCATGACCATGCCGGGTCTGCCGAAAGCGCCCGCTGCGGAGCGTATCGACGTAGACGAATCCGGCAAGATCAGCGGACTGTTTTAAAAAAAATCAAACGAGCGGAGGAAAACGCCATGGCAACGTTGCTCAAGGGTGCGGAGGTCGTCTCCGCGCTGAATGAAATGATCAAGGCGGATGTAGCCGCGCTCAAAACCGACGGCGTAACGCCCACGCTCGCGATTCTGCGCGTCGGTGAAAAACCGGACGATCTGGCTTATGAGCGTGGTGCGCTCAAGCGCGCGGAGACGGTCGGCGTTACGGTGCGGCAGATTGCGTTGCCGGAGACGGTTTCGCAGGAGGCGCTGCTGGAAGAAATCGAGCGGATCAACGCGGACAACACGATTCATGGTTGCCTGCTACTGCGCCCGCTGCCAAAGCAAATCAACGACGGGCGTGTGCGCGCGGCGCTCCTGCCGGAAAAGGATATCGACGGCATCACGGACGGGTCTCTTGCGGGCGTGTTCACGGGCACAAAGCGCGGCTTTCCGCCCTGCACGGCGCAGGCATGCATGGAGATACTGGACTATTACAAGATCGATCCCGCTGGCAAAAACGCTGTCGTGATCGGCAGAAGCCTCGTCATCGGCAAACCGGTGGCGATGATGCTGCTGCAAAAAAACGCCACTGTGACCATCTGCCACACGCGGACAACAGACATGCCGTCCGTGACCAAACGGGCGGAGATTCTGATCGTCGCGGCAGGCAAGCCGGGCGTGGTCGGCGCGGAGTATGTCTCAGCGGGGCAGACGGTGCTGGACGTGGGCATCAACTTCACCGACGAGGGGAAGATGGTGGGCGACGCGGACTTTGCCGCCGTGGAGCCGATTGTGGGGGCGATTACGCCCGTACCCGGCGGGGTTGGCACCGTGACCACCTCCGTGCTGATGGCGCATGTAGTGGAGGCAGCAAAGCGAGCGCTTACGCGCGCGTAAATCAGGATAGATCGGGGGGTATATCTTGAAACAGAGCAGAAAACTGAGTTTCTTATTCACGCTGATGATCTACGCCATCGCGCTCGCGGTCGCACTGTTTGTCTATGCGCGTATGGTGGGCGGCGTACTCGTTCGTGTGTTCGCGGCGGATGTCGCGGCGACATTGCTTCTCTACCTCGTGAGCGTGCCGCTGGGTAACGCTTCGGTGTACGATCCGTACTGGTCGGTGGCGCCCATCGTGATATTGCCGCTTTGTATCGTTAGTTTCGGCGTGTGGAACGCGGGTACGATTGCGCTCTTGTTCTGCGTTACCTACTGGGGCATCCGCCTCACGGTAAACTGGGCGTATACGTTCCGCGGATACGATCATCAGGACTGGCGTTATACCATGCTGCAGGAAAAATCCGGCGCGCTCTATCCGCTCGTGAGCCTGTTTGGCATCATGTTTTTTCCCACACTGGTGGTGTTTCTTTGCCTGATGCCCGCGCTGCATTATATTCAGACGGGCGGGATGAATCTCATCACGTTGTTGGGTTTTGCGCTGTCCATCAGCGCAGCGACGCTGCAGCTCGTTGCGGATATTCAACTGCACCGCTTTCAAGAGCGGTCGGCAAACAGAGGGCAGATCATCCGCAGCGGCGTCTGGCGGCATGCGCGGCACCCGAATTATCTGGGCGAGATTTTGATGTGGTGGGGTGTTTACGTTGTGTTGCTCTCTGTCCGACCTGATCTCTGGCTACTGGGGCTGGGAGCCTTGACCAACACGCTGATGTTTCTCTTTATCAGCATTCCGATTGCGGAAACGCGCATGGCGGCATATAAAGATGGGTTTGACCGATATGTGAAAGAGACAAACCGACTGCTACCCATCGCTTTGAAACGGGAGAAAATCTAGTATTTTTCACAAGTCATTCAAAGTGAATTTAGCAAACAAAAAACCGTCCAATTTTTGATTTTATTTTCAAATTCAGAAAAGAACCGTCGGAAGTTTCCGGCGGTTTTTTGCGAGAAATACACCAAATAAGTAAAAAAGTTCTTTTTATTTTTATCCTCTATCTACAGGCACTAACAAAAAACCGTCCAATCACTTGGGCGGTTTTTCGCGAGATAGGAACAACATGGGGGTTCGACTTTGAGGATGAAGATTCAAAAATGATTCAGTAATCGGGTTAATCTTTTACGACATCGTAAGGCCAGTCGATGATGCCGCCGAAATCGACCACGTTGGTGTAACCGATGGCGATGAGCTTCTTTGCCGCCTGCGCGCTGCGGTTGCCGCTGCGGCAGTAGACAAGAATCTCCGCGTTAAGATCGGGCAAAAGAGTAGGCTGCTGGTCCGCAATGGTCTCGTTGGGTATCAAGATCGCGCCTGCGATATGTCCCGCGTCATATTCTTCCTGCGTGCGCACATCGAGTATGATGATCGTGTCGCCGCTGTCCATGCGCGCCTTTGCGTCTGCGGCGGAAATCTTTTTGTATTCTGCGGTAGGCGCGCTGGTAGGCGCTGGCGTGGACGCCGCCGCTGTTGCCGGTGCTGCGCAAGCGGAGAGGGTAAGCGCGGAGAGCGCAAGAGCGAAAAATGAGATGATCTTTTTCATGTAGTTCCTCCAATTCCTGACAAAACGCAGAGTTTAGCCGAGCGTGATGGCCCCCATTGGACAATAACGCACGCACTTGCCGCACTTGATGCATTTATCCATGTCTGCGGTTGGCGCGCTGAAACGAACCTGCTTCAGTGCCTCTACCGGGCAAACGCGAACGGAAGGGCAAGGGTGGTTCTCTGGGCAACGGCTGCGGCTCACGCGAATGACTGCGTCGGCTGCGACGGGCTTCTTCTCTTCCGGCTCACCGCCGAACATTTGGCTCCAAATACTGTTACTCAAGCGAATACCTCTAAAAATTTATTTGAAATTCACTTATTTGATCATAAAGCATTTCGAGCGGCTTAACCGTAACCAAGTCACGATGAGGTCGAGGCGGGTGGCATCTTGTGCCGTCGGCACCCTTCTGATAGGATAGGGTAAAGATTCATATGATCGTGAGGAGAATTGCGATGAGGATTGAGGAATTCTGGCGCGAGTTTTTGAAAAAGACCGGGCGATCTCCAGAGACCACCTACTATGAGAGCTTTCATTTTACGAGCGACGAACGCTTGGCAAACGAGCTGCTGGCGTTGGTACTTGAGGGCAAAAAGCGGGCGACATCGAGCAGCCTGCTTTGCTATGCGCAAGGCGAAGAACCCAAGCCCGGCAACCTTTCCATCGTGAACGATTGGGACGGAAACCCGCATTGCGTCATTGAGACAAAGGCGGTGCAGGTGATTCCCTTTTGCGAAATGACGTTTGACGTCTGCTCGCGTGAAGGGGAGGATGAATGCCTCGAAACATGGCGGGAGGGGCACAGGTCGTTCTTCTCCCAAGATTGCGTAGAGATGGGCTATGAATTCACGGAGGATATGCCAATGATATTTGAGGATTTCGAAGTCATCTATCGCGTTTAACACAAGCAAAAAACGGCACGTTCGGAAGTTTTCCGGCGTGCCGTTTTGCGTACAATCGATTGCTTACTCCTCAATCTTGGGTGTGGGAAGTGGTGCACCATGCACGCTCTTTGACAGCAACACGCCGGAGGCGAGCGCCGTCAGCGGAGCCGCGGCGACGAGACCGAAGGAGCCGACGATGGTGTGAATCACTTCGGAGGCGACGTATTTGTAGTTAAACACGTTGATCAGCGGCGTGCCCTGCGCCATGAAGACCATCAACAGCGCGATAAAGTTGCCGGAGTAGGCGAGCAGCAGCGTGGTGGTCATGGTGCCCATCGCGGCGCGGCCGACGCGCATGCCGCTCATCATCGCCTCAAATCGCGATAGATCCGGACGCTTTTCGACCACCTCGTTGACGGCGGCGGCAATATCGACCGAGAGATCCATCATCGCGCCACTGGAGCCGATGAAGATGCTCGCAATGAAGATCTGCGTGAGGTTTAGATTTTCGTAGCCGCTGTAAAGCAGGCTTTCGGAAAACGACATCACCGCGCCGTGAATGTGAAACGCATACGTGCTGTAGATGCCCAGTGCGGCGGTGACAGCCAGGCCGGCCAGCGCCCCGATGCAGGAGGCGAGCGTGATCCGGTTGAACCCGAACACGAGGCCGATGGTCATCACGCATATGACGGCGGTGATGAGCGCACCCACGAGAATCGGGTTTAAGCCGTTGAGGCACGCGGGTACGAGCACCTTCCAGATGGAGAGTATCGCAAGGATAAACGAGAGGATCGCGCGCACGCCGGTCCAGCCCGCAAACAGCACAAGCCCCGCAAAGAACGCCAGCAACAACAGAATTTCTCCCGTGATGCGGTAGTGGTCGATCATGCTGACGGAGGCGACCAGTTCGCCCGTATCATCGTAACTGACCAGCACGAGCGCAGTCTCGCCAGCCTGATAGATTTTGTCCTGCTCCAGTGAGCCGTTTAGCATATTATAGGCGCGGTGGGTTTCGCCCTTGTGGCTGCCGGTGAGCAGCTTCACCTGACACACCTGCTCGCCGGTGCGCACCAACCCTGTGTCTTTTATGGTGCTATCGTCAACGGAGACAATCCGCGCCTGAATGCGGTCGGAGTCGTCGGTACTGCTTGCGCCCGCGTTTTCATACCCGGTAGGCAGCAGCAGGAGAAGCGCGATGAGCGCAAGGCAAACGACGGAGGCGAGCCAGGTTCGTTTCGCTTTCGTGTGATCCAATTTGATTTACCTCTGTTTTTATTTGTGCATGGACTGTGCCGGTTTCATCTTGTGCACGGACTATGCCTATTTCATCTTTTGCATTGACTGTGCCGGTTTCATCAAACAGACAACCATGGCGCCCGCCGGAGAGTGGCGGACGCCGCGGTCGTGCTTCTTTACCAGGAGACGGATTCGATTAATTGATTCCGAGAATCGTAGCCATCTTGTTGTAGATGTCCGTGTTGTCGTAGCTGCCTACAAAGAGCTCCGAGCCGACGCCGCTGGCATAGACCGCGGCGGGCAGGCCGGTGTGGGAGTAGGAAGAGAAGTTGATGCCGGACTTGTTGTTCAGCAGGTGCGTCACGGTGACGGAGAATGGCGTATAGGTGCCATACTGCACATACTCTTCCGCGGTCTGGAGCGACTTGCCGTCAGCGTCGGTGCCAAAGCCGCCCGCGAGGGTCAGGTCATAGGCTTTTTTGAGTTCGGTGACTTCGTAGTCGGTCAGAACGAGCGTCTTGTTTGCGGCAGTGTCCGCCTTCTCAGGCAGAACGAGGCCGAAGAGCGCCGACACATCCGCCATCGCGTCGGCAAACGGAGTCTTGTTCGCAACATAGTTGGCGACGTAGTCTGCGTCATACTTGGCATAGGAGATGGTCTGATAGTTGATGTTTTTCAGGTAAGTGCTGTAGTTGGTGCCAGCGTAACCGATGGAGAGGCCGCCGGTCTCGTGGTCGCCGGTGACGAGGATCAGCGTTTCGTCCGGATGCTGCGCTGCAAAGTCGATCGCAACCTGCACCGCGTCCGCAAAAGCGATCGTGTCGTGGATTGTGGAGCCAGCGTCGTTGGCGTGGCAAGCCCAGTCGATCTTGCCGCCTTCGACCATCATGAAGAAGCCCTGATCGCCATCCAGCATGGTGACACCCTGCTGCACATAATCCTTGAGAGCCCAGGCGGTTTCCGCGCGGTCGATTTCATAGCTCATGGAGTTGCTGTCCGCGAGGTCTTCGGCGATGACAATCGATTTTCCCGTGCTGGCAGTGAGCGCCTGTGCTTCGGCCTGGGTCTTGATGACCGTGTAGCCAGCGGCAGTGGCGAGTTCGTAGAGGTCGGTCTGGGGCTTGTCGCTGCTGTCACCGGTTGGTTTGAGCAGTGCGCCGCCCGCAAAATAATCAAACCTGCTGTCGATCAGCTCAAGTCCGATTTCGTAATAGTTATTGCGGCTCGCCTGGTGCGCGTAGAACGCGGCGGGCGTGGCATGGTTGAGGTTGACGCTGGAGATGATGCCGATTTTGTAGCCCATTTCGTTTTTGAGCGTTTCTGCGATCGTCGTATACTGCTTGGTCTTCGCTTCGTTCATGTTCAGTACGCCGCTGTAGGTCTTGTGGCCGCTGGCGATGGAGGTCGCGGTCGAGGCGGAGTCCGGGCAGAACGAGGTCGAGTCATAGGTGGTAGCGGAACCCGAGATGGGGAACTTCATGAAGTTGAGCATTTCGCTCGTGGTCAGAATGGTGTCCTTATCCGCGTTGATGCTCAGGTATGCTGAAGCAGTCTGAAATTGCGGATAGGTCATTCCGTCTCCGATGAAAAGGAAGACGTACTTCGGTGCGGCAACGGTGGTTTCACCCTCGCTGCGCACAGGTGTGGTCACACCAGAGCTGGGAGCCTCGGTGGTGTCATTCGTTGCGGCAGCCAGGCCGAAAGGGATAGCGGCGAGCAGCAGCATTGCCGCAAGCAGAATGGGGAGCACGCGTTTGCGTTTCATCTGGTAATCTCCTCTCGATTTTCACTTCTGTATTTTACTTTCCTTCGCATTGTACCAGCGCAATGTAAAGGTTGCGCTTGCCTTGCGGTAAAATACTGATGAAACTCAACATTTTGGAAAACGGCGGAGTTGGGGCATTTTTTCGAATTTAGAGCATCTCATATCAAAGACGGGTAAAGCCAATTGCGTTTCGATTCTAAAATTAGCTTTGGTTGCATACCATTTTTTGATATTGCTGGCGTGATACGCGAAAGAACCAGAGAAACTGCGCAATGAACCGTGTGTCTGCGATTGCATAAAACGGAGTATTATCCTATACTATATTTCTAGGCTTTTCCTTAATTTACCGATTCTTTGGGCAAAACTATGTGGGAGAAATAACATGTTTCAGATGATTTCGCTCGTCCTCATCTATGGCGTCATGATGTTTATCTGGACATTTGTTTATCTCAACCGCAGCCATGATAAGGTCAATCAGTCGTTTCTCTTGTTTTTGTCCAACATTCTCGTCTGGATGGTACTCAACAATCTCGACGAATTCAGCGACGGAACGATGGTTACGCTCGCGACAAAAACCGTCTATTGGCTGAGCATGATGTATCTATCCATCACGTTCCTTTTGTTTATCTACCGTTTACTCAAGCGCAAAATTGACTGGCAGTTTTATGTTGCGTTGGGCCTCGATACATTGATAATCGTCGTGCGTTACCTCTATCCGATCGATTATTCAGAACCTGCATTCTGGCGTCTGACCGATCCCGTGGTTGCGCCGCTCATGGCGACTGCCTTCAGCCTGCCCGCTCTATTTGCATTCTATCTGGTGCTGCGCCAGATCATCACAACCAAGGACACGAGGCTTCGCGCGCAACTGAACTATATTTTCTACGGCATAGGTCTCGCGCTGATCATCAGCGTGATATCGGAGTATGTACTGCCAACGATCTTTCATGTGAATGAAAAACTCTACCTGATGCACTCGGCGGTCGCCATCTTTGCTGTCGCGATGTTTATTTCCATCATGCGCCATCGATTACTCAACCTTCGCTCGGATTACGTCTATCGCAATCTATTTCTCAATGCGAGCGAGGGAATCCTCATCGTCAACCGCACGGGGCACATCGTGAGCATCAACCGCGTTGGCTGCGAAATTTTGCAGGATGAACACCTGGACGCCGGGGATCTTGTTTCAAACTATATTCCGGGCTACCGCTTTGACACGGACTATAAACAACTCGAGGTGGAGATCACCCACGGCGATCAAACGCGATATCTCTCGCTGACGCAGTACCCCATCGATGAACGAGAGCGCGACACAACGAAGCTGCTGTTTCTGACCGACCTCACGCAAGCGCACCTGCGGCAGGAGCGGGAGAAGGAACAACTGCTCGAGAAGAGCAATATCGATCAGCTCACGGGGCTATATAACAAGCAGTACTTGCGCGAAAAATATGCATCTCGAGATGGAGAAGAACGAAAGACTGCGCTGCTGTTCATCGATGTGGACGACTTTAAACCCATCAACGACACTTACGGTCATATGGCGGGAGACGAGGTGCTGCGCGAACTCGCCGCCTGCATCAAGAATAATGTGCGTATCACGAACGACGCTGTCCGCTTTGGCGGGGACGAGTTTGTCATCATTTTGGAGGATACGAGCGCTGATGACGCGTTTCTCGTTGCGGAGCGCATTCGCACCTGCGCGAACGCGCTAAAGTTTGTCGGCGGGATGGAAACGTTTCATATCACGCTGAGCATTGGCTTAATCGAAGAGGCCGCGCCACTCAACGAACTACTCGAAAAGGCTGACCGCGCAATGTATTCCTCGAAAAATAAGGGTAAAAACAAAACGACACTTTTTACCGATGGTGATTCGGATGGCGCGTTTCATATGAAACTTTCGCAAAACGAAACTGCGGTCTAGCAAAACAGAACGAGAAAAGATTCGGATGGCGTATTTTATGTGAAACTGTCATAAAAAACAGCACGATCAAACTTCTATAAAAATAATATATAGAAAACATATTAAACCTATTGACAAAGTATTCTTACATCCGTATAATCCTCAATAACACGATTGGAAAGGGGGAACCGCGCATGAAGAAAATCAGCTGGCTGAGACAATCGCCCAAACATCGGGCGGGGTTCGCTGCCTTAGGTCGTATGGATCGAATGTGCCGTTGATGTTTTTTCAGGTTTGTTGACTGCGCCGCATGAAGCGGACGGTGCGTCAAGACAATCACAAGAACCGAAAAAAATCGACGAATGACGAATATTGAAAGGGGAAATATCATCATGGCACAGAAACTGAAATTTGAAACTCTCCAACTGCACGTAGGACAGGAACAGCCCGACTCCGCGACCGACGCGCGGGCGGTGCCGATCTACGCGACGACTTCTTATGTTTTCAAAGATTCCGCGCAGGCGGCGGGGCGTTTTGCGCTCACCGAGGGCGGAAATATCTATACACGGCTCATGAACCCGACGAGCGACGTGTTTGAGCAGCGTATTGCCGCGCTGGAAGGTGGGGTTGCCGCGCTTGCGACCGCGTCCGGCTCGGCGGCGATTACGTACGCCGTGCTCAACATCGCCGGAAGCGGGGATCACATTGTCTCTTCTAAGACGCTCTATGGCGGTACATATAACCTCTTTGCCAACACGTTCAAAGACCTCGGCATCGAGACCACGTTCGTTGACGGAAGCGATCCGGAAAACTTCCGCGCGGCGATTAAAACCAACACAAAGGCGCTCTATCTTGAGTCGCTGGGTAATCCAAACGCTGACGTTCTGGATTTGGAAGCCATCGCCAAAATTGCGCACGAGAACGGCATCCCCGTGATCATCGATAACACGTTTTCTACTCCGTTCCTCTTCCGCCCGATCGAGCACGGCGCGGACATCGTGGTCCATTCGGCGACGAAGTTCCTCGGCGGACACGGCACGGTCATCGGCGGCGTCATCATCGACGGTGGCAAGTTTGACTGGAAGCAAAACGACAAGTTCCCGGGTCTGAGCAAGCCGAATCCCTCCTATCATGGCATTGTCTTTGCGGACGCGGTCGGCGCTCCTGCCTATGTGGTGAAGATTCGCACCACGCTCCTGCGCGACACGGGCGCCTGCATCTCTCCCTTCAATTCCTTCCTGCTGCTGCAAGGCATTGAGACGTTGTCCCTGCGTGTTGAGCGGCATGTGTCTAACGCACTGAAGGTTGTGGACTATCTCGCCAAGCACCCGAAGGTGAAGAAGGTCAACCATCCTTCGCTTTCGACGGGCAGAGAAAAGGAACTTTACGACAAGTATTATCCCAATGGCGGCGCGTCCATCTTTACCTTTGAGCTGGACGGCACGCGCGAGCAGGCGCAGAAGTTCACCGAATCGCTGGAGCTCTTCTCGCTCTTGGCCAACGTTGCGGATGTCAAATCGCTGGTGATCCATCCCGCGTCCACCACGCACTCGCAGTTGAGCCCGGAAGAGCTGCTGGACGCCGGCATTCAGCCGACGACCGTTCGCCTCTCGATCGGCACCGAGCACATCGACGACATCATCGCCGATCTCGCGCAGGCATTCGACCGGGTGTAAAACCGAACTTCACACCACGCACGCGGGGCGCCCAATCGGGCGCCTCTTTTTTTCGAGCCAGAATCGGCTCGTTTTTATTCGTCTTACTGTATAATAAGCCTATGATGATCATTCAAAACCCCGATTTCAATATCCGAAAAATTGCCGACAGCGGGCAGTGCTTTCGCCTAAACCCCGGTGCGGACGGCGGGCATATCCTGATTGCGCATGGTCGCGTGTTGCATCTGCTCGATACACCGGAGGGAGCCGTGCTGGATTGCGCAAAGGATGAATTCGATTCACTCTGGCGGGACTATTTCGACCTGGAAACAGACTACGCCGCCATTCGCGCGTCAGCCGATCCCGACGATGCGTTCCTGCAGCAAGCTTGCGTATACGGCAGGGGCATTCGCATGCTACGGCAGGATCCTTGGGAGATGCTCGTGACCTTTATCATCTCTCAGCGCAAGAATATCCCCGCGATCAAGTTTTGCGTCGAGGCGCTGTGCTCGCGTTATGGCGAGTTAATCGAACTTTGCGGCGAGCGTTATTTTGCTTTTCCGTCGGCTGAGCGGCTGGCGGCGCTGGATGAGGCGCATTTTATCGCCTGCTCGCTGGGTTATCGCGCAAAGTATGTGCTCGCCGCGGCGCGAATGGTCGCCTCCGGTGCGCTCGACTTAAACTGTGTCGCAGCGTTGGATGAAGACGCGCTATTTTCTGCTTTGCTTTCGGTGCCCGGCGTCGGCGAAAAGGTCGCAAACTGCGTCATGTTATTTGGCTATCATCGACTCTCGCGTTTTCCGCGGGATGTATGGATCAATCGCATCGAAGCGCAAGAATACGGCGGCGCGTTTCCGCTGGCGCACTATCCGGATACGGCGGGAGCGCTGCAACAGTATGTATTCTATTTTGCCAGAAGTGAGCTTTATAAAAACAAATCGTGAGAACAGTCTCTCTGCCGGGCACCGCGGTAACATCGGCACAAGAAATCGAGACGCTTCTCGATATTGCTTTTACGTTAATTAGGCGATAAAAATACAAATAGCTTCGTATTGACGCATGCATACGCGTTTGATATTGTGAATTTGCTGGCGCGTGGTTTTGATGTGACTGTCCGTTGGTCAAGAGCGCGAATCGTGTGTTTGTGCGTGCTGCGCTTGGCTGTAGAAAACCGTACCCCGAAGCAATTCGGGGGCGGCTTTCTTTTTGGGCGATTCGTTGAATCGTTGCTCACTTGTGATCATGCGGTTTTGCAGGATATGCGTCAGAATAATTCAGTACTCCCGTACGAATCCACAACCATTTGCTCATTTCACAAGAGAAAATCCGTAATAATGAAGGTAAAACGCGTTTAAATTGCAAAATAATCGTAAAAAATTAAGCATTTACTATTATAAATGCGTATGCTATGATATAAAAGACCGAATTTGGTACATATCTATTTCACAATCATTTCACGAAAGGCAGAAGTTATGGACGCGATTTTTCAAAATTTTTCGAACCTGACATGGCAACAAGTTGTCATGTGGGCCATCGGCGGCATTCTGATTTACCTCGCCATTAAGAAAGATATGGAGCCATCGCTGCTCCTGCCGATGGGCTTTGGCGCGATCCTCGTCAACATCCCGATGTCCGGCGCGATCACGCAGATTATCGATGGTGCCAAAGAGATCGGCGTGCTGAATGTCCTCTTCGATGGTGGTATTGCTAACGAGCTCTTCCCGCTACTGTTGTTTATCGGCATTGGCGCGATGATCGACTTTGAGCCGCTGCTCAACAACCCGAAGCTCATGCTCTTTGGCGCTGCTGCGCAGTTTGGTATTTTTGCTACCCTCGTTGGTGCGTCTGCGCTCGGCTTCCCGCTCAAGGACGCAGCGTCCATCGCCATCATCGGCGCGGCGGACGGTCCGACTTCTATCTTCGTTGCCAACTATTTGCATTCGAATTTCTTGGGGCCGATCATCATTGCGGCCTACTCGTATATGGCGCTGGTACCAATTGTCCAGCCGCCTATCGTCAAACTGCTCACCACGAAAAAAGAACGCTTGATCCGCATGGAATACACCGGCAGCAGCGTGTCTCAGGCGACGAAGATCCTCTTCCCGATCATCGTCACCGTCATCGCGGGCATCTTTGCGCCGCGCTCGGTCGCGCTCGTCGGCTTCCTCATGTTTGGTAACCTCATCCGTGAGTGCGGCGTGCTGGGCTCTCTTTCCGAAACCGCGCAGAAGGTGCTGGCAAACCTCATCACCCTGATGCTCGGTCTCACCGTTGCGGCAAATATGCAAGCGTCGTCCTTCCTCACGCTTCAGACCCTCATGATCCTTGGCCTCGGTCTCGTGGCGTTCATCTTTGACACCGCGGGCGGCGTGGTCTTCGGCAAGGTCATGAACCTCTTCACAAAGAAAAAGGTCAACCCCATGATCGGGGCTGCGGGCATCTCCGCCTTCCCGATGGCGTCCCGCGTGGTTCACAAGATGGGCCTTGCGGAAGATAAAACCAACCACCTGCTCATGCACGCAGCTGGCGCGAATGTTGCGGGGCAGATTGCCTCCGTCATCGCGGGCGGCGTCTTGCTGAGCCTCATCGTGAAATAAGAGAAAGGAGATACAATTATGAATCTCGAAGCTGTCGCACCTCTTTCCGATACTATGGGTATTCTCGGTCTCGGCATGCTTGGCATCTTCATTGTCACGGCCGCGATTATCATTGTGATCACCCTGCTCAACCTCATAACGAGCCCCACGAAAAAGAGCAAACACTCATAATCTACGGAATCGTTCTGGTGGGCTCCGAAGTACAAGCCGCCGACATTCATACGACCGCATTGAAAGCGGATTAGTAAAAAGGGAGATAGTACTATGGAAAACCTTATTCTGTACGGGTCTATTCTCGTCGCCCTTCTGGCTTTCGCGTTTGCCGTTTGGCTCTACCTCTGGGTAAAGCGTCAACCTTGCGAAAACTTGAAGATCATCAAGGCAACCGGCCTCATCCGTGCCGGCGCGCGTACATTCCTTCGCAAGGAATACGGCGTTCTGGCCAAGTTTGCAGGCGTTGCCGCCGTGCTCATCTTTGTGTTCCTTCCCAAACCCCTCTGGCAGAGCGAAATCATGAAGAACATTCAGATGGTTCTCGCTTACCTCTTCGGTACCGCCTTATCCGCCATCGCGGGCAAGATCGGTCTTGAAGTTGCCACCATCGCCAACGGTCGCGCCGCAGAAGCCGCCAAGAAGGGCATCGCGCCCTCGTTCATGTGCGGTTTTCGTGGCGGTGCTGTCATGGGTATGGCGGTTGTCGGTGCGAGCCTTCTGGGCGTAACGATCGTCTACCTGCTCACGCATGACGCAACCACGATCCTCGGCTTCAGCTTCGGCGCAAGCTCGCTGGCTCTGTTTGCAAAAGCGGGCGGCGGTATCTTCACGAAGACTGCCGACATCAGCGCTGACCTTGTAGGTAAGGTTGAGCTGGGCATCCCGGAAGATGATCCCCGTAACCCCGCCGTCATCGCGGATAACGTTGGTGACAACGTCGGCGATGTCGCCGGTATGGGCGCGGACCTCTTCGATTCCAACGTCGCCGCCATGGCAGCAGCCCTCGTTATGGGCAGCGCGATTGGCGGAAACAATGCGGACATGGTGTTTGTGTTTGCAGCTCTCGGCCTGCTCGCCTCCATCATCGGCGTTATGACCGCACGCATCGGCAAGCATGGCAACCCGACCAGAGCGCTCAACTCCAGCACCTATGTCACCACGGCTGTCTTTGCCGTCCTGACCGCCGGCGCCACCTTCCTCTTCCAGTTCCCATGGAGAATTTGGGGTGCCAGCATCATCGGTCTCGCCGTCGGCGTGATCATCGGTCTCACCACGGACTACTTCACGGATGACTCGAAAAAGCCTGTCCATTTTGTGGCGCATGCCAGCCAAACCGGTCCGGCGTTCACGATTCTCTCCGGTATCTCTTATGGTCTGCTGAGCGTCTTCCCGGCCATGATCGGCATCGGCGTTGCGGCATTCAGCGCTTACAAACTCTGCGAACCGCTTGGCGGCGTGGAATATGCTCTCTTTGGCATTGCAATGTCAGCCGTCGGCATGCTCTCTATCGTCGGCATGATCGTCAGCAACGACGCGTATGGCCCCATCGTGGACAACGCGCGCGGACTTGCTGAAATGGGCGACCTAGGCGAAGAAGTCCTCTCCATCACCGACGAACTCGACTCCGCAGGCAACACCGTCAAGGCCGTCACAAAGGGCTTTGCAATCGCTGCCGCGGGCCTCACCGTTATCGCACTGCTCGGCGCGTTCATGAGCGAAGTGAACACCGCTGCCGCCGAACTCGGCGTTGCCGGTATTACAAACTTCGACATCATGAATCCGATGGTATTCTTCGGCCTGCTCGTCGGCGCGGCGGTTCCCGCTGTGTTCTCGGCAATGCTCATGCTCGGCGTCGATCGCAACGCGCAGCGCCTGGTCGCGGAAATCCATCGCCAGTTTAAGGAAATCATCGGCCTCAAGGAAGGCGTAGAAGGCGTTGAACCGGAATATGACAAGTGCATTGAGATCGCCACAGACGGCGCGCTCAAAGAGCTCGTCCCCGCCGGCCTCATGGCAATCATCGCGACCTTCGTCGTCGGCTTCATCGGCGGCGTACAGGCCATCGGCGGCTTCCTCTGCGGCAACATCATCTCAGGCCTGCTGTTCGCGCTCTTCATGAGCAACTCCGGCGGTCTCTGGGATAATGCTAAGAAGTTTGTTGAGAGCGGCCACGAAGGCGGCAAGGGCAGCGACGCGCATAAAGCGGCAGTCATTGGCGACACCGTCGGCGATCCGTTCAAAGACACCGCAGGTCCGTCCATCAATACGCAGATCACGGTTGTGTCGCTCGTTGCTTCTCTGATGAGCACGCTGTTCCTCACCCTGCATCTGTTCTAAGAATCACCGTTCCACAATCAATCGAGCGAAGCGTAAGAGGCAACCCTGGCGGGTTGCCTCTTTTTTGCGTGCGCGTTTTTTCTATAGTGGAGATCATCAAAAGAGTACGCAATAAAAAAGCACCCCCAAAATCGACAGGACGCCCTTCTCAGGACGTCCTTACGGGTCTATTCGGCAAATTCTTTCGGATTTCTGCTCATTTGAAAAACTGTCACGTAAAAGGAAAGATGATGTCGGTCTTAGGTTGTCTGCCGTCTTAACCCTACAATGTATATACTACCAGACAATCATGAACAGGTAAACAACGCCATGTTACGAATTTGAAACGGATTGTGACGGAGTAGGCGTAGCCGCGAATCGTTCTTAGCAGGCAAAATCTTATAAACGAGTATCGTTTTGCTACCTACAGCTCTGCCAGGATGACCCCTGCGAGCAACTGACCCAGCATCGCCGCCTGCTCTATGTTCACGCGCGCACCGCGCAGCTCGCCTCCACTGAGCGATATACCCGAAAGATCGCAGTTTGAGAGATCCATGCCGGCAAACATGGTTTGAAAGAGTTCTGCGTGATTGAGCAGACATTGTTCAAATATCGTCGAAGACAGCGCACAGCTTGAGAATGCTGAGCTGGTCAAATCACACCCCAGAAAGCGTACATGCCGCAGTTTGGAGGAGACAAAGTTACCGTAACGTGCGGCGCACTTTTCAAATACAGCGTCGAGCATAAACGATTCTGAGAGCGTTACGCCAAGCAACTTGCAATCCGAAAGCCATGTCCGCTGCAAGGTACCTTTCGGCATCTGCGTGTTGGAGAGGTCACAGTGCTCAAATACGCAGTCGATAAAAGCCACCCGCGGGAGCGAGCAACCGGAGAGATGACACCCGGTGAAGCGGCACTGGCGGAAGGTCAGCGCGGGGTACGCGCCGCCTTCGAGTGCGAGATTTTCAAAAAGGACGCGTTCAACATCCTCCTGCTCCTCGCAGGATGACGAGAAAAGCGACTCAATATCATCGCAGGATATCAAATTGGTGAGTTCAGGTTGTTTTTTCACAAAAGAAGTGTAGCATACGCCGCTGGAGAAGTACAGACCGCAAAACAACAAAAAAAGCGCGATATTTTTCGCACTTTTCTTTATTTTCTGAAGATACTATAACACAAAACGGGACTTTTTACAAGTCTTGCGCCGCATGCCTGCGAGGATTATGCTAAGCAGGAAGAGGCGGTGCGTTGTATGCAGCAGGAACAAGAAACCGGTTTACTATTGATGGTGCGGGAGCAGTTTTTATCAGAGCTGCACGCCGCAAATGAAAAATCTGCCCGATTTGGGCTGAAGCTGAGCGAAAAAGCCATGCAGGCGCTTGCGCAGACGCGTATGCGCGTATTGCTCGGTCACGGTCGCGTGGAATTAGGCTCAAGCGCGGTGTCCGCAATTGTGGAAGCGTTTTGTGATTCTCCGTATTTACAGCAAGAGGATTATGAGGAAACACTGGCGGAGTTACTGGACGCGTTTTATTATTTTAAAAATGTAAGTGGTGAGCGGCTGGCGGATGAAGAGTTGATTGCCGCCATGCGTGCGTATTTCGATACATTCGCGGGCTCGATCGTGGGCGTGACCGGCACGACGCTGGAGGCATTCTGCCTCGCGCGCCGATTCGGACTAAAAGAAGAAGAAGAGAAGCTGGAGGACGACGACGATGACGCAGCAGACAACGAGTAACGCGCTGCTTCTTGCGATGCCGGACAGCCCCATCAACTTCGAACCGCCGGAGGAGCTGTATCGACTGCTTGCCGAGCGCATCTCACGTTATACGATGGGGGACAGCACGTCTGTGCCCATCGAAACCGCGACGCGCCTGCTGGAGGGCATTCTCTATTGCGCACATATCAATCGCAGTTCGCCCGCGCAGAGCGTGCCGGATAGCGCACCGCTGCGGGAACGCTGGCAGGCGGGTATGCGGCGGGTCAAGCGCCTCACAAAGCGCGCAAAACTACTCTTGCTTGAGGCGCAGCGCATACAACCGCCGGTGACGAATACGGCGTTTTGCGATACACTCGCGGCGCTTCCCGCCTTTTTTCGCGGATATGACGCGGAGTTTTTCGCGCACGAAATACCCGGCTCCATCGATTATCCACTCTGCCATCCGGTGTCGGAGGACAACGTAGGGGTCGAGTTTTATTTAGACTATTTACACCGTTGGCTGGCGGAGAGCGAGTTTCTATGTGCGTTTTCGCCGGAAGCGCTGCGTGCGCTCTATGAGCGATATTACATCGACTATGCCGATTTGCTCGTCAATCTCTATTTGCCCGCCGCGGAAATGGCGGTGATTTGCGCGCTGGCGGGCAAACCCGTGCGCGAGCTATTACTCGCGCAAGAGGATTATGCGGCGGTCGGGCACGCACTCTCGCAGGCGGAGGAGTTAGATGCGCGCAGAGACATGCTGCACGCGGCAGACCGCGCGCTGGAGGAACTCGAGTTAAGCGGCACGCTCTTGCGCAAATATACCCGCAAGACCGCGCTGGATTTGCTCACGCGCCTACGCGCGATGGAGAATGCCTCAATTACGACGCAACCGGAAGAGGAGACAACGGAAAACACCCTCTGAGTAAAACAAAACAAAAAAAACTAGCCCGCAGAGCAAACCTAATATTGCTGCATTCAGCAACAAATATAAAAAAAACTAGCCCGCAACGCTCAATGGGGGAAAGAGCGCTGCGGGCTTTTGCAGTTGCGTGGCGGCAGTGGAAAGAAAGGGGGGGATAGTTACTCCCGCCGCGCAACCATGCGGATTCGCAAGGGGAGGCGCCATGGGAACGGCGATGCGCCTTGCGAAGTTGCACGCTTAGGAATAGAGGTTCCGGTCTTGCGTCATCCTGATTGATGGCGCTGCGCCCCATCCGCATAAGCGGTGAAGGCTTATGCGTTAACCCTCATAACGAAGGGCTTCGATCGGGTGCTTGTTTGCCGCCTTGTTGGCGGGGTAAAGCCCGAAGATGAGCCCGATTGCCGAGGAGAACCCGACCGCGAGCAACACCACATTGAGGGACATGGAGAACGAAATCGTCTTGGCGATGGAAGAGGCGATCGCAAGTATGATCCACGAGAGCGTTAGCCCAAGCAGACATCCCATGAGGCTGACCATAAGCGCCTCAATCAGAAACTGCATCATGATGCTCTTCTTTCCCGCGCCGATTGCTTTACGGATGCCGATTTCTTTCGTGCGCTCCGTGACGGAGACAAGCATGATGTTCATAATGCCGATGCCGCCGACCAGCAGCGAGATCGCCGCGATGCCGCCAAGCAGTAGAGAGAGCGTGCCCGTGATCGTGCTCAACGCGTCGGAAATGCTGCTCATGTTCATGAGGCGGTAGGCGTCTTCGTCCTGATGGAACCGCGCGAGCATGAAGCTGTTCACTTGTGATTCTGTGTTGTCCGTATTACCTGCGGGGGAAATGGAGATGGACGTCACATAGGGCGAATCCGCCATGCGGGATTCCACTGTAAATGGCGCATAGGCAGAATAACCGCCGATCATGGACGAGAAAATGGAGGTGTCTTTTTCCAGCACACCGACGACGAGAAAGCTCCGTCCGCCGATGGTGAGCGATTCACCAACTACATCGGCGCTGCCGAAAAGCTCCTCTGCCGTGTCATAGGCAAGCACGACAACATACGATGCGTTTTGCACGTCTGCGCTCTTCAGAAACCGCCCATATTGAAGCGTGAGTCCCTGAATATTATAATACGCCGGAGTCGTGCCATACAAGGAGACCGTCGCATCCGAATAGCCGAATTTTGCCGTCGCGTTCATGCTGTCGGAGGGAGCGGCTTCGCCCACCGCGTCAAGGGCCGCGATCGTGTCTAAATCCTCTAAACGGATTGGAGAGCCCTTGTCATCGCTGATGCTGACCGTGACCATATCATTGCCCAGCGTGCTGATTTCGCTTGTGACTGCGCCGGTTGCGCCGTTGACGAGGGAAACGAGCACCACGAGCGCAACCACGCCTATGATGATGCCGAGCATGGTTAGAAACGAGCGCATCTTATTGGAGGTAATCGCCTCCCATGCCATCTTGACCGATTGAAGTATCATACGCCCACCTCCGATACATGACCATCCATGATGCGGATGCGTCGCTGTGCCTGCGCTGCAATTTCCTCGTTGTGCGTAATGAGCACAATGGTGTCGCCGGCGCGGTGTAACTCGCGAAACAACTCCATGATGTCATCGCCGGTCTTGCTATCCAAGTTTCCCGTTGGTTCGTCGGCCAGCAGGATTGCGGGGTCGGTTGCCAGCGCGCGGGCGATGGCCACGCGCTGCTGCTGCCCGCCGGAGAGTTCCGTGGGTTTGTGGCTGCTTCGGTCAGTTAGGCCAACGCGATCCAGCGCGCGCTGTGCTTTTTCCTTGCGTTCGCTTAGATGCAAGCGCTGATAGATCAGCGGAAGCTCCACGTTTGCCAACGCGCTCATACGCGAGAGCAGGTTGAAGTTCTGAAAGATGAAACCGATCTTCTTGTTGCGGATGCGCGCAAGTTCTTCCTCGGAATATTGCTCGATGGACTGGCCGTCGAGGATATATTCGCCGCTATCCGCCACGTCGAGACAGCCGATGATGTTCATCAGCGTGCTTTTTCCGCTGCCGGAAGGGCCGATGATGCTAACAAATTCACCTTCGCGAATGAGCAGGTTCGCGTTGTCAAGCGCGCGCACCTCCTCTCCGCCGACCGAGTACACCTTGGTGATGCCAGTCATTGAAATGATCGGACGATTTTGGGCAGACATGGTCATCCACCAACTTTCGTCGTGTTGTCCTGCTGCGTGCTATCTGTCCGGTTTTGGCCAAAATTCATACCACCAACACCAAGAGCAGCCGTTTTGTCGAGATACCAGATCACGTCTCCGGCGACGAGGCCGCTCGTGACTTCCGCATTCGTTCCATCGGAAAGGCCGGTGGTGATATCCCTGCGTTCATATGCGCCAGAAGCGGTTTTCACGGTAACATACGCACCGGCGGAATCTTCGTTGATCATATCGACTGGCAGAACAGGAACATTCTCCTGTTTTGAAGTCAGGATGATCGCGCTGCCATTCATGCCTTCGAGTAGGCGCTCGTCATAGGAGAGCGTTACTTCGACGGGATAAGTGGTAATGGTGCCGCTCTCTTCGCCGATGCGGGAGATGTGGGTCACTGTCGCCTCAAAGGTTTCACCGGGGTAAGCGTCCAGAGTCACGTTTGCGGTCTGTCCGATTGCTACCGCGTCGATATCCAGCTCGTCCGCGTCGATGGTGAGTTTCACAGCTCCCCCGGTATGCAGCACAAGCGCGTCTGTTAAGCCGTCGCTCGCTGTAGCGGCTGGGACGTCTGTGTTTTCAGTGATTTTCACTTCGTTGATAAACCCGTCAACGGGTGCAATTACGCGCGGATCCTGAATATAGGCAAGAAGCTGCGCATACAGCGCGGCTTTCTCCGAACGATCAGAGAACGACGTGTTATAGCTTGCGCTTGCGGGCGCATTTTTAATCGAAAAGAGTTTGTGGTTTGCGTAGATGACGGAGTTTTCCTTGACCGTTATTTCGGTAATCTCACCGCCCGTGGCTAACACAGCAACCGGTGCGTGGATATCAAGCGTACCTTCGCCCAGCAGCGTATCGCCGTCGTAGACCTGCGCCGTCACCTGATAGGGGGTACTTTTGTCCGTTAGCGTGACAAGATAACCCGTAGCGGTTTTTTCGTAAAGCATGCCGGTTGCCTTGCCGCCGTCCCAGCGAACGGAAACGTTGCTGTAGAGCGCGAGGTCAGCAGTGGTTTCGATGACAACCTGCATCTTCCCGTCGGTCGAGAGCAGAGCAAGTGCGCCGTATTCACCGATCACGGAGAGCACATCGCTTCCAATAGTCGCCGGCAGATACTTCACGCGGCCGCGCACGGGAGCAGTTATCTGCGTAACGTCGCTGCGTGTCGAAATCTGTTGATCGAGAGTAGAGAGCTCCGTGCTCATACTCGAGGCCAGATCACGCAGGGAGTTAACGTCCAACGTGGCGATTACATCGCCCGCCTGGATGGCGTCACCGGCCTTGACAGGCACAGTTGCAACGTGCACGCCGCCGGGGAGTTGCAGCGTTTCGGTATCCGCCGCCAAGAGTCGTCCGCTACCGGTGATCGTGCGCTCTACAGTGCCGGTTTCAATGGTATAAGCGGTGTAAACGGGTTTGGCGGCATTTTTAGCCACGCTGGTTAGGGCGACCACGCCTACTACGATGGTGAGAACCACCGCGAGGACGACCCAGAGCCAGACGCGCGATTTCTTCTTTTTTGTTTGCATGGGAGTTAGATTCCTTTCCGTATTGGCTCCGGTTTCAGCCAGAGCATCCTATGTCTCATATTGCATGTATGGTATCGGGTAAACGTGAACTCAACAAAAACTGTAGTCGAGTGATTTGGATTATTTGTGAAACGCGGTTGATCTAGCTAGATGAGTGGCAGCTCCACGATAAACTCCGTTCCCGCACCATCCGCACTCTGGCAGCGGATATCGCCGCCGTGCAGCGAGACAACGCGCCGCGCAATGGAAAGCCCGAGCCCGTTGCCGGAGACGGTATGGGAGGCATCGCCTTGGTAAAATTTATCGAAGATGTGCCGCTGCGCCTCTTCGGAGATGCCGTATCCATCATCGCGGATGATGAACAACACCGTATTTTCACCCTTTTGCAAGCGGATATCGACACAGCCGCCTTCAGGCGTAAACTTAACCGCGTTGTCGATGAGGTTGAGCCAAACCTGGCTGAGTAATTCATCGTCACCCTCAATGATCACTTCGTCCAACTCTACGTTGAGGTTCAGCTTGCGCTGTTCCCATTTTTTTTCAAAAAGAAGCACACACCGGCGCACCTGCTCTGTCAGGTCAAAGCGGGTGCGGTTGGCTAAGATTGCCTGCTTCTCCACGCGGGAGAGGTTGAGTACGTTGGTGGCCAGTTGCGCCAGACGGGAAGATTCGTGGATGATGATGTCGAGGTATTCGTTTCTCTGTTCTTTGGTTAAATCGTCGTGTTTCAGCTCCTCCGCAAAGCCTTTGATCGAAACGATTGGCGTCTTGAACTCATGTGAAAAATGATCCACAAAATCAACGCGCAGCATTTCGATACTGCCAAGCTCTTCTGCCATGCGGTTAAAGCTCGCTGCAAGCTCGGAAAAAGCGCTTAACCCCTGCAGATGCAGGCGTGCGGAAAAATCCCCGCTGGCAAGCCTATTGATGGCGTCGACGACGCGGCGGATGGGTTTGAGCGGGAAACGGCTGAGCATGAAGGATACCACAGTACCGACCACAACGCTGATGATGAGCAGCAGGAATATCGGCAGCAACGGCTCATGCCGCGAGAGATTGGAAAGATTGATCGCATTGATGCGGATGAGCAGTATGCCGATGATAGAGATGATGATCGACGTAATGAGTAAAATGAAAAATACGATTGTCGAAAATAGTGCGGTCAATCCAAAACGCTGATGGGACTGCTTCTTCTGGGAATTTGAATTTTTGCAGATCATGGTTTTTTTACCGCCTTATATCCCAGTCCGCGTACAGAGATGAGCTCAAATTCCGGGTAGCTCTCAAATCGTCTGCGTAGGCGGTTGATGTGTACGTTTACCGTTGTATCCCCGCTTTCGGATTCCATGCCCCAGATTTCGTCCATGAGTTGAATGCGCGTGAAGATTTTGTCCGGGTAGGAGAGTAGCTTGTAGAGCAGATAAAACTCTTTCTGCGGCAGTGTTTGCTTGTCTTCTTGGCGCGTCACGGTCAGCGCGTCGTAATCCAGTTCGACTTCGCCTATGACGAGCCTGCGCTCGCTGACGATGCGGGATCTGCGCAGCAGCGCCTTGATGCGCAGCAGCATTTCTTCCGTATCGACCGGCTTAGTCATGTAGTCGTCCGTACCCGCGAGAAAACCTTTGCGTTTGTCGGCGGGCAGCTGTTTTGCGGTGACCATCAGGATCGGAGTGATGTCCCCTGCCGCGCGCAGTTCGCTGGAGAAGGTATAGCCATCCATACCGGGCATCATGATGTCCAGCACGATGAGGTCAACGTGGTGCGTGTCAAGGAGCAATAGCGCTTCTTCCGCGTTGACCGCGGTCAAAACGGAGTACTCCGCGCGCTCGAGTACGGCCTTCATGAGCTTTCGCGCATTGGTGTCGTCCTCGACGACGAGTAAGTGGAACATGGTTTTTTCCTCATTCCGGTGGACGGTTGAGAACAGTAGGGTTGCCGTATAACGGTAGAAACGTCAAAACGGGCGTATGGATGCGCCCTTACGTTTTTCAGTATACGCAAAAAGATGAACCGTAGAAAAACTATGCCGTAGTAAAACTATGCGCTGAAAGATGATCCGTAGAAAATCTTTGCCGTAGAGAAACTCTGCGATGAAAGATGAATCGTAGAGAATCTTTGCCATAGTAAAACTATGCGAAGAAAGTTGAATCGTAGAGAATCTTTGCGATGAGAAAAGAATCAGCCCTGTAGCCCGGCCGACTGCCGCTCCATGTTTTCCACGACGATGTCGAAGATTTCTCCTAGCGTTGCGCAGTAAGCGAGAATTTCCCAAGGGCGGTTGGTGTGAAAGTGGATCTTGATCAGCGACTCGTCGCCGACGGCGAGTAGGCTGTCGCCCTCAAAGTTGGCGGTGACGTAGTCAAAAATTTCGTCTTCGCTGAGCTGCTCGCCCGCAAGCAGCAGCTGTGTGTCAAATTTGAATTCGAGCATAGGAATGATCTCCTTTATTATGATCGTTATGATGAATGCCAAGCGATATAGATTAGCATATCACTTTTCTATTTATTGGATCAAGTAATCGCGCGTATTTCGGCGTATTTCCGAGAAAAAGGAGTATACTGAGCCTGAAGGGGGCGTCGTATGGGATAAACGGGCAAACCGAACCAGACGGTGCGAATATCACAGAAAAAGTTGCACCAATCGTTTAAATTTAAATCATAAAGGATGGTGTAAAATTAAATGGAAATCAAGCTACAAAAACTCAGACGCTTTAATCTCATAATGGGAGCGTTTCATCTCATACAGGGCGTGATCATGCTGTTTCTCGCGACAAGCGTGATTCAGAAGATCGCAGAATTTCAACCGATTGTCACGCAGAATTTTCTCTCCTACAATGTCGCGACAAAATCGCTTGAGCTTGCCAGCAAACCTCTGTTCACCCTGCCGTTTGGCATACTTGTGGCATCGTTCCTCTTCATCTCCGCACTGGCACATTTGATCATCTATCTCAGCGGGGATACGTATACCGACGGCATCCGCGCGGGCATCAATAAATTCCGCTGGTTTGAATATGCTTTGAGCTCATCCGTCATGATCGTGCTCATCAGCACACTCTTCGGCATTTACGACATCGCGTCCCTTGTGCTCATCTTCGCGGTCAACGCGTCTATGAACCTCTTTGGACTCGTCATGGAGCAGCTCAACAGCGGCGCGGACAAGAAAAACGTCAAGTGGGGCCCGTTCGCTTGGGGTTCTATCGCGGGGCTAGCGCCCTGGGCGGCAACCCTCTTATACATGTTCGGCACCGGCAACCTGGATCTGGTTCCGTGGTTTGTTTGGGCGATTGTGGGTACCTACTTTGTGGCGTTTAACACGTTCCCCATCAACATGATCTTGCAATACAAGCGCGTCGGCAAATGGGCGGACTACGTCTACGGCGAGCGGGTCTATATTATCCTCAGCCTTGTGGCGAAGTCGTTTCTCGCCTGGCTCGTGCTCTTTGGCGCAATGCAGCCGTAAACGAACACAGCAACACATACAAAAACCGCCAGAAACGGCGGTTTTTTGTTGCTGAAAACTCTGTGTTTTCTGTGTGTAACGTGTGTACAGAGAAAATGCTTATCTCTATTTCTTCTCTTTGCTCCGCTTGTCGCGGATGATTGCCATGTGCTTTTCTTCTATTAAAGTGACGTCGTTTGCCTTTGCCCAGTCCACGCAACCTTGCAGCGCGGCTTTGAGAAACACGCGTGGCACCCTGACGAGCGTCTTGCAGGCATCCTCGGTGAATTTCACTTCCGGGTCAACCCTGCTGGCGGCGTAGACAACGCTGGAAAGCTCCGCTTCTTTTCCCATCGGGATGCGTTCGGAGATCGGCCTACGAAAGCGGGTGTACCAGAAGTGTGTGTTGTCGCGATAACCGTAGTCCACCGGAACGCGCGGAAACGCCTTGGCGCTGACCCCGCCGATGATGGCGTTGTAGAAGCGCTCTTTCATGAGGATCTTGTCAACTTTGAGGATGAAATGTACGCCAAACTTGCTTGTGATGCCGTTGAAGCTGCGATACGGTGGCTCCATACCCTCCAGTTGCCCGACTTTGGGGATGTCTTCATAGGCATTCTCCAGATCGCTCTGCCAGGTGCATTCAAATACCTGATATGCTTCTTTTACCACCAAGGGGCGCTTTGCGTCTCCGCCTGCCTGCCCTTCTTCGAGTGTGAAGCTGCACTTTTGCATCTTCTCCTCGCAGGTTTCCCCGGGGAAGCCGAGGCGCACCGCCTCCTTGAAGTTTGCGCGGCTATCTTCAATGAAATTCAGCGCGCAGGTGCCGCTTCTCAAGATATTCTGCGCGGTATTGGAGCTATTGCGGCTCTCCAGCAGCATGGCGTAGTAATCCTTGCCAGCAACATAATACGGAAAGCACAGCGAATAGGAGCCGATGGACGTTTCTCCGGACGCGGTCAGTGAGGAGATGAGAATGGTCGGCATGGGGAAGAAGGCCGACGTTTGGTAAAAGTTATCGACGATGCGAAGATCACGAAACGAACTCATATTCTTCTTCTTTCAGAGAATTGTGGGGATTCTACTTAATTTTGCGCGTTTGCTTGGATACATAGATTACGCCTTCTTTTTCTTGACCAGTGCGCCTATGCCCGCAAACAGCCACGCGAGCACAAACACCAAGCCGTAGAGAATGATCGGTATCCACGTGATTTGGTGGATATCGGTCCAGCCGACGGAAGTTCCGGTAAGGAACCCGCTCAGCGCGCCGCTATAGGTGATCAGCACCAGCGTGGCATAGGTCGCGAACACGCCCGCGACGGCAAGCCAGCTCTTGATGAGTCCAAATAGTTGCGTGACGATAAACATCATCATAAACCCGAAGAAGAACATCGGCCACATGCCGTTGCCCGAGATGATGGCGACCACCGCGCCATGGAACGCGACGAACACCTCCAGAAACGTCAGCCAGCCGATTTTGGTGTGCCAGCTGGTGCGCGCAAGAGACATTTGCCCCATGAGCAGGAAGAGATAGAAGAAGCCCAGCAGGTGCCCCAGCGTGCTTTCCATCGGATGGAACCAGAAGGTGAAAACCACCGCCCAGGAGATATAGAAGCCGTGTATCTTTTGCGTGGCGGCGACGCCGAGCGGCGGCAGATAGACCTTCTTACCGAAGAATAATCCGCGGCGGCTATTCAGCAGGATGAGCATCATCACCAGCATGACGATGACCGAACCCTGCGAGCTCATGACGGGCGTAAATTGCGCCAGTGCATCGTAAAACAAGGTCGTCTGCACAAGATGCAGCACGATGAATACCGCGTTTGCGATGAGGAGCAGTAGGTTATATTTGCCGATTCTTCCCGCGTCCGGGCGATCATCGTTTTTCAGCCGAACAATCAGCACCCAAACCGTGATCTGGTGCGCAAGATACAAAACCCACATGGTGTTGGACGCCCAGAGTTCGGGGTGCGGCAGTTTCCAGTAATACCAGCTAGCGCCGCTATCCGGTAGCAGCGTTGCGCGAAACGGCTCAAGCAGAGGCGAAACGAGCCGCGTTGCCGCAACCATCACCAGAGAGAATAGAAACACAAACCAGATCGCGGACTTCAGGCTGTAAGACTTTTTCGATTCCATGTGGTACTTACCTCCATCTATTCAAAGTGCAAACAGCAATCGATTGCTCGGATTCGGCGCGATTCACGTGATTGGGACAGCATGCGCCTTATCCGATCTTGTTTATAAAATCGAGAATGGCTTCGGCGGCCTGTGTCTGCTGCGCCTCACGTGAAATCGTTGCCGTGCCATCGCCATCCTGCAAGCCATAGTTGCCAAACTGCGCATGGTTTCCGCCCTCGATTCGAACCACATTGGCAACAGTCGCGAGCTTGGTTAGATCCAGCTGAATATCCTCGCTGCCATAGATGCAGAGTGTTGGAATCGGGCTGTCGTTCACCGGATACGCGCCGAGCAGAATCAGGCCGGAGAGCCGATCTTCGTTTCCCGCCACATAGCTGCTCGCCATTGCGCCGCCGAGTGAATGCCCGCCGATGTACCAGCTGCTAACGGAGGGAACCGCGGCATACACGCTATCCGCGGCGTTAATGTCAAACACCGCTAGGCGAAGAGGCATCTTGACCAGCACGACGGTGACGCCGCCCTCGCGTAGACGCTCCAAGAGCGGTAGATATGCCGTTTCCTCCACTTTGCCACCGGGGTAAAAGATCAGCCCCGCGCCGGTGTCGGTTCCCGCGTCCGGAGTGAGTATGGTGAGTTTGCCCTCTTGGTGGATCGACGTATTCTGCTGCGCGAGCGCGAGTGCGGTTTCATCCGCGTGGCGATAATCGTTTGCATAGGCCAGAAAAGCGACGACTAGAAAAACGATCAGCGCGGCAAGTGAAATGAGTATATAGAAGCCCGCACCTCTGCGGGATTTCTGAGTCTGTTTCATGATCATGTCCTCCTGTATCCGGGTAGAAATCGGGAAATTAGTCCGATTTCGATTGCCGAATGTATCATGGTTTCAGTTCATTTTATACAGGATACGGTATGGAATCAATACGCATGCGTGACGAACTCACGCGCAGGGAATGCAGCGGTAAGCGAATATGGTAACGGTTCCTTTGCCGGGATAGGTTTTGGACTCGTAGAGCTTGGGATAGTTTTTGATGAGGTCGGTCAGCTTCGTAAAGCCGTATGTCTTGCTGTCAAAATCCGGCATGACGCGCTTGATATAGCCGCCGGCGGAGGAGATATTGACCCAACCGTCAGCATCCTGATACCGCTCGCTCGCGGTCTTTAAGTGGCTGTGAATAACAGAAAGATCGGCCGCAGGGGTAGGCTGAGACGGCTTTTTCGTGACTTTCGTTTCCTCTATCGGTGCGACTTTTACTTTTTCCACATCGCCGAGATTCTGGGTTAAAATGAAATTGTCGCAGGCGTTGCGGAAAGACAGCGGCGTTTTTACCTCGCCCACACCGAAGACGTAAATCCCCGCCTCGCGCAGGCGGATCGCAAGCGGGGTATAATCGCTGTCACTGGAGACGAGTGCAACCGCGTCGTACCGCTGCGTGTGCAGCAGATCCATTGCTCCAATGGCGAGCGAGAGGTCGGTTGCGTTCTTGCCCGTGGTGTAGGCAAACTGCTGCTCGGGCTTGATCGCGAGGGTTTTCAGCAGCTCCTCCCAGTTTTTGAGAGCAGGCGCTTTCCAGTTACCGTAGGCGCGCTTGACGACGATGCGACCGTAGGTGGAAAGTTCCTCCAAAATGAGCGAGAGCTTGGTCAGTTGCGCGTTGTCCGCGTCGATCAGCACCGCGATGTTTTCTAAAGATTCCGATTTATCCATATAGGCTCCATTTCTTTCGCTTCGTTATAATCAGAAGCCGTTCAATCCGTTCGCGAAAGCGCCGAGATTACGGCTGAGGGACGTGTTTCTTTACCGTCATTATAGCACAGTGGCGCGCGTTCGTATTCAACGGTTGTTCAATTGTAGATCAATGTTAGGAGATTCCATATCGCAAGTAGCGAAATAAAAAAAGCGGCGCCCGAAATCGTAATTTCGGATGCCGCCATCGGATTGCTTGTACTAGTTCATCAACACGTTGTATTGACGCTTGATGATGCGAAGACGCGGGATATCCTGCTCGCTCACGAGTGTGCAGGCCAGTCCGTTGTGCCCCGCGCGGCCGGTACGGCCAATGCGATGGACATAATATTCGGGTTTATCCGGCACGTCGTAGTTGATGACGAGGTCGATGTTGTCCACATCGATGCCGCGCGCGGCAACATCCGTCGCCACCAGCACGGGGGTTTTACCCGCGCGGAAGTCGCGCATGATGCTGTTACGCTGGTTCTGGCTCAGGTCGCCGTGGATGCAGGCGCTCGTCAAGCCGGCCGCATTGAGCTTACCGGTGACGGCTTTGACCCTGTGGCGTGTGTTGCAGAAGATCAGTGTCAGGCGCGGAGACGTTTCCTTCATAATATAAGACACCGTGGTGATCTTGCCGCTTTCCGGTGTATGGATGCTCATCTGCTGAACGGTCTTTGTGGGTTCGTTGCGTTCGCCAACTTCAATGGTTTCTGGCTTTTTGAGATAGCTCTGCGCGATACCGGCGATCTCTCTGCTCATGGTGGCGGAGAAAAGCATCATCTGATGTTCGCCGGGAATGCTGCTGAGAATCCACTTGATGTCCGGCAGGAAGCCGAAGTCGAGCATTTCGTCCGCCTCGTCGAGCACGACAAAACGAACGTTGTTGAGCTTGAGCGCGTTCTGACCGATGAGGTCTTTCACGCGGCCCGGTGTGCCGACGATGACCTGCGCGCCGCCGCGCAGCGCCTGAATCTGCACGCCGACAGATTGTCCGCCGTAGATGGAAACGGTGCGCATCTTCTTGTGCGCGGAGAGTTTCTTAAAGACTGCTGTGGTCTGCAGCGCGAGTTCGCGCGTGGGGCAGAGGATCAGCGCCTGCGGTCTGCGGTTCTCGGGGTCGATGCGTTCGATGATCGGAACCGCGAAGGCTGCGGTTTTACCCGTGCCTGTTTGCGCAACGCCGATGAGGTCGCGATTGTTGAGCAGTATTTCTAGGCTGCGTTCCTGAATCGGGGTGGGGGTGTCGTAGCCAGCATCAGCTAACGTTTGCTGCATTTCGGGTGTTAAGAGTTCGGTATATTTCATTTCCTGTTCTTTCTGTTCCGCAATTCCATAAAAATAAGACCATGCCGACCTAAGTAGGCATCGTCTCTTGATCAAACTTTTCATAAAGTTTTTCAAAAAAAACGCTGTCCCGTCGGGCTGCTCACTATTGATACGTCGGAGCCGGAACGCTCCGTGCCGTATGGCAAGTATTGTTTTTTCTTGCCAGGGCGTATCATAAATGCGACAGACAACGGGAGTTCGTACGAAAATGGATCAATCGCTTCGAGTCAAATTGTATCCCCTTCACTTCTTTAACAGGGGTGCTGCATCACAATACTTTGCAAGGTTAGCACACATGTTCGCAATTGTAAAGCAAAGATTGTGTGACGGGGGAGGAGGAGGGAGGGGTGTTGCCGCTGCGCGGCGGCTGGACGATAGGGTTTTTTGTTGATCAAGCGTTCTTTAAGACTAAGAAAACAAACGGTTCATAAAGACATAAAATCTAAACGCTCTCCATTAAAGCAATTTGCTTCTCGCGCATCTCGCGTACTTTGTCCAAATCCTTCGGATACATGCGGTTGATGAGCTTCACCGCGTAGTCGCTGGCGATGAGCGCGTGGCGCTTAACGTGCGGCGTTGCGGCGATCTGCCCCAGCGTGCGGTATACGAGCACGAAGACCGGGTCTGTTTCTTCCCGCGCGAGCCGGTGCAGTGCAAAGGCAACCTGCCGCGCCTGCTGAAACTTCGCCATGCCATCCTGCCAGCCGCGGCTGACAGAGAAGCAGGATTCGACGGTTTCGTTTCGTGGCATGCCGGTCATCGCGAGTACATGCTCCGCCAGCAGCAGGCTATAGCGGGAAACATCCTGATGGCTCTTTGTTTCGTAGACGGAGATCAGAGCTTCTTTGAGTTCCGGAATGTCATCCAGCTTTTTGATGATGGTGACGCCTTCGAGTTCGTTTTTGTTCTTCATCTACGGTCACCTTGAATTGATAACAGTTTTTACAAAGTTTGTTGCGTTTGCCAAGTCCATCGCGTTTGGATGCCTCGCGGCAACAAATAGTATTGCGCCCTTGCAGACAAACTCGTCGATGACGTCTATGCCGTTCCCCTCCAGTATGCTGCGTACAGTCAGCTGCTTCTGTCTGCCCGAGGCGCAATTGGTCACAAGCGCCACTGATTTGGCTGCGGAAGAGTCGAGCTTTCTTACATATTCGATAAGTTCCTGCATGCTTTCTCCACCATAAATTCCACCAACAATGATCAATAGATCCATATCCGCAATTTGAGGCTGAGAGGCGATGTTTTCCGGTTCGATGTTAAGCGCTAACCCAATTGCTTGAGCAAGTTTTTGGGAATGCTTTGTTCTGGTCGCATAGATGATGCCTGCTTTTATCATTACGAATAACCTCCCCTAAAATTGTGAACGGAATACTGTGTTCGGATTGAGTTTGATGATATTGTGGTTCATCATGCTGAGAGTTGAAAATAGAATTGTTTTCGAGATGGCAGGAGTAGCTGTCTTCAAAGTTGCTCCTAAAACAGTTTAATGTATGCGATATTATAACAGAAAAGTGCCCCTCTTGCGAAGGGCGCTTTGTGCTTCGGGTTAATTGCTTGCGGAAGCAATCGCTGCATTCCCCAAATAATAGAAAATCTATTTTCTATTGATTTCTCTTTTGAATTGCTCTTATTCCACCAACTCCAATAAAAAAACGCCCCTCTTGCGAAGGGCGCTTTGTGCTTCGGGTTAATTACTTGCGGAAGCAATCGCTGCAGTAGACAGGACGATCCGAGCGGGGCTGGAACGGAACCTTGCAGGGTTTGCCGCAACCTGCACAGGTTGCATCAAACATCTGACGGTCGCCGCCGCCGCCGCGGGGAGAGCTCTGTTTGCGGGCGGTACGGCAATTCTTGCAGCGCTGGGGCTCATTGGTGAAACCCTTTTCCGCGTAGAATTCCTGCTCGCTGGCGGTGAAGGTGAAGCTTTGTCCGCAATCTTTGCAGACGATGGTCTTGTCGCTGAACATGGAGATACCTCTTTCGTTTTTTGATGGTTTTTGTTCTGGTGTACCCGTTCAATCACATTCATCACGTGAATGGTTGCATCCTTGCTTGGGTTGGCGGCTTGAGGCTCCGGAATAAACGAAAAAGGATCGTCTGTTTTCGCGAGACCAAGTTGCCCTCGACCCTATCAATACGCCGCGTTAGCTTTCGCCAATGCACTCTTATCAAAAAACACATGCGCCTCATCGTCAAATAACGGATGATCGGCAAGCATGTGCGGTCAAAGCAATTATTTTGAATACTGGATGAATATATCACAAAGGTTTTCGCCTGTCAATTATTTCATGATAACAATTTTTCAATTTGCATATACAGTTGTGATATTTTGCGTTTTGTCAGCAATTGGGGACAAAAAGGAGCGCATACCCGGTTGGATATGCGCTCCGTGTGGTTCGTTTACGCGTAGGAACGATGAATTACATTGCGTTGACGCGCGCTTCGAGGGCTTTGAGCTGCTCGACGAGCTTCACGGGCATATTCTCGCCGTAGCTGGCGTAATGCTCCTTGATGGACTCGACTTCTGCCTGCCATTCCTCTTTGTCGAGATGGAAGAGTTCTTCCATGGCCGCGTCGGAAACGTCGAGGCCGTCGAGGTAGAGGTCACCCTTCTTGGGCATGTAGCCGATGGCGGTTTTCTCTGCATCCACTTTGCCGTTGACGCGGTCGACGACCCACTTCAGCACGCGGCTGTTTTCGCCAAAGCCCGGCCAGAGGAACTTGCCGTTTTCGCCTTTGCGGAACCAGTTGACGTAGAAGATCTTCGGCAGCTTGTCGGCAGTGGACTTCGCGCCGACATCAAGCCAGTGCTGGAGATAATCGCAGACGTTATAACCGATGAAGGGCAGCATCGCGAATGGATCGCGACGAACCTGACCGATCTTGGTGGAGATGGCGGCGGCGGTGATTTCGGAACCCATGATGGAGCCGTCAAACACGCCGTGTGTCCAGTCAAAGCTCTGGTGAACGAGCGGGATGGTACGCGGGCGACGTCCGCCGATCAGGATTGCCGAAATCGGCACGCCTGCGGGATCCTGCCACTCGGGCGCAATGCAGGGGCACTGCGACGCGGGCGCTGTGAAGCGGGCGTTGGCATGCGCGGCGAGCTCTTTCGATTCGGGTGTCCAGTCCTGACCCTTCCAATCGATGGCATGTGCGGGCGCGGGGGTGCCGATGCCTTCCCACCACACGTCACCGTCGTCCGTCAGCGCGACGTTTGTGAAGATGGCGTTTTTGTCGATGCTGCGCATGGCGTTGAAGTTGGAGCTATCCGAGGTACCCGGGGCGACGCCGAAGAAGCCGGACTCGGGGTTGATGGCGTAGAGGCGGCCGTCCGCACCGTACTTCATCCAGGCAATGTCGTCGCCAACGGTTTCGACTTTCCAGCCCGGAATGGTCGGAATGAGCATTGCCAGGTTGGTCTTGCCGCAAGCGCTCGGGAACGCGCCGGTGATGTAGGTCTTGTTGCCCTGCGGGTCAGTCAGGCCGAGGATGAGCATGTGCTCAGCCAGCCAGCCCTCGTCACGCGCCTGAACGGACGCGATGCGCAGCGCAAAGCACTTCTTGCCAAGCAGAGCATTTCCGCCGTAACCGGAGCCGTAGGACCAGATCAGGCGCTCTTCGGGGAAGTGGCTGATGTATTTCTTTTCGATCGGTGCGCAGGGCCAGGAGGAATCCTTCTCGCCCTTTTCCAGCGGCGCGCCGACGGAATGCAGGCAGGGGACGAATTCACCATCGCCAAGCGTCTCCAGAACCTTGGTGCCCATGCGGGTCATAATGCGCATGTTGACGACAACGTAGGGGCTGTCGGTGATCTCGACGCCGATCTTAGAGATGGGCGAGCCGATGGGACCCATCGAGAAGGGGATGATGTACATCGTGCGGCCATGCATGCTGCCCTTGTAGAGCTCGGACATGGTCTTTTTGAGTTCGACCGGATCAACCCAGTTGTTGGTCGGGCCGGCATCTTCCTTTTTCACGCTCGCGATAAAGGTTCTGTTCTCCACGCGGGCAACGTCCGAAGGATCGCTGCGGAAGAGGTAGCAGCCGGGGCGCTTTTCGGGGTTGAGCGGGGTGGCCATGCCGCTCTTCACCATTTCGGCAAACAGGCGGTCATTTTCTTCCTGGGAACCGTCGCACCAGTAAATCTGGTCGGGTTCGCACATGTCCTGGACTTCCTTGATCCATGCGAGTAATTTTTTGTTGGTTGTCATGTTTTCGGCACCTTTCTTCTGTGAGTATGGTTTTATGGTCAAACTTTTCAAAAGTAGTCAAACATAAGTGCTTTCGCGCGCTGGCGGCTGGCATGTTCTACGCAAAGTTATGCTGAATCAAGTTTCTACGAGAACAGTGGCAAAAATGTGCATAATTGACGGATTCAGTGTGAAAACTTGCAAAAAGCGGGGTTATGCGGGTGCTGTAGCAACGGGACTTGCGCTTTTCTTCACCAATAGCATTCTAGCGGAACGAAAAGCACCGGATGATTTCGGAGTAAAACACCGCGATTTCCGCGTATCATGCGCAATCTTCACCAAATATATGATACACCGATTTATCAAGCATGGCAAATGTTTCATTGAAAATTTTTCGGAGAAATATTGACATCCTCTGCTCGAAATCGATACATGCAGGAAATTATGCAATTTATCCTGCAGTTTTGCAGGAAGAAAAATGCAAGATTGGTATTTGCGCGCTTTCAGAGCGCAAAAAGTCCCGCTTTCGGGCCTTTCCAGATGCATCAATTTGATTCAGGAAAAAGGAACAAAGGTAGATGCGTTTTCCTTCACGGCTTGCCTTTTTGTACGCGCTTTGCTCCTCCGTTGAGGTTGAGATTGAAATTTAGAAACAAAAACAACTCCAGCCTTGCCAAAATCATACTCATGGGTCTACAAACCACTTCGGGTCCTCATAATAAAGATAGGCGTCCTTTTTGCCGACGCGGCAGGTGTAGCGGATGCCGCTGCCGCCCGCCTTCAGGCTCGCCGCGCGCCGCACATCCGAAATCGACGTGATTTCAAACTTTCGCCCATCCTCCCAGAGGATGCGCTGCGGGTGCATCACGCCCGCTTCATCCACGGTCAGCTCTACCGCGACATAAACTTTCATAACGAATTCCTCCCGGTGCGCTTGCTGCGCGTGTGATCAAACCTGCGATATCTGATTCATCGTCTGCCGACGACGCTGTCCATCGTCGCGTTTTGCAGGTATCCAACCGGATGCACCGTGTGGTCGACCTTCGGCGCCATGAGCCCGATCTCGCGATCTTTCAAAAACAGCGCGCGTCCGATGGCACGGTAGCCAAATCTCCTGCGAATGTCATCCACGGCGACCTCGGCCGCCTCCGCTTTTCTGCGCGGGGCCTCGTCGTCAAAAAGCGAAAGCTGCATGGGGTTATCCACGCCGATGAGGTCGGAGCAGGACACGGTCAGCGAGCGGATCGGCGCCTGCCAGGTGTAGTTTGCGCGAAAGAGCTGCATGCAGGCGCGTGAAATCTCGATGGTGATATTCGTCGGATGATCCAGCTTCGTCTGGCGGATGAAGGAAAACAACCCGCTGTCCCGCACGCTTAAATGCGCGGTCTTCGCGCGCACGCCGTGCTCGCGCAAGCGCATCGCAACGCTCTCGGCGAGCATCGAAATGGTCAGATAGACATCCTCGTCGTTCACGAGGTCGCGCGGGGTGGTGAGGCCATTGCCGACGGATTTCACCGGTATCTGATCGACGGTGTGTTGTACGGGCGATGCGTCCAGCCCGTTGGCAAACGCGGAGAGCATGGTGCCACATTTGCCGAACTGTGCGCGCAGAAACGCTTCCGGCGTGTTGGCAAGGTCGCCGATGGTGACTATGCCGTATTTCATCAGCTTCGCCTCCGTGGCTCTGCCGACATACAAGAGCTCACGCGCGGGCAGCGGCCAGGCGACGGATTGATAGTTGTCCGGCGAAACCAGCGTGACCGCGTCCGGCTTTTTGATGTCCGAGCCGAGTTTGGCAAACACTTTGTTGTCCGCGACCCCGATGGAGACCGTAATGCCCAGCTCCTCGTGGATGCGGTTGCGGATCACCTGCGCGAGACGGTGCGCATCCGCCATGTCCGACGTGGACGCGGTGACGTCGATCCAGTTTTCGTCGAGACCGAAGGCCTCCACCCGGTCGGAATACTCGCTATAGACCGCGCGCCCCAGCGCGGAGAATTTTTGATACGATTCAAAGTCCGGCTTGACCGTCACCAAAAGCGGGCATTTCTGCTTTGCTTCCCAGATTGCCTCGCCCGTCTTGACGCCGAACTTCTTCGCCAACTCGTTTTTGGCGAGGATGATGCCGTGCCGCGCCTCGGGATTGCCCGCCACCGCGACGGGGTGCGGGCGCAATGCGGGGTCTAGAAAGCACGCCACCGAGGCGTAGAAGCTGTTGAAATCCGCGTGGAGGATTCTGCGTCCCATCGGCGCCCTTTCCGCCGCTTTGATCGTGCGATGCGGCAATGATGATATGCGAACTAATGTTCGTATCTATAGTATATCGCATTTGAACTGTTTGTCAATAGCGCGGCGATGAGCCGGAAATGGCGCTTGAGGCCGGCCGTTATTGTCGCATGTTCGCATGCAAAAAAACGGCGTAATCCGCGCCGAAGTTTCCGGCAATGGTCGATTTGGTACAATCGTTATGTTATAATGAATAAAACCATACAACATTGCTGCGCGTATACATGGCGGAAAACAAACTGCGACTTGGCATGCGCCAGCAGGAGCGAATAATGAAAGGGAAGAACCTGCATGAACACCAGAGATCAGATTGATGTTTCGCTGAAATGGAGATTGGAAGACATTTACGCCACCGAGGTGCTTTGGGAGGCGGATTATACCGCTGCGCAGGCGCTGGTAGCGAATTTTTCGGCGCACTCGGGTAAACTCGCGCTGAGCGCGGACGCGCTTTACGCCGCACTTTGCGACGACAGCAGCATCTGGCAGCTTGTCGAGCGCGTCTACACCTATGCCCACCTGCATAAGGATGAGGACAACGGCAGCGCGCGCTATCAGGGCATGACCGACCGCGCGATGCAACTCTATGTATCAGCGCAGGCGGCTTCTTCGTTTCTCGATCCGGAGATTTTGACCATTCCCGAAGAGACTTTGCTCGGTTGGGCTGCAGAGGAGCGCTTTGCGCGCTTCCGCTTCCGCATTGCGGACGTAGACCGCCGCCGCGCATACACGCTCTCCACCGAGGAGGAGAGATTGCTCGCGATGGCGCAGGAGCCGCTCTCCGGCGCGGATAATATCTTCACCATGCTCACGGATGTCGACTTGGATTACGGCACCGTGGTCAACGAAAGAGGCGAGACGGTCAAGCTCACCCACGGCAGCTACAATATGTTTATCGTCAGTTCCGACCGCCGCGTGAGAAGGGATGCTTACGAGACGTTTTACAAAGCCTACCGCGGCATGAAAAACACCCTCAACGCCACCTACGCCACCTCCGTCAAGGGGGATGTGTTTCAGGCGCGGGCGCACCGGTTCGAGGGCGCGCTGGAAGCCGCGCTGCATAATAACGGCGTACCGGTTGCGGTCTATGAGCAGCTCATCGAAGCAATCCACGAGATGCTGCCGGTGCTGAAGAAATACCTCGGCATCCGTAAGCGCGTGATGGGCGTCGATCAGCTGGAGATGTACGACCTCTACGTGCCAATCACCGAGGGCGGAGACATCGACATGCCGTATGAAAACGCAAAGGCGCTGGTCAAGACGGCGCTGAAACCCCTCGGCGCGGAATATGAAAAACTACTCGATCAATCTTATACCGAAGGCTGGATCGACGTTTACGAAACGCCGGGTAAAACCAGCGGCGCGTTCTGCGCGGAGACCTACGGCACGCACCCCTATGTGCTGCTGAATTTCCAGGGCAAGATGGACGACGCGTTCACGCTCGGTCACGAGCTTGGCCACGCGATGCACTCGCACTATTCCGCAGAGGCGCAGCCGTTTGAAACCTCGCATTACCGCATCCTCGCGGCAGAGGTCGCCTCCACAGTCAACGAAACGCTCATGACGCACCATCTGCTCACGGGGGAGACGGATCGCGTCAAGCGCGCCTATTATATTACGCAGTTCCTCGAATCCTTCCGCACCACGTGCTTCCGGCAGACGATGTTTGCCGAGTTTGAGCTAAAAGCCCATCGCATGGCGGAGAGTGGAGAGCCGCTGACGGTCGAGAGCCTCTCGGATATGTACCGCGCGCTCAACGAGCTGTATTACGACGGCGCGCATGTGGACGACAACATCGCGCTGGAGTGGATGCGAATTCCGCATTTTTACAACGCGTTCTATGTCTATCAGTACGCAACCGGCCTCTGCTCGGCGGTCAAACTCGCGGACGACATCCTCCACGGCGGTGCGGTGGAGCGCTATATCAACTTCCTCAAGAGCGGCGGCAGCGATTACCCGATCGAGGAGCTCAAGGCCGCGGGTGTGGATTTGACGAAGAAGGAAAGCATCCTCGCTTCCCTTCGCGTGTTCGCGCAATATGTGGACGAACTGGACGAGCTGATGCAATAAACCTTACCTATAAATAAAGCTGATGCAAAAAGCCTACCATATAAATAAAAAAGTAGAAAAACGCGAAACTAGAATATAATAGAAGCAGAAATATAAATAGAAACAGAAAAGTAAAAAAACAAAAAAGCAAATAGAAACAGAAAAATAAAAGGAGTGCCTTTTTATGGAGACCAAAGAATACGACGAAGCCGAAGCGAAGGCTTATATCCTCAATTGCTTCCGTGAGCAGGGCGACTTTGCCGAGATTACGGACGAGAAAACGCTCGATGCAATGGTGACCGCCGTGATGGCGCACGACGCAGCATATATGAAGACCAGCGGCGCGGATGAGGGCGAGGTTTACGACGACGACGCAGCCTACGACTACATGCACGAGAAGATGAGCGCGCAGTTTGCCGATCTCAAGATGTACATGCTCCGCCTCGTTGAGGACTACATGGACTACAACGAGCGCTATCTCGACAGCCTCGGACTGATCGACTGGGAATAAACTTGTTTTGATAACGGAGTCGGAACCTGCACGTCGGGTTTCGACTTTGTTTTTTCCGATCATTTTGTTGCCGTCAACAATATGGTTCAACCGAATAAACTTCAAGAAAAGGCGTTTTCTGCCTTTTTTTGTTTTTTTCGTTGAGGCCAGTCACACTTCGTGCTAGAATGAACGCGTCTGAAAAAAAGATGCGTCAGAATGTGTTTTTTGCACTGTTTTTTTTGAAACGATGGTTTGTGCGCGTGCAGTTGCCATCCCAAATGGTTCAAAAAACAATATCAATCGAGGAATAGCGGTTGGCTTTCTTTTTGTGATTCGTCGCAGTATAATAGGCAAAGCAAAATTTGAAAATCATCATGTATCCTGTATATAGTTCAATGTGAATATTGAAGCAGCATCTGAAAGGAGACCCTATGTATCGAATCGTAACAAAGCGCGCACTGCATGAGACGGTCACGCTCATGGAGGTGGAAGCGCCGTATATCGCGAAAAAGGCGAAGCCGGGGCAGTTTATTATCCTCCGCATGGACGAAAATGGAGAGCGTATTCCGCTCACCGTTGCGGGAACCGACCCCGCGCGCGGCACCGTAACCATCATCTATCAGAAGGTGGGTTACACCACGCGCCGTCTGGATTGCTTCAATGAAGGGGATGAGCTTCTGGATTTCGTCGGCCCACTCGGCACAGCGAGCCATCTTGCGGGCATGAAAAAGGTCGCGGTCATCGGCGGCGGCCTCGGCGTAGCCATCGCGTATCCGCAGGCGAAAGCCTTGCACGACATGGGCGCAGAGGTGGATGTCATAGTCGGTTTCCGTAATACCGACCTCATGATCCTCATGGACGAGCTCAAGGACGCGAGCACCAACCTCTACGTCATGACGGATGACGGCAGCAACGGACATAAGGGATTTGTCACCAGCGCGCTGGAAGAGCAGCTTAAGGCCGGCAAGCAGTATGATCACGTGATCGCCATCGGCCCGCTGATGATGATGCGCGCGGTGGTCAACCTCACCAAGCAGTACAACATCCCAACCGTCATCTCCATGAACCCGATCATGGTGGACGGCACGGGCATGTGCGGCAGTTGCCGCGTCACCGTCGGCGGAGAGATGAAGTTTGCCTGCGTCGATGGGCCGGACTTTGACGGCTTTGAGGTAGACTGGGACGAGGCGATCGCCCGCGGCAGAATGTACCGCACCGAAGAGGCCGAGAGCATGGAGCGCAAGGCCTGCAACCTCTTGAATGTAGATCTGCAAACCAAGCGGGGAGGAAACTGAACCATGCCGAATATGAGACTGACCAAACTGCCTGCGCGAGAGCAGGATCCGAACGTTCGCAACTGCAACTTTGAAGAGGTGTCGCAGGGCTACGACGAGGCGATGGCCATCGACGAAGCCAAGCGTTGCCTCAACTGCAAGAATAAGCCTTGCGTAAACGGCTGCCCCGTCAACGTGCGCATTCCGGAGTTCATTCAACTCGTAATCGAAGGCAAGTTCATGGAGGCCAACGAGGTCATCCGCTCCACCAACGCGCTGCCCGCCGTCTGCGGCAGAGTCTGCCCGCAGGAGACGCAGTGCGAGGAAAAATGCGTGCGCGGCATCAAGGGCGAGCCTGTCGCCATCGGTCGGCTGGAGCGCTTTGTGGCGGACTATGCCATGACGCACGGCGCAGTATCCGCCAAGCCCCTGCCGGACAACGGCAAAAAGGTTGCCATCGTCGGCGGCGGCCCAGCGGGGCTGACCTGTGCGGGCGACCTGCGCAAGCTCGGCTATGGAGTTACTATTTTCGAGGCGCTGCATACCCCCGGCGGCGTGCTCGTGTACGGCATTCCCGAATTCCGTCTGCCCAAGCAACTGGTGCGGGACGAGATTCGGATTCTCGAAGACCTGGGAGTTAAGATCGAAACCAACATGGTCGTGGGCCGCAGCATCACGCTCGATGAGTTGCTCGGAGAAGAGGGCTATGGCGCGGTGTTCGTCGGCAGCGGCGCGGGATTGCCGCGATTCCAGGGTATTCCCGGCGAAAACCTCAACGGCGTCTATTCCGCCAACGAGTTTTTAACGCGCATCAACCTCATGAAGGCGTATAGCTTCCCCGAAACGGACACACCCGTACAAGTCGGCAAAAATGCGGCGGTCGTCGGCGGCGGGAACGTTGCGATGGACGCGGCGAGAAGCGCAAAACGGCTGGGCGCAGAGAATGTCTACATCGTCTACCGCCGCGGCGAGGCTGAGATGCCCGCCCGTGTGGAAGAGGTGCATCACGCCAAGGAGGAGGGCATCATCTTTAAGATGCTGACCAACCCGACGGAGATCCTCGGCGACGCAAGCGGGCACGTTGTGGGCATGACCTGCGTGGAGATGGATCTGGGCGAACCCGACGCGAGCGGGCGCAGACGCCCCATCATCAAGGCGGGCAGCGAACACGTCATCGACGTGGACACCGTCGTGATCGCGATCGGCAACAGCCCGAACCCGCTGATCAAGAACACCACTCCGGGACTCAATACCGAAAAGTGGGGCGGCATCATCGTGGACGAATGCACGGGCAAAACCAGCCGCGATCATGTCTACGCGGGCGGCGACACGGTCACCGGCGCTGCCACCGTCATTCTCGCGATGGGCGCTGGCAAAACCGCCGCCGCCGCGATTCACGAGGAACTGAGCAAGAAATAAATTCTTTTCTTAAGAGAAGAGAAGCAAAAGAATACTTGTACTTCGCTTCTTTGAATGTTCTTCAAAAGAAAAGCCAAACGAACGCAAGTAAAAAGCGCAACGGCAAATCAAACCGTTGCGCTTTGTTTTGTGATGTGTTTAAGCTTTGTTGCTGGTCAGTTTTCGGATCAAATAGATTGCCGCGAGCACTATTGTGCCGATGGCGAGGCTGGCGAGGGCTGAGATGAGCAGAGTAGCAAGAATAACTTGAAAACTTAGCTCCCAAATGTTAAAGAAGAAAATCGCCGCCACAATCAAAAAGATCGCCAGATAGAGGAAGACTATATTCCTGCGCTTCATGCCATTCAATCCTTTCGACAAATACTAATTAACACATAATAATACTGATAATAAACGTTGTCAACGTCGTTTATTTGTGGTGAACAGCGTGTAAAGCTTGCAGATTGTTGAAACCAGCTTCCCTAGAACAATTGCCATAGAAAAGTAATTCTGTATTTTGAAAAAAGATCAAAAGAACGATTATATTATTGAAGAGCAAATCACAATTTTGAAAAGAAAGAACCAAAAAAACGATTCTATGTTGTACAATAGATGAAGTAAGAGAAGCTCGATTTATTTTATGTTCTCCGAAAGAATGCGAAGAGAAAAGCGTCACATGAATATTACCATCCCCATAGACCTCCAACCATTGGCGGAGGCATTCCAAAAAGAGAATACAGAGGTTTATGTGGTTGGCGGCTTGGTGCGCAACGCGTTATTAAGCCTGCCGCCGTCGGATATCGACGTCTGCTCGCGATTAAGCCCACAGGAGATCGTGGATAAAATGCCGAAACACGGCATCCGCGTGATCGAGAAAGCCGCCGAGATGGGCACCGTGGAGCTGCACTTTGACGGGGTGATCGTCGAGCACACCACATTTCGCCGGGAATCATATGCGGACGGTGGAGAACATCGCCCGCGCACGGTCGCATTTGGCGAAAGCCTAACAGACGATGCGTGGCGGCGGGATTTTTCGGTCAACGCGCTGTATGCGAATTTGCGCACGGGCGAAGTCAGCGATCCCACGGGCGGCATCCCCGATCTGGAAAAACAGATCATCCGCACCACGAGCGCGGACCCGGACGACATCATGCGTTCGGACGCGCTGCGGGTGCTTCGTCTCGTTCGCTTTGCCTGCGAACTTGGGTTTGCAATCGACGAAAACACTTGGCTTGCGGCAAAGCGCAACGCGCCGAAACTTGCGGATATCGCGCAAGAACGAAGACGGCAGGAATTCGTCAAGATTTTGCTCACCGACGTGCGCTATCCCAATTTGGGCAGAGACGAACTGCGCTCACCCTTGCGCGGATTGCACTTGCTGGATGAGCTCGATGTTTGGGATAATCTTGTGCCGGAATTCAACCTCGCGCGCGGTATGGAGCAGCGGCCGGATCACCACCGCTACGACGTATTGGAGCACAGCTTTCAGGTTTGCGCCGCAGCACCGCCGACGGAGAAGATGCGTCTTGCGGGGCTTCTCCACGATGTTGGCAAGCCGGATTGCAAGCGCGAGACCGGCGTGCAATATGCGCACGACAAATACGGCGAACGCATCAGCAAGCGCGTGCTGGGCGACCTGCGGTTTCCGACGCGGACGATCACCGAGGTGAGCCAGCTCGTCGAAGGGCACATGTACGACATTCAGCACATGGCAAAGGCGGACACCCTGCGCGTAAGATTCGCCACATGGGGCAGGGAGCGGACGCGGGACCAGACTCTCCTGCGCGAGGCGGATATCCGCGGCTGCGGGTATGATGTGGACTATGTGGCCGAGGACTGGCGCGCGCTCTATGAGACCATGCTCACGGACGGTACGCCGTTTAGCGAGCGCGAGCTTGCGATCACGGGGCAGCAACTGATGGAGGCATCAGGTTTGCCCGAAGGCAAAGAACTCGGCGAACTGAAAAAGCAGCTCTTTTTGCACTGTGTGAAGCACCCAAAGGATAATAACTTGGCAAAGCTGACGCATTTGGCGATAAAACGGTGATGTTGGAGCAGTGCTTATCAAAAAACACCATGCAAGTTGCATCCTGCATGGCGCGGATTGGTTGCTATATAAAGTAGAGTACTGCGACAACCCATACCAGAACGACGATGCCCAGAAGGATCAAGATGGTTTTCGTCTTTGTGTGAAAAAGATCGAAATATCCCTGCCAGCCGGATGGAGTCGTGCCTTTTGATCTGCCTACGCAGTAAGCATTCCAAAGAATCAAAGGCACTAAGATGAGGAGCGAGAGAACGAACAGCACAATCCATGCCGCAAGGCCGATTCGCTCACGCGTGCCGCTGTAGTAATTCAGGGGCAGAATGAATACGGTAACAGACATGTTTACAACAAGTGGAACGATTCCCGCGATGCGCCAGAATACTTTTTTGAGTTTTGTCATCGTTTGGTTCTCCTAAGCCGCTTTCTGATGGGTCTTTGCCATAAAGACAATCGGGCACTCGGTTTGTGACAACTCAAGGATAAAAAGATCGCAACATTCATTCTTTTGTTTCTTTTCTTTTCAGAAAAGAAGGAGTTCTCCCTCCCCCGAATTGACATTTCGGGTTGGGTACACGATAATGTATGAAGTAAATTTGGAGGCAAACGGCAATGGAAGAGGTAAAACGCCCAAAGAACTTCATCGAGGAGTTCATAGAAGAGGATATGCGCACAAAAGAGCCGCGCGTGCAGACCCGTTTTCCGCCCGAACCGAACGGTTACCTGCACATCGGCCACGCGAAAGCCCTCGCCATCGACTTTGGCATGGCTCAGCGTTACGGCGGCATCTGCAATCTGCGCTATGACGACACGAACCCTGCCAAGGAGGACGTGGAATACGTCGACGCGATTCAGGCAGATATCCAGTGGCTCGGTTTCCGCTGGAACGAAATTCTGTTCGGCTCCTCTTACTTTGACCAGTGCTACGACCTCGCTGTCAAGCTCATCCAAAAAGGTGTTGCTTATGTGGATGAACTCACGAAGGAAGATATGCGCGCCTATCGCGGCACGCTGACGCAGGCGGGCAAAAACAGCCCGTACCGTGACCGACCCGTGGCGGAAAGCCTCGATCTCTTTGAGCGCATGCGCGCGGGTGAGTTTGAGGACGGAAGCAAGATCCTCCGTGCGAAGATCGACATGGCGTCGCCGAATATCAACATGCGCGACCCCGCACTGTACCGCATCAAGCATGTGCGCCATCATCAGACGGGCGACAAGTGGTGCATCTACCCGATGTATGACTTCGCCCACCCGATTCAGGACGCCATCGAGGGTGTAACGCATTCGCTCTGCTCGCTGGAGTACGAGGCGCACCGCCCGCTGTACGACTGGGTGATCGATCAGTGTGAGTTTTTCCCCAAGCCGCGTCAGATCGAGTTTGCGCGGCTGAACATCACGGACACCATCATGAGCAAGCGCTATCTGCGCCGCCTCGTGGAGGAAGGGTTCGTCTCCGGTTGGGACGACCCGCGTATGCCGACGCTCTGCGGCATGCGGCGCCGCGGCTATACCGCCGCCGCCATCCGCGATTTTCTGGATCGCATCGGCGTCTCCAAGGCGGACAGCGTCGTGGACGCCGCCATGCTGGAGCACTGCGTCCGTGAAGACCTCAACGACCACGCCGCCCGCCGTATGGCGGTGCTCAACCCCGTGCTTGTGGAAATCGAGAATTGGGACGATGGCAAGGTCGAAGAGATCGAGCTGGAAAACCACCCGAATCATCCCGAGATGGGCACGCGAATTGTGCGCCTCGGCAAGCGCGTCTATATCGAGCGCGAAGACTTTGCGGAAGTGCCACCGAACAAGTTTTTCCGCCTCAAGCCGGAGGGCGAGGTGCG
>Ga0302289_1000097_pt1 | contig 49683 bp, 44 predicted proteins | sample III_Fen_N1_2_FD_194552 | JGI IMG/M metagenome (GOLD analysis project Ga0302289, IMG submission 194552) | Peat permafrost microbial communities from Stordalen Mire near Abisko, Sweden - III_Fen_N1_2 | ecosystem: Environmental > Terrestrial > Soil > Wetlands > Permafrost | place: Sweden: Abisko... | reverse complement strand
TGGTCGCCCGCAGGTGGACAGGATTGTGGGCCGATGCTGCCGCAAGCGGCAGCGAGGACTACTTTCCTGTACCCAAGGGCTACCCCTCGCGCGTTCCCGCCGTGTAGACAGGCGACCCCGAAGGTTTCCAAAGGGCGAGCGGAAAGCCCTTTGGTGCACCCGCAGGTGCATCCCCCGCACCCAGCGCCCGTAGGCGCATCCCCCCCAAAAAAAGAAAGACCCCTTCCCAAAAGGGAAGAAGCCCGAAAGGGTGCAGGGGCACCCGAAATGCCCCTGACCCCTTCTGTGATTGTGGGCACAATTACCTCGCCAAAATCTCGCTGTCCTTGGGCACATAATCGGTCATGGTGCCATCCAGATAGCTGGAGTAGGCCGCCATGTCGAAATAGCCTGTGCCCGTCAGGCCAAAGAGGATGTTCTTGGTTTCGCCGGTTTCGCGGCACTTGACCGCCTCGTCGATGGCGCAACGGATGGCATGGGCGCTTTCCGGCGCGGGCAGGATGGTCTCCAGCCGCGCAAACTGCACCGCCGCGTCAAACACCTGCGTCTGCTCGTAGGAAACGGCCTCCATGTACCCATCGTGGTACAGCTTGGACAGGATGGGCGACATGCCGTGGTAGCGCAGCCCGCCCGCGTGGTTGGCCGAGGGGATAAAGCCCGAACCCAGCGTGTACATCTTGGCCATGGGCGTGATTTTGCCGGTATCGCAGAAATCGTACTCGAAGCGCCCGCGGGTGAAGGAGGGGCAACTGGCGGGTTCCACGGCGATGTAGCGCGTGCCCTTGCGCGCGCCGGTGAGCGTGTCGCGCATGAAAGGCGCAATCAGGCCGCCAAGGTTGCTGCCGCCGCCCGCGCAGCCGATGATCACGTCGGGGTATTCCTCAAACTCCATCAGCGCCTGATAGCTTTCCAGCCCGATGATGGATTGGTGCAGCAGCACCTGGTTGAGCACCGAGCCCAGCACATAGCGGCATTCGGGCGTGGTAACAGCCAGCTCCACCGCTTCGGAAATGGCGCAGCCCAGGCTGCCGCTGGTGTTGGGGTCTTTTTCAAGGATGGCGCGGCCGGCATTGGTGGTGTTGCTGGGGCTGGCGATGACCTTTGCGCCGAAGGTGCGCATCACGTCCTTGCGGTAGGGCTTCTGGGTATAGCTGCCCTTGACCATGAACACGGTCAAATCCAGCCCAAAGGCGGCGCACGCCTCGGAAAGTGCCGTGCCCCACTGGCCCGCGCCCGTTTCGGTCGTGAGCGACTTCATGCCCTGCGCCTTGGCGTAGTAGGCCTGCGCCAGCGCGGAGTTGAGCTTGTGGCTGCCGGAGGTGTTGTTGCCCTCGAATTTGTAGTAGATGTGCGCGGGAGTCCCCAGCGCTTCCTCCAGCCGGTAGGCGCGGATGATGGGCGCGGGGCGGTAGATGCGGTACATGTCCAGAATCGGTTTGGGGATTTCAAACTCCGCCGTGTTGTCGTCCAGCTCCTGCTTAATCAGTTCATCGCAGAACACGGGGCGAAGGTCGTCAAACGTCACGGGCTTGCCGGTGCCGGGGTTTACGAGCGGGTCGGGTTTTTCAGGCATCGCGGAACGCAGGTTGTACCAGGTCTTGGGCATTTTCTCCTCGGGAAGATAGTACCGGTAAGGGATGTTTTTCATGGAAAGTACCCTCCTTAAAAGATAGAATGCGCCGGTTGCGGGCAACAAAAAAAGCCTGTCCCATGTTTTTATGGGACAGACTTGAATGTCTGCGGTGCCACCCGTAATGCCGAAAATTCGGCCGCTCGCTTTCGCATACCAGCATATGCGCTTCGCTGATAACGGCTGAAGCTCCCGTCGGTCGCTAGCGGCCAAGCCGTTCGCTCCGCCCTCGGCGGTCCATTCAACGTTCGCCCTCATACCGCACTTCCACCAACGGCGGCTCTCTGAGAATCGGGCGGGGCGTTTACTCCTCCGCGTCACAGGTTTATGGGCACATCATACATGGGTTCGGCGCGGTTGTCAAGCACTATTTTCAAATCGGCTCAACCCCCGATGGGGTTCAGCCGCCAACCCTTGAATAACAAGGTTTTTAAGGGTTCGCGGCATGGCGCAGTAGGTTTACGGGCTTGGCGGCGCGGGCATCCCGCAACCCTTGAATCACAGGCTTTGGCAGGGGTCGCGGCATGGCGCAGTAGGTTTACGGGCTTGGCGGCGCGGGCATCCCGCAACCCTTGAATCACAGGCTTTGGCAGGGGTCGCGGCATGGCAAAGGAGGTTTACGGGCTTGGCGGCGCGGGCGTACCGTCAGCATCCGGTGAAAGGTTTTTGAGTGTCGTCTGCTGGCAACGGCTTGCCCGCGCTTGTTTTAATAACAAGGCAGCTGCTTTGCGCGGTTGCCTGTACCGCGTCCTTCACGGAACCTGCGAAAGCACTCAGGACAGCCTTTGCCCGCATTTGCCGCAGTTGAGTTCAAACGATGGGTTCACCTCGCCGCACGCCTTGCACGTTACGGTCGTCGGGCGGGGCGGGGCGACACGCACAGAGGGCATTCCGGCGCCGCACGCCTTGCAGTGCCCGCCCTGCACCACCTGCATCATGCCGCACTGGGGGCACTTTTGAATCTTCGGCGCTGCCGGCGCGCTTGAATCATGCCCGGGGATATGAAAATATTCGGGTACCTCCAGCGGCGCTTTGTAATACTTGCCAGTCCAACGGAAGATGAAATACGCATCGGCCGTCGCAATAATCGCAATGAGGATCGGATTCAGTTTCATATTTTTGATCAGCATTTGCGTAAGGAGCAAAACCAGAAAACCGATAAAGCCGACCAATAAACACTTTCCGAACTTTCAGTCCCGATTCCCGAAACGGACGCCTTTCCACAAGCCCAATCGAAATGTGCTTCCGGTAAGAATCCGGTGCAATTTTCGACGGGCAAAAAAAAGATCGCAAGCGGATGCATCCAAGAAAAACAGATGAGCTTGCCCCTTAAAATGGATGATTTTAGAAAATGATACCACGATTGGCATACGTTTACCACCACAACATATAGACGTATATTATACCGTCAGCCTACATCTGGCACTTGACGGTTCCCTTTAAGCGGCGTATGATTAACACAAACACATGTTCTCGTATTGGAGGGGTGCCGGTGAATTTGAAACAGAAGATCATGGACATGCTGGAGGATATCACGGATGAGAAGGCACTCACTTTTATCTATCAAGTCGTTCAGACCTTGTTTCTCAAACAAAAATAAGCCGCGGTCGCGGCTTATTTTTTTATCTTTTCATCCGCTTGCGTCTGCCGGATCACATCTTCCATGAACAGGCGGAGGCGTTCCCATTCCTCCGTGCCCAGCCGTGCGTAGGCGCGGAACAGGTTTTTGGCAAACTCGTTATCGCCCGTCATAATGTTGACCAGCGCGCCCACATCGGCATCCTGCGAGGAGATCCGCATATCGCCCTCGCCCGTTTTGAGCCAGTCATAGGCGATGCCGAATTTCATGCAGATCAGGCGTACCGTTGATTCCGGTGTTTCCACAACATCAAGCTCATACGTCTTCACCTGCGCTCGGGTCAAACCCAGCTGCACGGCGAATTCCGTCTGCGACAGTTTGGGTACCTGCGATTTGCGTACCTCTCGGACTCTTTCACCCAGTGTCAATCCGCACACCTCCTCCTTATGATATCTTACTACAACAACATGTCATTGTAAAGACAAAAATTGCACAGTTTCTTGTCAAATAGTATTGACAAGTACATTTATTGATCCTATAATGGCACTGCAAGGACAAAATTAGCCAACTGGCACCGGAAGAGGGTGACCCGAATGCAGAACGAAACTCAACCGCCCGAGCCCACACAACCAGAACCCCACCGGAACGGTCAGCCCGCGGTGGATGCATTGTACGCCCGAATGAACCCACTCCAGCGCGCCCTGACGCTCGCCTACATGCAGGGCGTGCTCACCCCGTGGGCGGCGTACCCATCAGCCACCCCCGATTTTGTGTAGGGGGCAACCAAAGCGCTTGAAAGGTCGCCTGAAGCTCCCTTCCTGTACCGGACGGATGGCATGGAAGGGTTCCGGCCCTCCGGCTGTGAGCCATTGCCGCAAGATTCAGCTTCCGGCGAACCCATCGCGGCGGAACCCTGCCGTACGGGAACGGCCGCACCCACCGCACCCTTAGACAACAGCCCCACACCCCACAACAACAGGCTTGCCGTCGCTAACGGCACGCCCGCGCCTGCCAACAGCAGGCTCGCGCTCATTCATGGCACGCCTGCGCCCGTCAACAGCGGACTTGCTCCCATTCATAGTACGCCCGCACCCATCATCGGCAGCCTTGCGTTCGTCAACGGCACGCCTGCCGATCACGCAGCCAATCCACTGAAAGAAAGGGAGGTGGAACCGCGCCATGACCCCGACCCCTCTGCCCGGATTGCCCCGGATGAGTGAATCCGCCGATGGCCTCCGCGATCCGGCGCGTTCGGCATCCGTGCAATGTCAAGCCCATCCCTTCCTCCGCCCATATCAAAGCCCTTGCCCCGATGCCAACGCGGCTGGAACCCAGCCCGACAGCCGCCGCAGAGCCGTGCCCTGCGCAACCGAAAGCCACGCCTGCGACCATGGTTTTTGCAAAAGGCGAAATATACCGGACACAACCGGAAAGGCAGTCGACGTATGATGTACTTGCTACTGGTTCTCCTCCTCGTGGGCGTGCTGGCGGTCGGGCTTGCCGGATACGTCATGGGCATCGGCACGCTGTGGTGGTACACGGAGCGATACCGTGAGGAACGCAAACGTCAGCGCCGCATGATGCGCGGAATGTGTAAGCCCCGAACGAGGCGTTGGGTGCTGGTGGCGGTGTTGGCGGCCATTCTCCTGTGGCTGATCGCCCTGCCTGCGCTGGCCGGATGTACTCCCGTTGCTCTGTCTGCGTCGGTTGATTGCATATCCACCACACCGTCAATGTCGGTTATGTACACACCCGCCGCACAGGATACATCGGTTGGTTGCACACGCGCCGTTCTGCCTGCGAGGATTGAATGCACACTCCCGCCCCTGTCTGCGGCGGTTGAGTGCATATCCGCCACACCGTCAATGTCGGTTATGTACACACCCGCCGCGCAGGATACATCGGTTGGTTGCACACCTGCCGCCCAATCCGCATCGGTTGCGTGCACACCCACACCCCTGCCTGCGGTGGCGCTCACAGGCGATATGCCCCATGCAGACCACGGGGCAGTCAGCCCTTGCGGCGTTTCTCCTCCCGGGCTGCCGAAAAACGATTCCACCCCGAATAAAACCGAATGGGAGGTAATTGGATGAACCAAAAATATGTAGGCATCCCCTGCCACCGCTGTGGCAGGCGGCAGGCCGCCGTGAAAGGGCTTTGCCACAGCTGCTACAACCTCGCGGCGAGCGCGGCGCGCAAAGGGCGCCCCGTTCCGGCGTTTGGGGCGCGGCGCATGGCCGGAAGGGTGATCTCGGGCTGGAAGGTAACGGGCAGCGCGGCCATAGGGCTTTACACCGTGCGATGCGAACGCTGCGGGCTGGAGCGCATTGCCCACTACGCGACCGTCGCCCACATGGAGCCGCACGCCTGTAGCGACACGTATCTGGCGCTGCTGCCCCTGGCGCGGCTGGGCGAAATACCCCCGATCCGCGCGCTGGCCGCCTGTGACGGAAACTGCGCGAAAGCCGCCCAACTCTGCGGCTGCACCCGCCAGTATGTCAACCAGTGCTATCACAACCTGCTCAAACGCAAGGCGCAAACCGATCATCCCTGAACCGGTAGGCCGAACAGGCCGGAAAGGAAGCAAACGATGGCTGCAATCTACACGATCACGGTAACCTCCAACGAGGACGATCTGACCCCGGAAATGAAGGAACCCATGGAGGCCGAAGGCTTTGTGCTACTGTTGCTGAGCGGCGAAAAGCGCAAGGCGGTAATTCACCAGACCAGCGTGGGCGACATCGCCGAGGCGCTGGCAGGCTGTGCCCCCCTCAAGCGCGCCGCCCAACTGACCACGCTCAACGCGCTGTTCAGCAAGGAGAAGGGGGATTCCGTAGCGGGCGACAGCGCGCAAGGGGAGAACGGCGCGGCGGGTGACAGTGACACGAACAGCGACACCGACGCGGTTGCTGACACCGACGCGGCGGGCGACTCCGCACAAGAGGAGGACGACGTGATAGGCGACTCCGCACAAGGGGAGGACGACGCGGTAGGCGACTCTGCTGCAACCGGCGCTTCCGTCATTTCAGCGCAGTCTACCCCTGTCCATGCCTGACGTGTGTATGCTCTGGGGCGAGTGAACCCCGAAAGGCGCAAAAGGGCTGGGGTTCTGGCGCTGTCCTCAGGCTGTTAAAACCCCTCTGCAATACGCTATTGCCACTCGCCTCATCGCCCTTCGGGCTGTTCACTCGTTTTTTTGCAAAACGCTGCGGCGTAAGGCCTTGGGCTTTGCCCAAACCCACCCAAGGATTTCATCCTTGGGAAACCTGACAAGGGATGAAATCCCTTGACCCACTTTTGGGGACAATTTGGGGGCTTCGGCTTTTGCGCACGCATTCGCTATGCCCCTCCGCCAACCACAGAAACTTCTCCTTATAACCCCCCATGAAAGGATGATCCATACCATGACCAACGACATCGAACGCGAACTGGGCTGGGATGATGAAATCAGCAAGGAATCCACCTTTACGCTACTGCCTGCCGGAGAGTATGACTTTACCGTGAAAAGCCTTGAACGCGGGCGCTACGAGCCCGGCCCCAACGCCAAGCTGCCCTCCTGCAACATGGCGACCCTGACGCTGGATGTGAGCGACGGCGAACTCAACGCCACGCTCCAGCATCGGCTATTCCTGCACTCCCGCTGCGAAGGGATGCTGTGCGAGTTCTTCCTCGCGGTGGGGCTTCGCCGCCACGGCGAACCGCTCAAAATGAACTGGCCTGCCATCATCGGGCGACGCGGGCGCTGCAAGGTCGGCTTGCGCAAATGGAACAACAGCCAAACCGGCGAGGAAATGCAGGGCAACGAAATCAAGCGGTTCCTTGACCCCGAGGAGGCTATTCCCTCCGCCGCCGCTGGGGCTGGCTATCCGTCGGGCAAATACTAAGCTGTAGGAAGAATGGCCTCCGGCAGGCAGAGGATTGGTGCGCTGGCTGCCGGAGGGGGGTGGGTATTTATTGGAAGAGCACGTGCGCATAAAGCAATTCCATTCTCTGCATCTTTCGCCGATGGCTTAACCCTCCTATCAGGAGGTGGCTAGGTCGACTATACCCAATAGTGAGAAGATATCTCGAGGTGTATGCTTCTGTGATAACAAAAAAACTTTGAATGCAAAACATCTGATCAAAGGGATTGTGAGGAATAGGTGGAGAGTGCTGTAGGGGATGGCGGCATCCTCCGAAAACTGAGGTGAGTTTTCATGGCCTACATTGATTTCAGAAAACCAAGTCTAATCATAAAAAGGGGAAGAAAAAAAGCTGACGGCAATGAAGAACTAGACATAATCAGAGAAGAAGCATACCAAATACAGCAGCTTCTCATAAAAGGGACGTATCAGTGTGCTGTGATTACAAGAGAAATGATTGTTCTTGTCCCATTCAGAAAAAGTAACAGTTAAAATTTTGTTTGCTCACCGTTGATTTGATTACTGGCCGGGATATGCCCATACACCTTTAAAATCGAATACGACTCTCTAATGGGAATGCCTTCATCTGAAAATCTTGTTGTGATAATCAGTTCAACAGAAAGTTTATCCCCCGCCTTGAAAGAAACCTGACCGATATGAACAATTTTAAGAAAATCGCGATCCTCAATATTTGCTTTTATGGCTCTTGTTCCAAAACGGAAAGACCATGCTGCATCACCTTGGAGGGCAATTTTTAAAATGGGAAGCGTCAATTCTGAAACCTGAACTGTATCAGTCGGTCCATATTCTGTGATGGGAATGGTTTGCGACATATCTTCAATATCAGAATGGTTGTAATGTATGATTTCATTTCCTGTTGAAAGACTAAACCCTCCCTCTGGATTATGTGTATCGATAGCTTGTGAAATCTGTGTGATTTTCATTTCTACTACTGGATTAGAGAACAGAATTTTTACGCCTAAAGGAGCTGATATATCTGTTCCATCCTTTGAAATGACGCGAACATAACCTTCTTTCACATCATCTTCTACAGCCTTTGGTTTTTCGCCCTTCAAAAGCTTTTTGACATCAAATATACCCTTCAAAACACCAATTACAGATAGTGCGTCTCCAGTCGAATAAAGTGAGGAAATTTGCCCAATAGAAATTACAGCCAGCGCAAATAATATCTCGAAACTTCCTTTTCGAAAAGCCGAAACTTTTAATTTGCACTGTGGTTCTGTGGCATCCTCCGCAACTATTTCATTAATAACAAATGCCAAGTTGGAAATCGAAAGTCCGAGTAATGATGCTTCTATCTCATTTTCACCATCAAAGGAAATTGAGAAAACATCAGTGGACACAATTTGATTTCCATTAGATTTAAATTGTTCTATCATAGTGTTTCACTTCCTGACGACTTGTATGTCCATTTATTGGTAATTGTACCATATGCCAAAACAAACATCAATGGTGATTATTAAAGGAGAATTCGACCTTTGCCCTACGACATAAAAGACCTCCTCGCCGCCATCAACCCCGCCCTGCTCACCTATCAGGAGTGGGTTTCCGTGGGCATGGCGCTCAAGGAGGGCGGTTATACCGCCTTTGACTGGGATGCATGGAGCCGCGGCGACAGCGCCCGCTACCATGCCGGTGAATGCTTTCAAAAATGGAACACCTTCGGCGGGGATGCCCGACCCGTAACCCTGGGCACGGTGGTGCAATACGCGCGCAATCAGGGCTGGCGACCCGCGCCCTCCGGCGATGGCTATGAACTGGATTGGGACAGCCAGATCGGCGGGCATGGCGTGGTGGTGAACCAAAACTGGCTGGAGGCGCGCGAGGTTTCCGCGCCCGCCGATCACTGGGACGCGGTGCGCGAGCTGACCACGTACCTGGAAACGCTGTTTGAAGCCAGCGAGAACGTCGGCTATGTGACCGATTGCTATGAGAAGGACGGGCGGTATCTGCCCACGCGCGGCTCGTTCAGCCGCACCGCCGGTGAGTTGATTCAACTGCTCAGCAAGTGCGGCGGCGATATCGGCAGCGTAATCGGCGATCCCAAGCCGCAGGCGGGGGCGTGGATTCGCTTCAATCCGCTGGACGGCAAGGGCGTCAAAAACGAAAACGTGACCGATTTCCGCTATGCGCTGGTCGAGAGCGATTGCATGGAGATCGACCAGCAAAACGCCCTCCTGCAGGAGCTGGAGCTGCCTATCGCCATGCTGGTGCACAGCGGCGGCAAAAGCCTGCACGCCATCGTCAAAATCGGCGCGGCCAGCTACGAGGAGTACCGCAGGCGCGTGGATTACCTCTACGGGGTGTGCGCCAAAAACGGGCTGAAAATCGATACCCAGAACCGCAACCCCTCCCGCCTGAGCCGGATGCCCGGCGTGCTACGCAACGGCAACCCACAGTACATCGTGGCGCGAGAAATCGGCAAGGCCAGCTGGGACGAATGGCAAGAATGGGTCGAGAGCCAAAACGACAACCTGCCCGAGCCGGAGAGCATCGCCACCATGTGGAGCCATCTGCCTCCGCTCGCCCCCGCGCTGATCGACGGCGTGCTTCGCATGGGGCACAAGATGCTGCTGGCCGGCCCCAGCAAGGCGGGCAAAAGCTTTGCGCTCATCGAGCTGTGCTGCGCCATCGCCGAAGGGCAAAAGTGGCTTGGCTGGCCATGCACGCCGGGGCGCGTGATGTACGTGAATCTGGAACTGGATCGCGCGAGCTGCCTGCACCGCTTCAAGGATGTGTACCTCGCGCTTGGCTACCCGACGCTGCACCTGAACAACATCGACGTGTGGAACCTGCGCGGCAAGGCCATCCCGATGGATCAGCTCGCGCCCAAGCTCATCCGGCGCGCGACGAAAAAAGGCTACACCGCCATCGTGATCGACCCGATCTACAAGGTGATCACTGGCGATGAAAACAGCGCCGACCAGATGGCGAACTTCTGCAACCAGTTTGACAAAGTGTGCACGGAGCTGGGCTGCGCGGTAATCTACTGCCACCACCACAGCAAGGGCGTGCAGGGGCAGAAGCGAAGCATGGATCGCGCCAGCGGCAGCGGCGTGTTTGCCCGCGACCCCGACGCGATGCTGGACATGATTGAGCTGGACGTGCCCGACGCGCTGCGCAAAGCCGAGGGCGACCGCGCCGTGTGCCGCGTGTACGAGGCGGCGTTTGACCGGATGCTGGGCGACCCTTGGCGGGACGAGGTCAAGCCGGAGGATCTGAGCAGCGCCGCCGCGATGAAGAGCCATGCCGCCCGCCTCCTCACGCGTTCGCAGGAGGCGACCCTTGGCCTGGCGCTGGCAGAGGCGCGGGCGCGTGCCGAAAAGCGCACCGCGTGGCGCATCGAGGGCACGCTGCGGGAGTTTGCGCCCTTCCCACCGCTCAACCTGTGGTTTGATTATCCGGTGCACCACGGCGACCCCTCCGGCACGCTGGGCGACCTGAGCGCGGACGGGGAGCAGCCGCCATGGAAGAAGGCGTCGGACAAGCACCGCAAGGCAGCCGTTGCAAAATCGGCGGATGATCGCATCGAATTTGAGAACGTGCTTGCCAACTGCAACGGCGGCGCGCCCGCCACCATGGCTCACCTTACGGATTACTACCGCGGCGAAAAATCGGAAAAGACCCTTTACCGCTGGATTCAAAAGTACGGCTACCGCATCGACAGGAACAACGGCATGATTCTGAAAGCCGACCCGAAAGAGGTCGTTTAATCGCTTCCCTCCTGCCGAGGAGAACCGGAGTGGTTTTCTCAGAGACAGATTTTTGTTCCAGAGAAACAGCTTGCGCTCATCTCAATGACTGCCGCCTTGTTCCAGAGAAACTGCTTACGTTCATCTCAGAAACTTCCGCCTTGTTACGGAGAAACGGTTTGCGTTCATCTCAGAGACTGCCGCCTTGTTCTGGAGAAAGTTTTGTGTTCATCTCAGAGACTGCCGCCTTGTTACGGAGAAACGGTTTGCGTTCCTTCTCAAAGACTGCCGTCTTGTTTTGGAGAATGGCTTTCGTTCCTTCTCAGTGACAGCCGTTACGCCTTTGAGAAATGTTTGATTTTTATCTCAATGTCGGAAACAGGGGTTTTGAGAACGTTCTCCTTTTTCTTCTCAATGCCATGGTTTTCTGTTTTTGAGACGGTTCTCAATAACACAATCCTATCATCCTTCTATTTTTACGTGCGGTTGCAGGGGTGCGGTCGTACTCACCCATAAGGTGGGCGAAGCTTGCCCCACCTCATGGGATGAGAACGACACGCCTTACCCTGCACAGGGGCGTTGGCAAATGGGAGTTACGCCCAACACAACGGCACGCAAGGAAAACCTTCCGGCCGCAACAGCACGGGCGGGATGCTCACTGGCAACGAACTTCGATCATTGGAAAGGAGATAACCGTCAATGCATGAATATATTCTACGGTTTACGGACATCGACAAGGAAACGTACTTATCCCTGAAATGGTTCAGCCGAACCTATCCGGCCAAAAAGCAGGCGATGCGGGATGTGCTGCTCGCCTCCGCGCCGCCTGCCGACGGGTTGCCGCGCGGCAGCGGAATCGCCGACCCGACCGGCGCGGCCGTGCAGAAGCGGGAGCGGTTCGCCCATGATGTGGATCAGGTGGAAACCGCGGCGCTGCGGGCGGCAGGCAACGAAGTGCTCGCGCGGGCGCTGATCCGCAATGTAGCCTACGGTGAAAACTGGCAGTCCATCGACCCGCCGTGCGGGAGGCGACAGTTTTTCGAGATGCGGCAGCGGTATTTTGTTTGTCTGTGCCGGGGTCGGGAGGGGGAAGAGTAGGGGGTATTGGATTATTCCATAGTATCATCATACATTTCTTATTCGAAATTCTTAGAACCATACAATTCTGTATAAATCTTGTATATTATCACTTAATTCTTGCCATTTTTAGGAAGGTGATCTATAATGTAAATATAAAGGGAGTTGTATCCTGATGCGAATTATCGGCATAACTGGCACGTTCGGAAGCGGTTGTACATTTATAGCAAAAAGTTACATCGAAAACGCAGGTTATGCCTATATTAGTTTATCCGATATCCTTCGGAATGAGTATTCCTCGCAGTATCCAGATAATTCTCAACCTAATCGACAGACTTTACAAGATTATGGAAATGAATTGCGCATGTCGAAGTCTCCTGATATTCTTGCACAGATTGCTATCAAAGAAATGGCAGTCGAAAAAAACTATGTTGTAGACAGCATCAGAAACACAAACGAGATACTTGCTTTACGATCTAGGTATGGTGACTTTTTCCTGTTAGGGATTAACGCAGATCAAGATATACGCTGGGATCGAGTAAAAGATATTTATGACGACGACAAGAAAAAGTTTGAAATAGATGAAGAACGTGATAAAGAGGAAGAATTCAACAACGGTCAACAGGTTTCTAAGTGTTTTGAACGTGCTGATTATGTTATAATCAACAATGAAACCATACATGGCATAAACCAACCACATAAACTGATGAAACAAGAAGTGGAACGCTTTTTGCAGTTGGTAAATAGAGAGGGGGCTTTGAGTCCGAATATCGACGAAACCGCAATGGTTATGGCACATGCTGTCGCCCATAGATCAACATGTTGTCAACGTTCTGTTGGTGCAGTGATCGTTGATAGCGAAGGTTCAGTATTTGCCTCTGGGTATAACGTAGTGCCAAAGCAATCGGATACATGTCAGGACTTTGTCGGACAATGTTATAGAAAGTATCTAAGGGAACAATTTAAGACCAAGATCAGTACAATAATCTCGGACTCAAATATTGTTGATGCAGTATACAAGGAGTTTAAGCAACGGGTCAAAATGCTTGACTACTGTCGCGCCTTGCACGCCGAAGAAAATGCGATATTGAGTATTGCGAGAAACGGTTCATCCAGTGCTATACCAAACGCCACGTTATACACAACAACGTATCCGTGTAACTTATGTGCTAATAAAATAGCATCTATTGGGATTATGAAGGTAGTATTCTCTGCACCATACCCAATGGCTGATGCAAAGGATACTCTACGAAAGAGTGGAGTTTGCACGGAGGCATTTCATGGTATAACTTTTACTGGCTATTTTAAGATGGAGGGCGTATTTAAATGATGATTCTCTGTGAAAAGTGTGGAAAGCTTTCATTTTACGATCCTTACTTTAAACAGTGTGTTTGTAATTCGTGTGGGCATCGTGAAGAACCAAGACCCGAAACAAAAGGCATATATATTAAGGCAATACCCAAGAGAAAAAAAGAATCTGATCTTCTTCCAAAGTATGCAGAATAGCTACCGTTTTATTCATTTGATTGAGGCGCAAGTAAATAATGCGCCTCTTTTGTATTAGCTTATTAGTCATAACAAGCTAATACAAAAATACATCAGTATCGTATTGCCTCATTTACTTTGACAACTAAAATATAAAGAAAGAAAATGTCAGCTTGACCAAACAATATCATCACAAACCCACCCCGACAGAAACCGGAACCCCTCCAAAAGAACTGCCCCCCATTCGGGTAACTCACGGGCAATGCTTTCGTGTTATGCTGATAACGTCGAATATTGGGAAAAAGCCACGGATGGGCAAAATCCGGGGCTTTTTTGTTGCCAACTTTGCGGGTGCAGGGTAGACAGCCCCGCTTCCGGCGGCGGAGTCTTCGCCCGTTTTCGCCCGTTTTTCAAGGCGCATCGGCTTTGAGGGCAAGCGACACGCGTTCTCCGCAAAGTAGGCAGATCGGTGAATCATGCCCTGACCGCGCAAGCCGGAGGGGCAAGAAGAGGTGTTGATATGTCACGAAATCCCCAGATCAGTCGGCAATCCAGAGTCCCCTCCAAAAAGCAGTATGAAGCCGCGCGGCTGTTCGCCGAGGGGTATACGCATGTAAAGGTTGCGGAAATCCTGAAAATCGGCGAGCGCACCCTCTACGAATGGATGAAGCGGGAAGATCTGCGGCAGTTCAGGGATCGCCTGTACCGGCAGCGGGTCGCGGCGGGGATGCCTCGCGCCTATGGGGTGCTGGAAAAGCAACTGGGCAGCGAGAACGAGTGGATTCAGCAAAACGCCGCCAACAGCCTGTTGCGCGCCGGTGAAAGCGTAACCGATCAAGGCCCGCAAACCATTCTGGTGCAGTTTGGCAGCATGCCGGCGCCCGGTATGCCGGGCCTGCCGGAGGACTCGGGCAGCACAATCGGTGCAACCGGCACAGCTCAAACGTAACCGTCCGCCCCATCCACAACCCGAAGGGAAAATCTTCGTTGGCGTCCGTTTCTGTGGTGATTGAGGTTCAGCCTACACCCAAGCAAACGCTGTTAAATGCGACGGACGCCAACAAGGTTCTCTACGGCGGCGCGCCTGCCGTAACCCCCATTCTTAAGCCCGAAGGGAGAATCTTCGTTGGCGTCCGAATCTGTGGTGATTGACTATCAACCTACACCCAAACAAACGCTGTTTCAAGCGACGGATGCCAACGAAGTTCTCTACGGCGGCGCGCCTGCCGTAACCCCCATTCTTAACCCCGACGGGAAAATCTTCGTTGGCATCCGAATCTGTGGTGATTGAGGTTCAACCTACACCCAAGCAAACGCTGTTTCATGCGACGGACGCCAACGAGGTTCTCTACGGCGACGCGGCAGGTTGTCCGCCACACACGCGGTTCCTGTATACGTCCACAGTTCTGCACGTGGCAGGGCTTCCGCCGCACACGCAGTTCCTGCCCACAGTCGCAGGTCTGCCCCACAGTCGCAGGTCAGCTCAAGGCGGCGCACCTGCCGTAACCCCCATTCTTAACCCCGAAGGGAGGATTTTTCGTTGGCGTCCGAATCTGTGGTGATTGACTATCAGCCTACACCCAAGCAAACGCTGTTTCATGCGACGGATGCCAACGAGGTTCTCTACGGCGGCGCGGCGGGCGGAGGCAAAAGCAAGGCCATCGTGATGGACGCGCTGGCACGCTGCCTGCGCTATCCTCAAACCCACGCGTACATCTTCCGGCGAACGTATAGCGAGCTGGAAGATACGGTCATCAAGGAGGCAAAGCAGAGCTATCCCAAATCCATCGCCCAGTACAACGTCAGCCGCCATGAAATGAAGCTGTATAACGGCTCGGTGATTCATTTCCGGCACTGTGCCAGCGTAAGTAGCATGTACAACTACGCCGGCGCGGAAATTCACTGGCTGTACTTTGATGAGCTTACCAGCTTCGAGCGGGAAATTTACGATTTTATCAAAACCCGCCTGCGCGCTAAAAAAACGCTCGGCATTGTGCCGGTGGTGCGCTCGTCCAGCAACCCCGGCAACATCGGCCACGGCTGGGTGAAGGAACGGTTTGTGGATGCGGGGCCGTATCTGGAAAAGATCGTCCGCATGGAAAAGAGCCCCACGCTGCACCGGAGCAAAAAGTTTGTGACGCAGTACATCCCGTCGCTGGCGCTGGAGAACCCCTACATCACGGAGGATTACATTTTTGAATTGGAGCGCAAGCCCAAAGCCCTGCGGGAAGCGTTGCTCAATGGCAACTGGGACGCGTTTGAGGGGCAGGTGTTCCCCGAGTTCACGGACGATGCGCAGCACTACGCGGATCGTACGCATACGCATGTGGTTGCGCCGTTTGATATTCCGCTGTGGTGGCCGCGCTATATGGGCTTTGATCACGGCTATTCCGCCCCGTTTTCCGTGGGTTGGTATGCGTGCGATCCGCAGGGGCGGCTGTACCGCTACCGCGAGTGGTACGGGTTCGATGGCACCCCCAACAAGGGCATCCGCATCACGCCCAAGGAAATTGCGCGCGGCATCCTCGATCGGGAAAAGGATGAATCCAACGAAAACCTGTCCATTGAACGCATCGCCGATCCGGCCATATTCGACCAGAGCCGCGGCGACAGCGTGGCCGACCAGATGCGCGACACGGGCGATGGGCGCGGGGTGTACTTTCGCCGGGGCGACCACACCCGACTGGCCGGAAAGATGCAAATCCATGAACGGCTGCGTTTTCGGGAGGATGACCGCCCGATGTTCTACGTTTTTAGCACCTGCAGGCAGTTTTTGAGGACGTTTCCGGCGCTCCCCTATGATCCGGTCAAACCCGAGGATGTGGACAGCGCCGCGGAAGACCATATCTATGATGAATGCCGCTATGTGTGCATGGCCAGACCGATCGCGTCCGAAGGGATGCCCACCCATAAGCGCGCGGAATATGACCCGCTGGAGGAATAACGCTCCTTTCCATGATTCAAGCAAAAGGCTTGTGATGGATTTTGGGTTCAGGCACGGAGCGGAAGCGAAGGGTAGCGGGGCTACTTCAAGCTTTCGTGGCAACGCCTCATCTCCCATACCCGCCAGACCCACGCGTTCATGGTTTGAACGAGCATCCAGCCAGCCCTGCGCGGCACAAACGCCGCTATAGGCGCATGGTCAGGCCGATCGCATCCGAGGGGATGCCCACTCCAAAATCGCGCGGAACAGAACCCGCTGGAGGCATGAAAGTGGATAAACAGAAAGTGGATAAGCCCAAAAAGGAAAAACGCGTTGCGCCCATCCCGGAAGAACTGGGCGCGGTTAAGCCGATTGAATCGGTGCTGCTGGGTTCGCAGCCGCTCTCCCCGCGGGAAAAGGCGCTCGTGGAGGAAGCCTATGCACGCTTTGCCCTGTTCCGCGACGGTTGTCGGGAAATCCACGACCGCGCACGGGAATCGCGCACCATTCTGCTTTTGCAGGACCCCCGGCAGGATGCGCCCAACACCCCCGCCGAGCGGCGAACTTTGCAGATGCAAACGCTGAAAAGCACGTTCAACAACTGCATTGCCGATCAGATGGATAACCTGCCGGAAGCCGTGATGCTGCCGGAACGCTCGGAAATGCAGGACATTGCGACCGATATGACGGACGTGCTGCACTTTATTTTGGAACAGAACGATTTTGAGGGCTTGCACCGCAGGCGCGCCGAAGACCTGTTTTGCACCGGTACCGCCGTAACGCAGATCGCGTGGGACGATACCATGGATCAGGGGCGCGGCGATGTGGCCCTCATCCGCTGGCCGGTGGAAGCCTTCCTGTGGGACCCTTGCGCCGAGGATATTCAGGATGCGCGCGCCTTAATCAAGGTAAGCTGGCATCCGCTGAGTTGGTACGCCGAGCACTATCCCGATGTGGCCCCGCATGTGGGCACCGACCCGGGCTACAGCGACGGCGTGGGTGTGCCGGACAGCTATCAGGAATCGGGTGGAGACGAACCCCGCGCCATGATGATGGAATACTGGTATCGCCGCTTTGACGCGCGCACCCATCATTACACGGTCAATGTGGCCTATCTGGCGGGTGGCGCGCTGCTGTGGCATGAGGAGGATGTGTACGCGCACGGGCTGTACCCGTTCGTGGTGGACGTGTTCACGCCCATCGAGGGCTTGCCCGTGGGCGAAGGCATGGTGCAGGAGCTGGCGCCGATGATGCGCTACATCAACCGCTATGCCCATTACATCGACGAAAACCTGCGCATGGCGGCCAAAGCGCGCCTGCTGGTGCGCAAAAGCGCGAAGATCGATCAAGCCGCGCTGACGGACTGGCAGCAGAACATCATCGAGGGCGAGGCCATCGGGCCGGAAGATGTGCAATGGCTGCAAAGCAAACCGCTCAGCGCCATGGCCGGTCAGCAGATGAGCTTTATGCAGAGCGATTTGAAGCAGGACAGCGGTCAGAACCAGTTTTCCCGCGGCGAAACGGCGGGGGGCGTGACCGCGGCAACCGCCATCGCCAGCCTTCAGGAAGCGGGCGGCAAGATCACGCGCCTGCGCACCGCCACGCTGATGCAAGGCTTCAAGCGCATGGCGGAACAGGTGCTGTGGCTGGTGTCGGAATTTTATTCCGGCAAAAAGGAACGCCTGATTACCGGACGCGACGGCAAGCCGCGCGCCGTGATGCTGAACGCGGATTATCTGATGGGCAAGCGCGCCGACGGAACGCTGCCCGCGCCGCCGTATTCGGTGCAGGTGCAAACCCAGCGCCGCAACCCCATGCGGGTGCAGGCGCAAAACGAGCTGATCCTGCAAGCCTACCAGATGGCCGCACAGGCAGGCGTGCCCATCCCGCTAAGTCAGGTATTCGAAATGCTCTCCGTAGACGGCAAGGATCGGATGATCCCAATCCTACAGCAAACCGAAACAACGCAGGAGCAGATGCAAGCCTTGCAGCAACAAAACGCGCAACTCGCGCAGCAGGTGGACAGCCTCAAGAAGGGCCTGGCCGCCACCGCAGGCGCCATGCAGGCAAAGCTGGCGGGCAGCGCGCCGCCCACCAGCGCGGCTTCGGCACAAACCCAGAGCCGCACATAATTCCGTTTTTCATTTTTGCGCGGAAACGCGCGAAGGGAATGGGGAATAAGCACGAAAGGGAAAGACCAGCGGGGGGCATGACATTTGCGGCAAAGCAATTTTACGGCACTTCCGCAGGGTCGCGGCACTTCCGCAGGGTCGCGCACAACCTTAGGGCGCGGTACCTCCAGAGTCGCGACACCTCCGCAGGGCGGCGACAACCTCCGCAGGGCGGCGACAACCTCCGCAGGGCAGCGACAAAACCTCCGCAGGGCGGCGACATCTCCGCAGGGCGGCGACATCTCCGTAGGGCGGCGACACCTCCGCAGGGCGGCGACACTTCCGCAGGGCGGCGACAACCTCCGCAGGGCGGCGACATCTCCGCAGGGCGGCGACATCTCCGCAGGGCGGCGACACTTCCGTAGGGCGGCAACAACCTCCGCAGGGCGGCGACAACCTCCACAGGGCGGCGATATCTCCGCAGGGCGGCGACATCTCCGCAGGGAGACGCCACTTCCGCAGCACTTCCGCAGTGCGGCGACACCTCCGTAGGGCGGCGACACTTCCGCAGGGAGACGCATGGCATTTGCGGCAAAGCAATTTTCTGGCACTTCCGCAGGGTCGCGGCACCGCATGCAAGTGCGGGCGATACTCCTGATCGTCTGCCTGCATCAGGGCGATGTTGGCATACCTGCCCATGCGGCGCAAACTACCGTCTCATGGGCATGAAGAAAACCACAGGGCCGTAGTTGGGCACGAATGCAATCGAGAATGACTCCGGTGGCACACCGTCGGGCAGGTTGCGCCAAGTGTAATTCAGGTAGGGTTCTGCCGTGCTATTCTCTCTTATCACATCGCCGGATTCCTCAGCCAGCGGATAATCACCCAGCAACTTTCCCTGCGCATCCGCCAGCGCAAATTTGCCATCATGCAAGGCTCCGGTGTTCTCCGTCAGGGGCGATACCGGCAGGCTCAGGTACAGCGCCACAGGCGTGAGCACAGCCCTTTTAAGGATAACGGCAGATTTGCCGAGCGGATAGGACGGCTCGGTTTTCAGCTGCACTGCGGCCTTGTGCCCGGGGGTGGCATCCACATCAAAGGTGATGGTGACTGGTTTATAGGTGAACATGCCCCCTTCCTTCTTGGAAGCGCCCCGCATCACCCACACCAACCCTTCCACGGGGTCGATCTCCAGAAAGCCTTCCTCTTCGGCAATCACGAAAAAGCCCTCGGCCAGCTTCTGTCGGGCAAGCGCTTCATCATATTGATCCATGCGGTAGATCGGGGCATTGGGGTAGTACACGCCCACCGTCAGGCTCACGTGGAGAACATCCCCCGTGACCCCTTCGGGCAGGTCGATGTTCTCGCCATCCTGCATGGTTCCCTGTTCATCATTTTCATCCAGCCACACGCCATCGAAGCTGTCTGTGCTATCAATTTCCGCTTTAACGCCGTTGATGGTGAAGCCTTCCGCCTGCAAAAACGCAGGCTTGTCCGGTTGGGCATTGGTAAGCGTCCAGTCAAACGCCAGCATCACGCCATCAAACAGCGCGCTGTCCACGGCGACGGATACCTGCCCATTGGTCGCGCTCTCTTTCACAGGCTGCGCCAGCGCGGCGGCTTCGGATTTGTCCGCGATGGACAGGAAGGAGAGCACCTTCAAGGGCGAATCCGCCAACGCCCCAGCGGATAAAACCAGCACAGCAACCAACAGCGGCAAAGCCAAACGCAAACGGTTTTTCACGGAATTTCCTCCATTCATTACGGCGGAAGCCGCCTATGGAAAGGGCAATGCCTCTCCTATGGCAATCTAACACCGGAAACTCCCAGTTTCTTCCTGATCCGAAAGAAACCGACCCTATGCCCATCTCCTTTCCAAAAACAGCCATCAATCCAGAAAGATTGTATAAAGCGGTAATGACAGCCTGACCTTGGGAACAGCCGCGCGGCCTTCCTGAATCAGCGTGGTGCATAGCATTCGCGGCAAAGCCCTTTTCACCGGACCCGTCAATGCGGCATCCGCATACTCTGAACCCCGTCTATGCGGCACCCACCTGTAATGAATCCGTCTTTGTGGCATGGGCTGCGGAATACGCGGGCGCATCGCTAAACATCGTCACATCAAACGTTGGTTCGGCGGTAAACAGCACTGAAACCGAATAAGCCCCAGCCTCGCGCTCCAGGCACAGCGCTACCGTACCGAACTGGAGCGTATACTGCCCCGCATCCAGCGCCTCCATCGCCGACGCAAGCGTGCCCGCGTCCGGTTCGCCCTTCAGCAGCGGCAGGGAGCGGAACGTTTCAGCATCCCCCGTGCCATCGCTGTACGTAAGCAGGGTAAGCTCAGGCGCGCCGTAGGCACCCTGCGCGGCATTAAAGGCTCCGGTCAGTAAGGCAATGGCGGCCGTCACGTCCGCAGGCGACTCCAGCGCGAAGGTCAGTTCCCCCTGATCGAATCCCGTGATCCCCCCCACAGGGGCACTGCCATCCGCAGGTGCTGCGATAAAACGGAAATCGCCTTTTGCCACCGTTTGGCCAAGAAACGTAACCTTTGCGTCCGGCGCGAGGATGAGCCAGTCGCTGATGTTTTCCATCAACGGCTCGGTGGAAGGCTGCACGGTCACATTTGCGTTTTTCAGCGCAAGCTCGGTAAACGTAGCGGCATCCACGCCGTAAGGGATATCCCACAGTAGTGACGTGCCCTCGGCGGCCATGGCAGGCGCAGTGGCCAGCGACAGGAGAACAAGCAGGGTTAGGAGCACAGAGAACACCTTTTTCATACAGGGAATTACCTCGCTTCTTTGTAAAATAAGGGGAACGTTGGTTGGGCCGTTTTACAGTCAAAAGGGAGAAACGCGTTTGGAACAGGGAGCCGGAAACAGAATAGGCACCTGCCTGTTCAGGCAATCCAAGCCTGCACATCGGGGTCAGCTTATTTTTGCAGGGAAGCCTCTCCGCCGCAGGCGCGGCTAACAAAATTCGTGAGGTGAATCGGTATGGGTTATGGGATCAGCTCTGGAAGCGCTAAGAAGCAGCTTACACAACCGTATTACATCACTTGCAGTCCGGACAGTTACGTCAACATCCGCAGCAGCGGAGATCTGGGCGACAAAAATCGCATTGGCCGCGCGACCCGCGGCATGGAAATCGTCGATATCAGCAGCACCGGCGATATGAACTGGAAATCCGTCACTTTCAAAAATGGCGATAAAGGCTACGTGTATGCGGATTACATCACCGACCAGAAACCCCAGTCCGCAGAGGATGTATACGGTACCCAATCGTTGAGCGCTCACGACAAGAATGATTACGTTGGCAATTTGCAGCGCTCCCTGATGGAACTGGGTTATCTGGGCGGCACGGTGGATGGAGACTTTGGCACGCACACCGACAATGCGATCCGCGATTTCCAGAAAGATCACAAGCTGAAGGTGGATGGTATTGTCGGTTCGGAAACGAAAACCGCTCTTTTTAACGCAACGCATGATGTCTACGATGCGGCAGCCAATCAGAAACGAACAACCGACGAATACCAGATGGAGCGCTGGCGCAACCTGACGAACGACTGGAAAGCCCGTCAGGGTAGAGCAACCACCGACGAGACCCCTACAACGCGAAAAGCGCCGGGGCGTCTGTGGGGCGAAAGCAAGCGTTGATCCCGTATTCCATAGTTGATGCTCACGATTTTGTGATAGACGGATGATCAAACGTCAGGTTCAAGAGGGCTGATCGCTGTTCCTTTTGCGCAGATAACGCACGTTTGGGGCTTCGACAGAGCATGCGCAGCCTGTTGCCGATTTCCAGCTTTTTCTTATGGGAAGGTACGCGCCTTCCGTCGCCCAGCCCCATTTCCTGCCCTGTGCCCTCTTACTGTTCCGAAGGCTTGCCAAATTTCAAATCATGCAGCATCATCCCATTCTCGCAATACAGGATATGGTAGATGATGTTCTCCGTGCCCCAATTCCACAGGCTCGACAAGGTGAGCGTTTCCGACTGGATCGCGTCCCCGTATACCTCCGGCGCTACCTCCGTCGCCCCCTCTGCCCAGTTGGGCTGCCGCAGGTGGACCGGCGTGCCAAAATTTTCCTGTAGCGTATCATCCACCGAATCGAAATCCGTTATATAGTCGGCGTTGTTTTTATGCTCGTCGGGCATCACCACATCGGCTACATACAGCTTGCCTTCGGAATTGAAGTAGTAGAATAGAACCGTGTTCAGCCCTGCTACCGTTCCGCTCTCGTAGCAGATGTAATTCTCTTTTTGGGTCAGCGGGTCGCTGCCTTCGGCAGCGATCACCTGATCACGTGTCATGCCCAGGGATACGCCGCGCCACAGGTAATCATCCTCCGGAAAGGTTGTTGCGGCATCCGCCACAGGGGCTTGGGTCTGAGCCGCTTCCGCCTCGGTATACATCGGTAGATTCCGGAAGTTATCCATACCGTAGACCGTACCTGCAGCCAGCGTCAGGCAAACCGAATAGACAGAGTCGGCAGAACAAATGTAAAGCGCCACATTATCAAACCCGAGTGTATATTGAACCGTAGTGTGGCTGGTCAGCGCAGAGGTGAGCATTTCCGTGTCCAGCGCACCGTCGATGAGCGGCAGGGTAAAGTTCACTCCCTGATTTTCTTCGTCGCTGTCTAACATAAGCAGGGTGAGCTCCGGCTCACCATAGGTCACCTGTATCTTGCGCAGCAGCGTATCAGTCATCGCCACGGCGGAAGTCACATCCTCGTCTTGTTCCAATGCAAAGTACAAAATGGCTTGATCGTACCCCACAGGCGCGGCGGGATCGGCGCCATCCTCCGTGGACACAGCGGGATAAAAGAAGAAGTATCCTTCCTCCAACGGTTCGCCCAGATAAGTAGCCGTTGTATCGGGCGCAAACATCAGCATCTCTTGGACGTTATCAGAGGTATCGTCGGTGAAAGGCTGCACGGTCACATTCGCGTTCTTCAGCGCGAGCGCGGTAAACGTAGCCTTATCCACACCGTAAGGGATATCCCAAAGAAACGCTAAGCCTGCCTCCGGCGTGGCTGTGGCTGTGTCCGCGGCGGATGCCTGTGCCGCCAGCAAAGGCAATAAGCCGATCAGCAGAGAAAGGAGCAACCCGATAATTTTTTTCATGGTTGAATGAACCTCCCGATGTGATTATTCGGTTTGGTTTCGGCGGTGGCATCGATAGCAAGCCTGGAACAGGCGCCCAGCGTATGAAACCTGCTTACCCACAAGAAGGATTCCCTGATTGATCCGGTTGCGCGAACCATAGAAACGATAATTATCTAACGAAACGATAGCACATCTTCTTTCCAAAAACAACCATCAATCCAGAAAGATTGTATGAAGCTGTAACGACAGCCTGACCTTGGGAACAGCCGCGCGGCCTTTGCCGGGCGGTTTTCCATACAGGGGGTTGAAAACGCGGTATGCACCCAAACGGCACCGTTGCGCGTAAACGGTGCCCAAGAAGTTTGTATCGCAGTCTTTCCCCCAAGCCGCGTCCCAAAGCGCGGCAACCTAACCAAAACACCGATCTTGGATGCGGCGTTATCACACCCCCTTTGTGGTAGGGCGACCCTTTCCCAACCTTCCACTCTCCGTGCCAATCAACACGTACGGGTCTTGAACGGTATTGACTACGTCGACGTTCTTTCCCGAGGGGATGGTTGGGAAGGGGACCTCAGTCCCTTTCCCAAAGGGCGCGTTATGCGCCCGTAGCGGTCGGTTATCGAGGGAGGATTTTTTCAATGAGTTATGAGGATTCGGTCGAGGAAACCGGGACAGAGAGCGCGATGGACGACGCATCGCAGGCGATGTCAGGCATGTACGACGAAGGTGGGATCGCGGCCCTGAGCGAGCTGCTCGACCAAAGCGTGGACAGCGTCCGGCTGGAGAAATCCGGCCGACTGGGTTCAGACGCGCAGGTCGGGGAGGAGGTCGGGGAGGATGCGCCTATCAGCAAAGGCCTGAAGGGGCGCCTGCTGGCGGCTGAAAAAAAGGGCGAGAAACGCGCGCTCGCACGGATTTCGGCCTTGGAGCAGGAGCGCACCCAATGGCAGAACGAAAAGGCGGATTACGAGCGCAGGCTGGGGCAGCCCGCCGCAGGCGAAGAAAGCGGCGGCGAACCGATGCAGGATCGCGCTGAGGAATTGATGGCGCAGGCGCAGTTTATCCAGAAAATCGGCGGGCCGGATGTGCTGTCGATTTTCAGCGACGATCCCGAGGTGCGCAGGCGGGTAGCGACGGGCGAATGGGATTTTGGCGATGTTGCCAACGCCTACGGCGAAGGCAGAAGCCGCAGGGGCTTTGTGCCGCCCATGCGCAGCTCCAACGCTGGCGCGATGCGCACGCTGGACATCCGCCACATGAGCGAATCGGATTTGGACAAAATGAATGAATTTCTGGCGCGGGGCGGGCGGATTGATGTGAACCGGTAGGCGAAAAGGCGCACAGGATTGCGGACGAAACCCGCTCAACCGATGCGCAACCCCCCTTACCCTTCCGACCTCCACCTGCCGCAGCGACCCAAACAACCGTAGCCGTTTGATGGCTACCAAGGAGGAAACCCTATGGCAGTTTTCGACAACCTGAACACCACAACCGCCTCCGGCGTATCGCCCGCGGTGGTATCCTACCACGAGCGCAACCTGATCAAGAACATGAAGCCCCAACTGGTGCACTGCCGCGATTTGCAGAAGCGCTCGCTTCCCCTGAACAACGGCCGCAAGGTGCAGTTTCGCAAAATGACCCCGTTCGCGGCCATCACCCGACCGCTGGAGGAGGGCGTGACCCCCGTGGGGCAGATGCTCGGCATGACGGAGCTGACCGCGACGGTGCGCCCCTACGGCGGCTTTGTAGAGCTGACCGATGAAATGAACTGGGCGCTACTGGACGATGTTCACAAGGAAACCAACGAGCTGCTGGCCGATCAGGCGGCGCTGAGCGTGGATACCATCGCCCGCGACGCGCTGCATACGGGCCTGAACGTGCAGTATGCGGGCGGCCGAACCGCACGCACCGCCATCACCACCGGCGACAAGCTGACGTACGCCGAGATCAAAAAGGCCGTGCGCACGCTGAAAAAGGCCAACTGCAAGCCCTTCCCCGACGGCTTTTACCACGCGATTGTCAGCCCCGATGCGGTGTACGACCTCACCAGCGACACGATGTGGGTGGACGTAGCCAAGTATCAGGACAAACAGGCGGTGGAGCGAAACGAACTGGGCTGCATCTACAAGGTCAAGTTTTTTGAGAGCACCGAAGCCAAGAAATTCTCCGGCGAAACCACCGTTGTTGGCGCAAAGGCGAGCCTGAGCGTGACCGGCTGGGATGCCGCAACGCTGACCCTGACCCTTTCCGCCGCCCTGACGGACGCGGAGAGCCGTGAACTGACCGGCAAGGCTGTAACCGTGCGCGCGACGGTGAGCAGCACAAACTACGACACCACCGTAGCCGTGATGGAAGCCGAAGGCGCGCGCGTGAAGCTACGCTATGCGGGCACCGACGCGGAAATCGCGCGCTGGATTCCGGGTACCAACACGATGACGCTTCGTCCGGCGGGCGGCGGCGCGGAAGGTGTGGACGTGCACAGCACGCTGGTTTACGGTCAGGATCACGCAGGGTGCGTGGAACTGGACAGCGTCGGCAAAAATGTGCAGGTCATCGTGAAGCCGGCGGGTTCGTCCGGCGCGCTCGATCCGCTGAACCAGCGCGGCACCATCGGCTGGAAGGTGAAGGGCTTCACGGCGGTGATTTTGCAGGATGCGTTTATGGTGCGCATTGAACACGCGGTAAGCGCGTAGACGGTCGCTAAAGCTCCCTTTGGGGAAGGGACTGCGTCCCCTTCCCAACCTTCCCCTCAGCCGCGCCTATGGGCGCGGACGGGGGAACCGACGGAGGGGAACGGGCAATGCACTGAAATGACCTCTCGCCCGTTCTTGTCGTTTACGGCTTCGCCGTGTTTACCACAGGACACTCGCTTCCCTCCGACAGCAACCTTTCCCCAACCGTGCCTACGGGCGCGGACGGGGAAAACCGACGGGGGTGGAACGGATAATGCACTGAAATGATTTCCCAACCCTTTAAGTAGTTTATGGCTTCGCCGTGGTGTCCACAGGACACCCGCTTCCCTCCGGCGCCAACCTTTCCCCAGCCGCGCCTATAGGCGCGGACGGGGGAACCGACGGGGGAAAAACGGATATTTTACGAAAATGAATTCTCGCCTGTTCTAGTCGTTCACGGCTGCGCCGTGGTGGCTACAATGGGGCAAGCGCTTACTTCCAAGGGGCAAGCGCCTTCCCCATAGTGTAGGCGCTTCCCGCCTGGATTGGCATTTTCCCAACAGCTACGCCTGTAAGCGGGATTATGGGATAATGCAACCTCTTTCTGATTGTTTGGGATTCTTTCCTATTATCAATATCCACATAAGCAGGCAGGGGCGGTTTGCTTCCCCTGCCTGCACGTTTCTCTCAAAAACACACGGCAGCGCTTGCGCTGCGGAACGGAGGCTACCCCATGGCTACGGAAACCTTGAAGAAAACCGCCGCCGCGACCCTCGACGCGGTGGAAACCCCTACGGATGCGGCTCAGAGCGAAACCCGCAACAACGAACCCAACGTGAGCGTCTACCTGCCGCCTTTGGAGGTGGACACCACCAGCGGCAAGGTGGATCAGAGCGTGACCGTGGTAATCAACGGGAAGATCTGGCGCATTCAGCGCGGTGAAACCGTGAGCGTGCCCGCCAGCGTATATACGGTGCTTAAGGAAAGCGGGCGTTTCCCCAAAAACGTGTAAGGCAGCATTGCCAGAAGCTCACTGCCTTCAGCCCTCCGGCGATAACCCGCCATATGGCAAGCGCCAAACTACCCAAGGCACATTGCGTGCCAGCAACCCAGTCCCATAAGTGGCTTGTCTACAGCATAACATTCGCCGTTCGGCGATAACCCGCCACATGGCAAACGTCTAACCGACCAAGGTGCACCACACGCCTGCATCCCAGTCCCACAAGTTGCTTGTCCACAGCCTAACGTTCGCCCTTCGATAAATAACCCGTCGCATGGCAAACACCTAACCTGCCATGGTGCACCACACGCCTGCAACCCAGTCCCACAAGTGGCTTGTCTACAGCATAACATTCGCCGTTCGGCGATAACCCGCCACATGGCAACCTTCTACCCTGTCAAGGTGCACCACACGCCTGCAACCCAGTCCCACAAGTGGCTTGTCCACAACCTGACGTTCGCCCTCCGGTGATAACGCGCCGCATGGCAAACTTCTAACCTGTCATGGTGCACCACACGCCTGTAACCCAGTCCCAAAGGTGGCTTGTCCACAACCTGACATTCGCACTCCGGCAATAACCCATTCTCCCAAGGCGCACCGCGACAGCAAACAAAATAAAGAGGTAATGTACGATGACGTTTGGCGAGCTGAAAGCGCTGGTGATGAACCAGACCACTAATGATGCGGTTGATCTCGCGGATTTTGAACCGTACCTGAGCACGTACCTGAATGAGGGGTATGACAAGCTTTTCTACGCCTTCACCAGTCAGCGGCTGGCGGCTGGCGGCGCGGCTCCTCCCCTGACTGCCGCGAACGATTCGCCCAAACTGCCTGCGTGGAGCCACCGCACCCTTGCCGACTACGCAACGTGGATGCTTTACCGAAATGGCAATCAGCAACGGCAACAGCGCGGCTACGTGTACCAGGGCGCATTTGAAGCGGTGATGAACGAAGCCCTTGCGCTGCGTGGGCGGCTGGTGGATACCGATGGCGACGGCATCCCCGACGCTGAGGACAACACGCCCAGATCATTTACGAACCTGTACCCGTAAGCCCCCTTACCTCCTCCGAATCCGCCGCAGCCAACAAAACAGCACACCGGCTTCCTCAAGGAAAGAAGTCCGTGTGCTGCGCAAAGAACTGTGCAGCTGCCCTTGATGGCATCAGCGCGAATTCGAAAACAATCCGCAAACCCAAGATACATAAATTTGACAACCTCAAGGCAAAACCGGAATCAACCCACCTGCATGAAGGTCAACAAGCAGAACCATCCGTTCCGCACTCATTCACCCTCTCCTCCCCAAAAGTCGCAGTCAGGGAAATCGAAAGTAAAAAGCAACGGACAAACCGTACCACCCCGCCGTCCGCGCTCGCATGCGCGGCTGAGGGGAAGGTTGGCGCTGGAAGGAAGCCCTTGCCCTGTGGACACCACAGCGAAGCCGTGAACAATTCAACGTGGGAAAAAGCCATTTCGGTAAATCATCCGTTCCACCCCCACCGCCCTCCCGTCCGCACCCATAGGCACGGCTGAGGGGAAGGTTGGCGCTGGAAGGAAGCCCTTGCCCTGTGGACACCACAGCGAAGCCGTGAACAATTCAACGTGGGAAAAAGCCATTTCGCAAATCGCCCGTTCCACCCCCACTGTTCTCCCCGTCCGCGCCCAAAGGCGCGGCTGGGGAAAGGTTGGCACCGAAGGGAAGCAGGTGTCCTTTGGACACCACGGCGAAGCCGTGAACAATTCAACGTGGGAAAAAGTCATTTCGTAAATCACCCGTTCCACCCCCGACGTTCCCCGTCCGCGCCCAGAGGCGCGGCTGAGGGGAAGGTTGGGAAAGGGACTGCGTCCCCTTCCCAAAGGGAGCTTTAGCGACCGCCCCCCCGTCCGCGCCCGCAGGCGCGGCTGGGGAAAGGTTGGGGAAGGGATCGCCCTTCCCCAAAGGGAGCTTTAGCGACCGTCAGCCTACTCCCTTCGCGTAATCCATCACCTGGATCACGGTTCCGTCTGTCGCGGAAATCAGGACATGGTAGCGGTACTGGAACTGGTCCGGCGAGGTGTCTTTCTCGAGCAGGGCAATCAACCATACCCTGCTAGCCGGGTCGGCGGGGTCGTTCAGGCACAGCTTGGTGAATACCGCATACTTCTTGGCGAGCGATTCGGAGGTTTTACCCGCTTCGTCCGCGATGGCTTTCAGGCCAAGCGTGCGGGCTTCCTCCCGCGAAAGGTCGCCCTGGGTGGGCAGAACGGCGATGAGCCCGATGCCCGGCGGGGAGGTGAACAGATCAAACCAGTACTGATCCTCCTCCGACCAGACGGTGTAGGAGCCTTTTTCCGGCTGCCACAGTGCAAACAGCGCATCCACGCTGCCAAAGGCGGATTCCAGCACCTCGCCCGAGGGGGAGGCCACGCTGACCGCACCGACGAACGTCGAAGCTTCGCCCTCGGAATCCCCTTCGAAGAAGCAGACGACCCAGACCTTCGCCGCTGTGCCGGAGACTTCGGTTTGCACAAAATGCGAGATGGTTATCAGCGGAAAACGGTAGCTTTCCCATTTGGGGAAGTTGTACAATCCTGCTTCACTTTGCGCCGGACGGATGACGTCGGTCTGCTGCATCAGCAGATCGGTGGCGGTCTGCACAGCCTGTTTTTCGGGCAGGTCAGTCGCTGCATCGGGCGTCGCCTGCGCGAACGTGTGTCCCATGCCCTGCGCTCCCGCGGTCAGTGGCAGGCAAAACAGCAGGACAGCCAACAGAATGAAAACTTTTTTCATGAGTGTGGTTCCCTCCTCGCGTATGAAATTGAGAATGTTTTCCAAACCATACAACGACACGAGGTTGGGAATGCTTCCCTGAGGGCGGTCATCACAGGCCGACACGAATGTAAATTGCAGGGCAGAATGGCGAAAAGGCTTATCGTTCTTACCTTTATGGGAGACCCGTCTCCGAAAAAAATCCGGTTCGTTCTCCAGTTTTGGATGGCTGTTGGCATCATCGCCAACAACGCTCCGTCCACACCTAACGGCACGGCTGGGGAAAGGTGCCGCCGGAGGAAAGCGCGTGCCCTGTAGACACCACGGCAAAGCCGTGAGCGACTAGAACGGGAAGAACTCATTTCTGGAAAACACCTGTTCTATCCCCGCCGTTCTCCCCGTCCGCACCCGCAGGTGCGGCTGAGGGGAAGGTTGGCGCCGGAGGAAAGCGCGTGCCCTGTAGACACCACGGCGAAGCCGTGAAAAATTCAACGTGGGAAAAAGTCATTTCGCAAATCGCACGTTCCAACCCCGCCGTTTCCCCGTCCGAGCCCGCAGGCGCGGCTGGGGAAAGGTTGGGGAAGGGATCGCCCTTCCCCAAAGGGAGCTTTAGCGACCGTGGAGCTTTAGCGACCGTTGCCCCCCTCATACTTTGGAGGTGAGATCATATGCCTACCCAAACCGTAACCCTTTCCACCTTTGCCGGCCTCATGCAAAGCGGCGATGGCTGCAACCTTGCCTCCCACTATGCCGTGGAGGCCGAGAACTGCGATACCACCGGCGGCGGGCTCAAACCCATGACGGCCTGCACCGCCCTGCCGGGCAGCCTTCCCTCCCCGATTGGCACACTCATGCGCCTGCACCGCCGCTACCACACCGCACAGGCAGAGCGCGATGTGCTCGTGGCCGTATGCGATAACGGCTGCGTTTACACCCGCCTGCTTTCGGATACAGTCGGCACCTGGGCGCAGCAACGGACGGGGCTAACGGACAGCAATGTGGATTTTGTGACCTATGAGGTCAACCCCGAAGGCAGCGACGCGCCGGTGGACGTGCTCCTGTTTACGAGCGCGGCGGATGGGATGCAGTGCCTGTACGGGAACGATCTGCACGTGCAAACGGTGACCACCCCGTACAAATTCGGCATTCTCGCCCGCCACAGCGAACGGATCTGGGGCAGCGGCATCACCGGCGATCCCGACAAGCTGGTGTACAGCGCGCCCTACAACCCCTTCAACTGGGCGCAAAACAGTGAAATCCCCGAGGATGGAGGCGGCGAGATCATGCAACCCTCCTGGGACGGCGACAGCTTCATCGCGCTCAAGCCCTACGGCAGCTACCTATTGGCGTTCAAGAAGGAGCGCATCTGGCGCGTACTGGGCACCGATCCCGGCAGCTACATCCTCAAAGAACAGTTTGGCGGCGGCACGGTGTGCGAAAACACCATCGCCATCAAAGGGGATTACGCCTTCATGCTGGGGCACAGCGGCATCCTCCGCTACGATGGTACGGACGTGGCCGCCTACCGGCAAAGCGCGATCACCACCCTGATGTCCACCCTCAACCGCAACGCTGTGCAAAAGAGCTGTGCCGCCGACCGGGACGGCGTCTACTGCCTTGCTTTCCCTGCGGGAAACAGCACCCATAACAACCGAATTCTGGAGCACAGCATCACCGAAGGCTGGTTCAACGTTCGGGTCGGCGTCAATGTCAAAAGCTTTCTGCCTGTGGAGGAACGCCTGCTGTTCACCAGCGACGAAACGCCCGGGCGCGTGTTTGAAATGCGCGGGGGCGGCTCCCTGCCCCTGAAATGGATCTCGGGCTGGCAGGATCTCGGTGCGAAAAACGTGCTGAAAAGCGGCTTCACGGTTTACCTGTGTGTGGAAAGCGTGACCGAACTTACCCTGCAGCTTGGCATTCGCACGGAAAACAAGCTGAAAACCAGGCTGGTTCAGTTGCAGCCCGGTAAAATGAAACGGATCGCCCTCAACGCCCACGGGCGGCAGTTCCGCCTGGAGCTGGACTGTGACGACCGGCAGGCGTGGCGGCTGATGGGCGGCATCCAGATTGATATGGAGCTAGATTCGGACTAGCCGCCGCAGGGTTCACATCGGTGCGGGCAGGGAAGGCTTTTCCGTTTCGGCCATCTGCTGATCCAGCCACGAAAGGTTTAAGGAATAAAGCTTCCGCTTTCCATCCTTTTTACAGTACACCATGGTTTGACAACCTTCAGCCTTCAGGAACTTGTCTACCGTTGGATAGCCAACATCACTATGTTCAACGATTTCCTTCAGGGTCAAGCCTTCCGCCCCGAACAGCGACACCTGCATCAGTAAAAAAGCGATGGCGGCTTGCTTTTTATCCTTGAATCGTTGATCAATGATGCCTGTATAGGTTCGCAAAGCATGTTCTTTTCCCTGCAAAGCTTCGTACAGGTTTGTATAGGACGTGAGTAATATTTCCAAAAAGCCCAGTATGAAAGGGGTCAGGTCGCCCCTGTTCTTGGGATCGTTCGTTTCCTTAAACATCCTGTAATACTGATTCTTGCCCATATTGATGGTGTAGGACAGCCGCACGCCAATCAGGGTGTCAAGCTCCCTTGAAAGCAGATAGCTGCTGATGAACCGAGCCAATCGACCATTGCCGTCATAAAAGGGATGGATATAGCCAAGCATGTAGTGAAACGCGGCGATTCGCTTGAGCATATCCACCGCATCATCCTGAAGAAAGCGCAAAGCTCTTTCCATGGCGTCGATGATTTTGCTTTCGGGAAACAAGCCACTGTGGATGATCTGATCGGTTTTGGTGTAGACGTTAACAGGATTTTTGCGGAAGTACTGCCCGTCCGGTGCGTTATCAGCACTCTCCCTGGCAACCTCGGGCAAGCAGATTTCATCGTACAGCGCCCGGACATCCGCGCAAGTCTTCAGCGGAATGTTCTCTGTGCGAAACAGGGCGCCGTATTTCGTGATCATGCCCAGCAGCTTGTCTTCTTTCCGCTCCCGATAGGTATCGGCGATTTCTTTGCGGGTGCTGTAAACCTTTTCAATGTCCAGCGTCTGGAAAACTTCCTCGATCATGGACCGGTGATAGTACTGTTGGATAGCCTGCGTGGGCAGCAGGCTTCGGGTCTGGCTCACCTTTTTATCCAGCGACAGAATTTGGTAGATCAGGCGAGACATCTCTTCCGTTGATACATAAAACGCCGGAGAATCGCCGATGTTAAAATCCAAAACCGTCGAGGAAACGCCATGGATGCGGGATTGATACTCCTGTTCATAGCTCGCTCTGTCCAGATAGTAGAGCTTCTTTAAGCTTTCATAACGCATGGAAGCCGCCTCTTTCTTTTCAACACACGGAAATTCGAATTCTGTAAGTAGGTAGCTCATTGTAGCATAATCAAATTCATAAATCAATTAATATGCGATTGAAAGTGTTCAATTTAATTTTTCAATCGCATATTTCGCTAAAACTGCAATCGAAAGTGGCAAGAAGGACGATTCATTCGCAGTATGGAGGAAAGAGAACCCCATGGCCAACATCAATTTTCAATACGAGCCTTTGCCCGTACCCGACAACTGGAGCGACAGCGAGCGCAAGCTCGTCACCCGCCTGACCGATCTGTTTGACATCATCTTTGCGTGGAAAGGCCGCCTGCGCGTGGAGGATCTGGCCAAGAGCACCGCGATGTCGCTGATCACGAGCGCGAGCTTCGTTTCCAGCCAGGTGAAGGATTTGAACACGGTGGTCGCGCGGCTGATTGCCGAGGCAAACGTTCCCGCCGGGCAGGTATCGGGCTTTGCCGCGGCCGTATTGGATGTGCTGACCAGCGGAACCGTTGATCTGGCGGCACTGACGAATCTGAAAGCGGCGCTGGACGCGGCGTATGCCCTATCGACGGAAACGGTGGCGACGCTGTCCGCCTCCGGCTGGGTCGGCGCATTGGCGCCCTACACGCAGACCGTGACCGTAACGGGCATGAAGGCGACGCTCAAGGGCACAGTATCCGTGCTGGCCAATACGGCGACCGAGGTTCAGGCGCTGGCGGCAAGCGACGCGCGCATCCGTACGGCCGCGCAGGGCGAAAATACCGTCACCTATACGGCTTACGGGCTGAAACCGGCGGTCGATCTTCCGGTAACGATTACCTGGCAGGGGAGGTGAACCTATGATATCCGTTTTTCCACAGGGCGCGCCTGTACAGATGGCAAAGGGGTATGGGCTGATCGGCACTCCGTCCGGATACGGGCTGTATGGCTTTGTCTGCGGCCTCCGGTACGCGGGGGGGCTTTGGCGCATCGATCTGGAGGCCAAGGTAATTGGCAATATAGCGACGCGCAGCAGCACGGATTTCACCATGGGCGTATCGGTAGCCGCGATCAAAACGCTGCTGGGGATTACGCGCGCGGTGCAGTTCCCGTCCCCATGCGGCACGTGCGCCCTTTACACCAGCGCAGGCGCACTCAACACCAGCCTTTGGGGCAACGCGGGCGGGCTGGACTATCTCTCGGCAGGCAATGTGCTGCTGGCGGGTCGCTACTATGACACCAGCGGCAGTTATGGTTCATGGCCCTCCAACTCCGCCGCCTGCGACGTGGGCACCGGCATGGTCGCAACCGTGTACCTGCAGGAGGTTTAATTTCAATGCATCCGGCGGTTACGGAACCCTGGATCAAGAAGGACGGTGACAGGCTTGGTAGTTGTCAGAACAATCGAGGTGGATTTAACCACGGAGGCAATCGCCGCTTCGCTGGGGCGGCAGGGGGAGCATGGGGCAACAAAGCTGGTGCTGGACGGCTCCGGCTTTCAGGCACTATGGCCAACGGCGACCTACAACATCAGCATCCTGCGTTACGGGGACGACAGCCCGTATGTCGCGCTGCTGGGGGCGGCTTTGGATGAAAACGGGAAGCTCGAATACTGCCTGACCCAAACCGATACGGCCGTTGCGGGGTTGATCCGACTTATGGTGACGCTGGTGCAGGCGGAGCAGGTGTGTAAAACCTGCGTATTCCTGTCCCGCATTGAGCGCAGTCTGGAGGATGGCAGCGCGCTGGATGAGGAAGCGCGGCCGGATTGGGTGAAGCGGCTGATAGCGGAATTAGCCGCCATCGCTGCGGGTGCGCAGGTGGCGTCCATTTACAACGCCCTTGACAAATCCGCCTCCGGTTTTTCGCTGGACGCGCGGCAGGGGCTTGCCCTGAAAACGCTGATTGATGAGCTGTACCCAGTGCGGTATACGGCACAGTCGCTCAACGATGCCCAAAAGACCGTCGGGCGCAGCAATCTGGCGGCAGCCAAAGCCACCACAGGCACCGTGACACTGCCCACCGGCGGATACAGCGGCGCCTACCCGTATACGATCGCAGTACCCCTCGCGGCGGCAAAAGCGGACAACATCATCATCGCAAGTCCGGCTCCGGCGAGCAAAACCGCCTATGAGGACTGCGGAGCTTATGTCTCGGCACAGGCGGCGGGGTCGCTGACCTTCACGGTAACGAGCGTTCCCGCCGCCACGGTCACCGTGAATGTGATCGTGCTGGACCCGTAAGGAGGGATACCATGATTTTCAACATGAGCGGCGGCGCCAAAGAACTGGCTATTAAAATTGTTGGCGGCACCGTGCAGCCGACTGGGGTTTCAGGGCTGATCTGGGTGAACACGGCAACCGCTATCCTCAACTGGACGTTTGCAACTGCTCAACCAACAAACCCAATGGCAGGGGATATTTGGGTACAGACGGACGCTGTGAGCGCTAACGTTGTCAACCTGATCAAGTCCAACGCCATCAATGTTAATGTGCTGCGCATTAAGCAGTATATCGGTGCTACATGGGTACCACTGTTTGCGTATTACTTTTCATCATCATGGGTACTGGTTTCAAATCCGTGGACTCCATCTACCGACATTACTTATACAGGGTCTATGGTATTTGTAGATGATGGGAGCGGAGCATGGACTATTAAGCTTCTTACAAGCGGGATGCTTCGGTTTCTAAACGAACCAACCACATCAGTAGACGTGTTCCTTGTAGGCGGTGGTGGTGGTGGTGGACTTCAAGGTACTGGTGGTGGCGGCGGCGGCGGCGGAAGGACATTAACAAGCCTTAATAGATCGGTACAAGGCAGTGTGGAGTATCAAATTGTTGTAGGGGCTGGCGGAGCAATAGCAAGTTCCGGCGGCACGACTACCGCTTTAGGGTTTTCTATTGCGGGAGGAGATGGAGCGCCCGCAAACAATGGTGGGGCTGGGGGAAGTGGTGGTGGTGGAAGTCAAGCCTCCGGCGGCACAAATGGCGGAAGCGGAAGCACTAATGGAACAAACTATGGTGGGGCTGGGCAAGGAACAACAACAAAAGAATTTGGAAGTGCGTCCGGTACCCTATATTCTGGTGGTGGTGGTGGGTATATGGGATATTCTGGTGGCGCTGGCGGTGGTGGGCAAGGATCTTCAAGTGGTAATGGTGGTAGTAACGGAACAACGAACTTAGGTGGCGGCGGTGGACAAAACCATGCCGGTGGCAGCGGAATTGTTGTTATTCGCAGTCATCGTTAAGGAGTGTTTACAATGAATTAAGCAGTCATTGAAAACTGCATTGTCTCCAATATCATATGGCTCAATGCAATTAATACCAAGGAGTTTCTCAATGCTGTACCATTTAATGATGTGCCAGCAGGCATTGGCGACACCTACTCCGATGGTGTATTTATCCGCGATGGCGTTGTGCTTCTCACCCCCATGCAAGCCGCCGAGGCATCTATCTCAGCGCTCACCAATCAAGCCTGCACGCTAGCCGAGCAGGTGATCGATTTGCAAATTGCGCTGGCCGAAGCGGGGGTGAGCAAGTGACCAACATGGAGGTGCTGCGCCTGCTGATCGCGGGCGGGCGAACGGATGGGCTTGCCGATCAAACGACGCGGCTGTGCTCGTTGGGGCTGATCAGCGCGGCGGACAGGGATATCGTCCATACTGAAATCAAGGATAAACAGGCGGGCCAATAGGCTCGCTTTTTGATTGGAGGGAAACCCAATGCTTACGATCATTTTGGCTTATCAGGGCTTCAACCGCTGCCTGAGTAGCGGACATCCCTGTACCCCGATGGGGCCGCTGGCGCACGAAACCGCTTCCAACAACCCCAACCTGTGCCGATTTGTGGACGCGCCGGAACTGCTTGGGCGCAACCGGTACGCCAACCACTGGAACCGCGCCGCGCTGCGCAAGCAGGTGCATGGATTTATCGGCAGGGACATCAACGGGGAAATCGCGTTTGCGCAGGTGCTGCCGCTGTATCTGCCCTGCTGGGGCGTTGGCGGCGGCAGACGCGGATCGTACAATTACGACCGCACGAAGAGTCACCCCGATCAGCGGGCGCATTTGCAGGTGGAGCTATGCCGCGGAAGCACCAAGGATGCAACCTACTACTGGCAGGCCATCTCCCTGATGGAGCGCGTGTTTGCCCACTGGTGCCGTACCTACGGCTGGAATCCCCTCGAGCAGGTGGGTTACACCAAGCGGCTTACCGGGCACAGGGAAGCCGCGCGCGCGGGCTTTGGGAGCAACCACGCCGATCCAGACAGCCTTATGGCGTGCTTTGGCGACAGCATGGACAAGTTCCGGCTTCGCGTAGCCGCTCGGCTGGAGGAACCCGCCGAGGAGGTGCGCTATGTGTACGCGCACTCCATGCCAACCTACTACTGGCGGCCAAAATCCCACTACAACGGCGTGGCGGTGCTGCAGGACTGCCTCACAAAGCTGGGCTACACCGTGGAAACGGACGGCTACTTCGGTACGGAAACGCACGAAGCGGTCAAGGCTTTCCGTGAAGCGCACGGCATCCCCACGCCGGTAGACCGCAAGGGCGTGCAGCAAGCCGTAAGCTGCGATCAAGCCACTTGGGCGGCCATCAACAAGGCGCTTAACGATCTTCCCTGACCCCCCACGAAGCGCCCGCCGAAAGGGCGCTGAAAATGCTGTAACAAAGGAGCTGTAAGACCATGACGACTCAGGAGCTGACCCGGGAAATCGGTGAAATCAAGCCTCTGCTCTCCCGCGTAGAGGAAAAGGTGAGCAACTGCTGCGAACGGCTGGAAACGGTCGAAGCGGAGCAGAAAGAGCAAAGGCGGCTGCTGGTCGCCGTGGAACGCATTGCAAACGGAATGGACAATCTGCGAGAAAAGGTATCCGGCCTTGATGACAAGGTGGACAAGGTAGGTTGCCGCGTCGAGGCGATTGAACAGAAGCCCGCGAAGCGCTGGGAGGCGCTCGTCAGCCAAATTATCGGGCTGGCGGTTGCGGCGGGGTTTGGGTATCTGCTATCGGTCATTCTCCAATAGAACAGGCCGGAAATTCCGGCAGAAAAGCAAGGTAGGTTACCGCGGCTATTGAACAGAAGCCCGCGAAGCGCTGGGAGGCGCTCATCAGCCAAATTATCGGGCTTGCGGTTGCAGCGGGGTTTGGGTATCTGCTATCGGTCATCCTCCAATAGAACATTGCCGGAAATTCCGGCGGAAAAGTGAGGGAGCTTTAGAATGTTGAAAATTAAAAATTGGTTTGTGTCCCACAAAACGGTATTCCAGAGTTGGGCGCTGTACACATCCATCGCAGCCTTGGCGGGGTATGTGATCTATCACGCCACCGGCGTTGACTTGAGCGACGCGTTCGCGACGTATATGGCCTTTCTGCTGCCGGTGCTCGTTGCGTTTGGCATCATCAATGATCCCGGCGTGCGCGGGAAACTCGGCCTGGAAACAGGCATGCAGTGGTACCAGAGCAAAACGGTATGGGCTGCCATCATTGCGCTTGTGGCGTATACGGTCAAGAACCTGTTTGGAGTTGATCTTGGTACATATCTTAATGGGCTGTCGGACACGCTTCTGCCCATTATGATGATGCTTGGCATCGTCAAAAGCCCTGCGCTGACGACCCCGTAACTTTGCGCTTGTGTAACCGAACACCGCCGTCCTGCCAGCCGCAGGGCGGCTTTCCTTTCATAAGGAGGAAACGCATGAAACGGTTTCACTTTGGGTTGATTCTGCTCCTGATTGTATCCCTTTGCACGGCATCGCTTGCGGAAATCGCCATTCCCGCGAGCGTCATGGACGCGGCGATATCAAAGAATGATGCGGGTTCGCTCATCAGGGATTATCTGTACCCTTACCTTGAAACCAACGACACCGCCGCTCTGCTGTACGCGGCTGAACTGAATATTTCCAACGGCAACCCGCACATCCGCGACATCAGCGAAGGCGGGTGGGGCGAACGCGCCATGTTCGGGCGGTTGCTCACAGCCGGAACGGTGATGCGCTATGTAGGCGCGAGAATCAACCTTCGCATGAGCAACGCGTATCTGGCCGACCTCGTGCGAACGGAAACCTTCCGCTTGCTTTTCGGGCCATGGAAGCGGGATGGCGCAACTCAATTTACATTTGGCTACAAGGTGAAAGGCTCCGTGCTGGACTATGCCACAGGAAAATTCATCAAAAATACCCGAGCGATCTACACCATACGGATCACACACACGACCGAGTATTCCGGCGCGACGCGCTACGCCTATCTCGCGTGCGATTGGAAGCATAAAACGGCGGACGGAGATTATGTGGCGACGTTTGGAATCGTCCGGTAACGCGCGCCACAGGCATCCCCCCAACGCACACGGCGCAACGCAGCGAAAGGTGCGCAGTGTGTGCCGACCTGTTCAGGAAACGAAAGGAGGACATCTGCCATGACCATTGCAGAACTTCGCGCCCAACTTGGAAATCCCACCTATACGGTGCGAACGGATGACGAAATCAAAGCGCAGGCGGAGCAGCAATATGCCGCTGAACTGGCGGCGAAAAAGCTGGCGGCGCAGCAGAGCTATGACGCGACCGATACGGCGCTGAAAAACCAGTATGCGACGCTGGATCAAAGCTATGCCAAACAAGCCAGTACGGTTGCCACCAACACCCGCCAAAGCTACAGCGCCGCCGACCGGCAGGCGTTGAGCCGCGGGATGCAGCGCAGCAGCTACAACAACGCAACGCTATCCAACGTGAACCTTGCGGGAGATAAAGCCCAATCGGAGCTTCAGCAGAGCCGCACCAATGACGTAAACAATCTGGAAAGCCAGCGCAGCACGCTTGCAAGGCAGCTGGCCGAATCGCTGCAGGGGTACGATACGCAAAACCAAAGCAACGTGCTTGCCTATGTCAACACCCTGAAGGATCAGGATTATCAGCGCAAGACCGCCGCAGAGCAAAACGCCGCGAATCTGGCTTTGCAGCTGTATCAGCTCCAGCTATCCCAGCAGGAGTACGACGCGCTGTACGGTTCCAAGACAAGATCGTCCTCGTCCGGCAACAAACCCAAGGCAAAAGCCACAACAGGCGGATCGATATTCGATAACGTGGACAATTCAGCCAAGGCTGCACAGGCAGCCCCCGCTCAGCTGCAAAGCATTTACACTGGCGGGTACATCCCTGCGAAAACCTTGTTTGCAGCCACCGTAGCCAGAACAAACGCTTCGCAGAAGAAAAAGAAATAAGTCCGTGTTTGAATCACGATGGGGAGGGTTTACATGCTCACGCGCAAAAAGAATCAACTCGTCAATGTTACCGAATCGAAAAGCCCTCCGGTGGGGCCAGTCGTGAAAGCGGTTTCTTCTGCCCAGAAAACAGAGACTCCCGTTAAAAAAACCGTCGGGCCTGCCATGACTCCGGATTCATCTCCTTTTGCCCTCCAACGCAAGGAAGACCTTTCCCGATTGGCGCCGCAAGATCGGTACAACCTCGTGGTTCACGGCGACAAACCGACCGGCGCCCAGGCGCTGGCGAAGATTTACAAGGTTGCCGGTAACGATCATGTGCTGCGGGATGCGCTCCTCACCCAATTTGAGCAGGAACGCAGCACCCTCGGTTCGCCCATCAGCAACCCCTATACGGTGCCCACAGGCAAAGGTTCCGCCGCCAGAGCAAACTCCGTTCGGCTCAATTCCGAAAAGGAGCTTTGGGGCAAGACGATTGCGCACTATGCCAAAAAAGGGTACAGCGATGCGGAGATTCAGGCGAAGTTTGATCCGGAGAAGTACCCGACCCTCGCGCAGGCGGATCTGGGGCGGAAAACGGGAAAGCCGCTGCCTTTAGCGGAACCCACGGACTATGATGAGGATTTTGTAACCGGCATCGCTTGGGCTACCCGAAACGGCGGTGGCACCGGAAGCCATCAGGTGGACGCGATCAAAAGCTATCTGGGCGACGGGAACATCCCCCTGCCAAACAATAGACAGGCAAATTACCGAAACCCGAAAAGCCCAGATTATAGGCCCTACAAATGGGGAACGGACGACGATCTGTGCACAAAGATTGGCGTGGACCATATCGACCAGCACTGGGTGAATGAAAACCGCAACGCGGCGTTTGCGGCCGGCGCAGACAGTGACCTCTACCAAAATTGGGAGAGCGCTTATATCGCGGTTAAAAGAACCGAAGCCTCCCAAGCGGAACTGGCCGACCTTACGGCCATCGCTGACGCCCGAATGGAAACGACGGACGACCCGGTTCAGGTGCTCCAAGGGCTGAAAGAGCAATACCCTCACCTTGCCCAGATGGATTTGGGGAGGTCCATGGGTAAGCCGGTCGTGCTGACCGAACCCGTGGATTACCGATGGGAAGATTTTCAGAGAGATATTATCAACAAATGCCGCGCCAAAAAGTTTCAACGAACCGGCAAAACCGACACCGACCTGTGGCACGCCCCGCTGATGTATAACAATCAGCATCAATTTTCCCAAACGCCGGTCGCGTCTGGAATAACCCCTGCGCAAACGGCAAACGGACAGGGGGCTACGGGTATTCCCTCGCAGGCAGCCTCCGTGCCTGTTCTCAGGGATGCGGGGAAAGGTGACACATCGCAAGGAACAACAGCATCGGATTCGCCTACCGCGTCCATCTCGACCCAGCCTGCCCCCGCACCTCCGCTGGTACAGCAAGAGGCTGTATTAAAAGCGCGCCCTGCCGGATTCTCTGACGATCAAAAGAGCGAGCTAAACTCTCTCCTGGCTGAATATACCGCAACGGTTCATGATCCTTCAACCAATGTTGTTGGCCCCAGACGAACTTATGACTTAGTGCGCAAGATCAATGACCTGTATGCCGATGCTGGCGTAGAAAGCCCTTTCTCTGTTTGTTCGCAGGATGAGACCGAAGAACTGTTGATGAAAGTTTACGCTCCAGATGGAACCATGACGGAAGCACAGCGAAAAGCCGCTGATACCATCTACGCAGAAAATATCATCTTCTTTTCAGATGGATATGAACAGGAACTGGGCGATACCGCCGCCAAATTCAAAGCACTGGCATACAATCACCTGATCGGCAAAGACGATAAAGTCAAGGCGCTTTCCCAACTGTGTACGGATTACAAAGAAGCATGCGATAGCGGTCTGTCTTTGGAAGCGTACTATGACGCACACCCGGAGCAAAAGCAAGAATATGAGTGGCTTGAGAACAATGTGAAAGCTGCCGAGGTTACGCAAAAGGAAAACGAAAAGCAACAAGCTGCACAGAATCGTCATAACGATGTGCTATTCATTCAAAAAATGGGTGCTAAACTGGCAAACGGAGGTACGCTCACCGAAAATGAACAGAAGATCATGCAGGGATTGGAAAACACTCCGCTTACCGATGCGGACAAGCAAGACCCCGAATATCAGAAACTCTGGAATGAACTGTGTGATTTGAAGGATGATGTGACTTACAAGGTGGGGGACAATGCCCTTAAGCTGGAAAGCCCGGACATCTATCAAGATGAACTCTATCATGCCGCCATGAACGGTCTGGATGATCTGTTCGGGGTTGCCAAAGCCTGCGGCTACAGCGATTGGAATGCTTATATCAAAGAAAACCCCAGCGCCGCCATAAGCGCGGATACCTTATGGGAAAAAGCGAAAATCGCCGTAGAAGAGAAATGGAATTTGAATGGCGGCAACGATTTGGGAGCTTGGCTTTTCGGAAATGATTTCACAGCCGCGCAAGGTAACCCCGGCATGAATTTGGTGGATGTTGTTCAATACGGTGCAGGAACTGGAGCTTTAAGTGTTCTTCAGGGCTATCTCGATTTTGCGGAAATGTATCTGACCAACAAGGACCCCGAATGGATCAATAAGCTGAATACCAGCTATGCGATCAGCCAGTATGGCTTCGCCGACAGCGTATCAGGATTCAATAAAGAGGTACAATATCAAATTTCTCAGCTAGACGATGGCGATATGCAAAAAAGCTGGCAGGTGATCCTCGATCAAAGCGGCGACGCGACACAAATCGGATTTGATATTAACGATATTGGATTGCTAGACGGGATCCAGGAAAATAAGGATAGAATGGAAGACAACGACAAATTCTTGAGAGACCATGGAACCCCGTTACAAATAGCATTGTATCAGATTACCAGCTCGGTAATGAAGGAAAGCCTCTTATATGCCGGCAAGGCGGTTACCGGCACCTTATTTGTCTCCCCTCTTTTTGGTACCTTTATGACATACGGTTTGACAAATGCCGGAGAGACAAGTGCCGATGCTTCTTCAAAGGGAGTAAACCGTTCAGGTGCTCAGTTGATTGGTATTGCGAATGGACTTTTTACGACATGGATAGAAAAAGGAAAACCTAAAGCAGCCTATGATGAAATCGGCCCGATCGGCAAAGGGATAAGCAACCATATCGCAGCGCAAGTTTGCGATTCAGGCATCCACGGGATTCGCAAGGTCTTTCAAGTGGTGAAAGATGGCGGAATACAAATCATAAAAGCAGCAGGCGAATACGCAAAAAATCGGTTAAAAGATGGGTTGCAGGAGGGCGTGGAAGCGGTTGCAAATGATTTATTTACTGCCTTTGGCAGCATGATGGATGGCGCAACGGACAAACTGGAACTGAATCTGGATCAAACGTTCGATGCTGCAATGCATGATGCGGTGATGGCGATGATCGTTTCAACCGTTCTGTCCCCCATCGAAATCGTTCATGACACGGCAGAAACTATTGCTGACAGTCGCAAGCAGCGTGCAGCAACCAGGCAGATAAAAAGCACAGAAAATGATCAACTCATAAGCATCGCCGATGCACAACCTCAAAACGCGGTAAATGCTCAAGCTTTAAGCACAACCGACAGTCAGTCGCAAAGTGCCACAAACGGTCAGGCCTTGAGCCTTCCCAAAGGGCAGACGCAGATCGTGCAAGACGCTCAACCTCAAAACGCGGTAAATGCTCAGGCATTCAGCACAACCGACAGTCATGCGCAAAGTGCCGCGGACAGTCAGGCCTTGAGCGTTCCCAAAGGTCAGACGCAGACCGCGCAAGATGCTCAACCTCAAAACGCGGTAAATGCTCAAGCTTTAAGTACAACCGACAGTCAGGCGCAAAGTGCCACGGACGGTCAAGCCTTGAGCGTTCCCAAAGGTCAGACGCAGACCGTGCAAGACGCTCAACCTCAAAATGCGTTAAATGCTCAAGCTTTAAGCACAACCGACGGTCAGACGCAAAATGCCTCGGACAGTCAGACGCAAAGTGCAACGGACGGTCAGGCCTTGAGCGTTGCCAAAGGGCAGACGCAGATCGCGCAAGACGCACAACCTCAAAACGCAGTAAATGCTCAGGCATTCAGCACAACCGATGGTCAGGCGCAAAGTGCCGCGGACGGTCAAGCCTTGAGCGTTCTCAAAGGGCAGACGCAGATCGTGCAAGATGCTCAACCTCAAAACGCGGTAAATGCTCAAGCTTTGAGCACAACCGACAGTCAGGCGCAAAATGCCACGAACAGTCAGGCCTTGAGCGTTCCCAAAGAGCAGACGCAGATCGCGCAAGACGCTCAACTTCAAAACGCGGTAAATGCTCAAGCTTTGAGCACAAGCGACGGTCAGACGCAAAGTGCCGCTGACCCTTCATCCCTTGACGTTGCAACCCTTCAGGCACAGAATGCGGCCAACCGCTGGGTGGCGGACGCTGCAAATGAATGGGCACTCCGTCGCCTGCAAAAGATCGCTCGCTCTTATGTCAACGATCCCGCCAAACAGGCGAAAATTATCGATGCATTAAGCGCGCAGGCCATGGTGAATGCAGTCGCCAAAGGGGCAATGAACACGGCGGAATTGAAGGCGTTTGGCGAAGCGTCCTATAATGCAACGCAGAAAAGCCAGAAGGCGCAGCAAACCTACGCCGTAGCGCAGGAACAGTTGAATCAAGCCAGAGAAAGCCTGACCGCCGCACAAACCAACCTGATCCAAAACCCTTCGCCGGAAAACGCCCAGGCCTTCGATCAGGCTTGCCGTGAAGCAGAAGCCGCCTTTTACGAAAACAACAAGGCGCAGGATGTTGCAGCGGCTGCCCAACAGGAGGCGAAAAAGACCGATTACGCACTGAAAAAGGCTCAAAAAGAACAGTACCAGCATATCCAAAAGCAAATTAATACGCAAGTGAGAGAACGGGTACAGTCGCAGATCGACAACATGAAACTCGATCAGGTGGCGGAGGAGCGTCTGGATCAAAAGCAGAGCTTTGTGCCTTATACCGGAGAAACGCCGTTTCAGCCGACAGCCGCGCAAAGCGAACCGGTTGCGGTTTCGGATCAGGCATACCGGCAGGTGAACCGGATCGTCACAAACGCGCAAAACAAAACAGGCGGCGGAAAAGGAGCGCGGCTGAGCGTCCAAAAAGCGCTGGAATCCAAGTTTGGGAATGCGCTCAGGGGCATCAAGGTGGAAATCGCAGGGGCTACGGTTCAGGGAAAACCCTATCGGGTCAAAGTGGACGCCCACCTGCTTGAGAAAGTGGTCTCCGATCCCGCCTTGTCCGCGGAAACGCTTTCCGTGTTGGATTCCTTGGAAAGCGTGATCGAAAGCGCGAATTATGAAAGCTCCTCAGGCGTAACCAAAGCGTATGCGCAAAGGACGAACATCATCCGTTACGATCACTTTACCTGCCCTGTGGTGGTGAATGGGAAAAGAATGCAGGCGCAACTGCTGATCGCGGTGGTTTCCCATCCGGACAGGGCCAACACCTGCAAGCTCAGCGATATCGACCTGACGCGAAGCCCCCGTTCGGGAACTCCGTCCGCCAGCAACCGGACAGGGGCGACGGCCAACGGCTCCGATCCGTCCTTCCTCATGGACAGCGCCACTCCATCCTACCCGAACCAGCCAGCGACCGAACCGTACCCGCGTGCAGCACAGGCCAATCCTATGCAGGCGAACCCTTCCGCGCAGACCGGAAACGGTAACACGGGATTGAGCGGCAACCCGACCTCGCCCAGAGCCAACCGTTTCCCCTTGCGCTTGAAGCCATCCGGCAGCAAAGGCAAGCGCCAATTCATGAAATAGATCACGGTGAACCGCTTTTCCCTGACGGATTGGCGCAAGGGGAAGAGACGCCTGAAGCCATCCGGCGTGCTTCCATACAAGCAAAACAAGGGAATCATGAATGAACAGACAGGTTGCATGATGTATTGTAGTCCTACACAATCGGAGTGAGCAACTCTTCGTGACGTACTTGTCATATCATCAGTGAAGTGATATTATTTGATTACATTATTTTAGATAAAATAGGAGGAGCATTCCATGGGAATCTATACAAGTGCGCATGACCCTGCTGTTTCAATTGAATTCATGCTTCGGCGTGAATTTGATTGTAATCGTGGCGGCTTTGGCGGAATAGCTAATGCCGACTTTGTGGAGTATCACTGGTACACAGCAATTGCAGCAGGTTTGGGATTCCGTTATGCCACGGCCAATGAAGCAAAAAGATCAGAGATAAAGCTATTTATTCATAGATTTGGCTACTATCTAGAAATTGATCTCAATAAGCTGTTGGCGTTTTCCTCCAATACCAGTATAGTTAATGGATCACAAGTAACAATCGACTATGAGAACGGCAGCGTCGCAATATCGGCAGTAATCGAAGCGTTGCGAGCCGTACTTGATTAACATAATTGGAGGCAAAATGAGCATCAATCAAGAAGCCAAATTCCAAATTGCAAATTTGATCGCGAGGCATATCAAAGCATATAGGGCAGTTCGCGACATCAACCGTGATAGAGAGCCCCAAGAAATGTCTTTAGCCGAGTTGTCTCTAAGTGTCCTTGACGATCTATCCAATAAGGGAAAAGGAATTTATAAACGACTTGACTTCGAAGAAGCGCACATCATTGGTATACTGGAATGCATTGAAGCATTAGGTGGTGGTAAACTCGCCATAGATATTTGTGATATTCTCGAACAATTTGATGAGCAGGAAGCATCTTTGCCTTTTAATGAACACCAGAATTATGTCGCAAATTATAGCAGACTTGCAACAGGAGTTATAACAGGCTGGTCAGATTGAGAGAAATTATTGATCACACTATCATTATGAAAGCCCTCCTCCGCAAAACGCAACGGTGATCGATCCCCCCCGCGCCTCGGCCTTTCCGGCCGGGGCGCTTTTTTTGTTTGGTTGGCTGGAGTATAAACACGTTTCTGCTTGCACTTCAAAGGGAAAAACAGGGGGATGGGAAATGTTCCGGCGGAGGAAAGGGGGAAATCTGACGGATCGTCCCCTCTTATGGCAACAGTTGAACCCATTCATAGCCACAGTGCTTGTAAGGCATATCGGACGATACAAATCGTTTAACCTGATGAACCTGAAAACCATGCCCATGGTTCCATGGCGCAGGCTGTGCCGGTCGCTAAAGAGCAGCGGAAGGGAATCATGAATGGACAGACAGGTTGCAAGATGGTTTGTAGTCCTACAAATCGATGGATTGATGGCTTACTCCATTGTTTGACACGTTTAATTGAGCATGCTATAATTTTTTCATTGCAGCTTGTTGGAGGCTTTATGGAGTATCTTTATAGTACTTTTCTATTACTGATATTTACGTTTCTTATTGTTACGATAACAAAAAAACGATTCGAGTTTTCTTTTATGGCAGTTGTCTTTGGCGTGATCCTGCTTTATTATACGCTTGGGCTTGTGGACCTTTTACGTTATGCTCCGATGCTAATGGCAGGGCTCGCGTTTGCTTCGATTGTGTTCTCCATCGTTTGGCTTCTTAAAAAAAAGAAACAAGTTCGGCAGATAACAAGCGCGTTTTTCACACCCGGGTTCCTTGCTTTTATGCTTTTCTTCTTTATCAATTATTTTATCAACCACGGGCAACTTGTCTGTATATGGGATGAGATGTCCCATTGGGGCTTGATTGCAAAGATCATGTTCTACACGAGGAATTTTGGCAATCGGGGCGATTATACTATTATCTTCTATAATTACCCACCAGCTACTGCGCTATTTGAATCGTTTTATCTCTGGAACACAAACAAAACGGTTTTTTTGGAACAAAATCTGTATTTGGCGAAAGCAATCTATCAATATGCGCTTGTATTGCCTCTTTTTACCCTTTGCACTTGGAAAACATGGAAACGGATCATCCCGATTTTAATCCTATCATTTTTCGTTCCTTTGGTCTTTTTTTCAGATCATTACACCTCCCTGCTTGTTGATAGTTTGTTGGGTTTGATATTCTTCCATGTGATGTATGTACTTATGACTCGCAATATTCATGCAAAGAGCATAAAGGATGGAATTTCTACCTCTCTCTATATTGCTATGGCACTTTGCGTTTTGTCCCTCACGAAATCTTCCGGTCTAGGCTTGTCAGTATTACTTTGGCTATCTATGGTTATGCTATATCTATCGGAATGTTCGTTGGCTGAATATCCGCAGCGAAAATCCAACTGGCATAATCTTATCCTGTTAAGCATACCCTTATGCGGTATCCTGTTTGCCAAGTTTTCATGGGAAGCTTATTTAAATATCTATCATATTACCCAAACTGACGCGACCACTGGCGTGAGCCTTGGCGCGCTGGTTGCGCTGTTTTCTGGCAAAGCGCCAGTTTATCAATACAACATTATATCAACATTTATCACTACCCTTTTTTCTAGTACAAGCAACAATTTGTTCACAATCAACGTCTTTTCTTGGTTGTTAATTTTTATTTTCATGTCGGTTATTATCTATAATTACTATAGTGGTCAAGAAGGGCTTCAAAAGCGAAGAAGTAATATTATACTACATGCTCTAATTTTATGCTTTTTAGTCTATGTTGCCATCCTTCTTTCTTTATACCTCTTTAAGTTTGGCGAATATGAAGGAACGAGGCTTGCGAGTTTCGATAGATATATGAATACAATGAAGCTAGGCATCTTCTTTAGCCTTTGTGGATATTTTCTGTATCTCAGTGTAAAGCATGCTAAACGTGGGTTGTTCCATTTTACGTCTGCAATTCTAATCTGTTTTATTCTGCTTTTCTCTCAAAATACCATACCTTCAATAATATATGCACGCAATCAAATTGCAGATAGACAATCGGTGAGGAATGATTATCAATATATTGAGAGCTATTGCTCGAATCTTGACCAAGAGAGAACTCGTATTTGGTTTATCGACCAGAATTCAACTGGCTTTACCTATTATACGGCGCATTTTGTAGCACTGCCGGTGCAGATCTATAATGAATATTTTTCATGGAGCATCGGGAAAAAATATTCCGATGAAGATATTTGGACCAACGAGAGCCTTGATCTGGCTGGGTGGCAGAGCGCTTTGCAAAAAGACCATTACACACACGTTTTACTACACCATGTCGATGCACAGTTTATTAAAACCTTTGCCCCACTTTTTGCAAATCCATCCGCGATTCAGGACCATACTCTGTATTTCGTCAGGCAGACGAA
>Ga0302289_1000093_pt1 | contig 51753 bp, 40 predicted proteins | sample III_Fen_N1_2_FD_194552 | JGI IMG/M metagenome (GOLD analysis project Ga0302289, IMG submission 194552) | Peat permafrost microbial communities from Stordalen Mire near Abisko, Sweden - III_Fen_N1_2 | ecosystem: Environmental > Terrestrial > Soil > Wetlands > Permafrost | place: Sweden: Abisko... | reverse complement strand
ACCGTACCGAGGTACCCTAGTCTGTCGGAGGCATTCCTATCAGGAGTATGTACCGTTCTACCCCGAATCGTTAACAGGCAGGCATTTTCATTGGACAGGCGTTGCTGTTTTCTGCCTAACATGATGGCATCCGTGCCATCAGTTCCAGACACATTCGACCGTTGTGGTATGGGCATTTCCAGGGTTCCACAATCGGCTTGTGCTCCGGTTCACCCTGTTCACTCAGGCACCAATACCATTCCGAACCCTCTCGCGGATCAACGAGTTGTTGCTGAATAAACTGCCATTCCTGTTCCATCTGATCTATGATTGATTTGTCTCCCGTTTTTTGCCACAGGTTCGCCATACCGACCATCGTTTCTGCCTGCACCCACCAGATGCGTGTGGGATCATCTTCGCCCTCTGTGTTTTCATTGAGCAGGCTTCCATTGTGAAAAGCCCTTTGCAGCACACCCTGCGCAAGTTGGGTTGTCCACAGGGATGGTTCGGATCGCGCTTCCGGCTCCATCACAGCTTTTGCTGCTAAATCAATCAGCCATGAAGCTTCAATGTCATGCCCATAGCTTTGCATATCGCAGATCGAATGCAATTGGGCATCAAAGAACACTTCGAGGCGATTTTTCTGCCTATTGTAAACCTGCTCACTGATCGTCCCAAGTAACTTTCTGAGACTCTGGCGCACACGCGCATCCCCGCCTGCTTCATACAGCGCGGTATAGGCTTCCATCACATGCAGCATGGTGTTCATGGTTTTTTCTGCCACCAACCCGCGCGCCATCAGCTTGGGATTATCGCTGAGTTTAGCGTTGTCCAGCGGATGAAACGTACGGTCAAACGCCTCCAGATAGCCAAGCGGATCGGTCATTCGAGATTCGATCTGTTCATACAGCGCTGTCGCCTTTTGCAGCGCTTCCCGTTCACCTGTCGCCATGGCATAGGCGGAAAGTCCATAAATCGCAAAAGATTGAGCATAGGTGTGCTTCATGGTGTCCAGCGGTGTCCCATCATACGCGCAGGACCAGTATACCCCGCCCTGCTCATGATCCCAGAACTTGTCCATAAACCCATAGGCATGCCGTGCATGTTCCAGCAGATGGGCTTCCCCAAGCGCCCCGTACGCGCGCGAAAAAAACCATAGAATACGACTGTTAAGGATGCACCCTTTCGGCGACTGCTTATCCAGTGTTAAATCAAAATCCATATAGCCATAGTAGCCGCCGTATCGCTCGTCACGCAATCCTTCCCAAAAGGGAATCAGATTGCCCGTGAGGTGTTTGGCCGCTTCATGCTTCCAATTCATACCGATCGTCTCCCGCCGTCGATTATTCTTGATTCGATATTGTCATTGCTTTTGCAAAACGAGAAAATCGCGTTACTGCCGACCATGATCAATTGCAGAGTGTCTTTGAACGCGGATCTGCCATGCATTACAGAATGGATGTACTCCTGCTATAGATATTCCTATTGCTTCTTTTATTAAGCTTACAAATTGCATTACTGTTATTATAACCATGGTGAATGTAATGTCAAGCGGTTGCCGGTCATCTATATTGTGATTCTGTCTATAAAATTCCGTTTTTTGCTCTTCATTTTACTCTCAATCCGTAACCTTTATATTTCCGAAATTGACTTGCAACGCTCCCGATTATTCAGCATTCCCTATCTGTCTACTTTTTCGTTAGCCTTTCTGTTAGCTTAATGATTTTGACCCTCCATTTACATATTTCATGTTCAAATAACAACCGCGAGGGTTTCCTTTTCGGAAAGTCCTCACGGTTGTTGTCATCAACATACAGTCCAATAAAGTCATCCAGATGCTTCTTTGCGACGTTTTCTGCCTATTGGCTCACTACTGGCAAACCGTTTATATGAATGATTGTCTGCGAAAGGCGCCAACAACGTTTCCGATAAGTCGCAACCGCATTCCGACATCAATTCATAGCCGCAATTTTTCTCTTACAGGTTCTCATGCAGGATTTCCATCACCTGTTCATGCGTGAACAGGATGGGATTGTTATCCATACGACCCGCAGTAAACGTAAGCTCACCAATCGCAGGCAAATCCGCTTCGCTTACGCCAAATGCGCTCAGCCGGAGGATCTGTATGCCTTTGGTGATCTGCTCCATCCACATGTCAAAGCCTTCGGCTTCATCAAACACGGCTTCGAGACGCTCCATTTCCGGTACCGCCTTCGCATTGCGTCGCATCACAGAGGATAGCGTGACTGCCACAGCATAGCCATGCGGGATGCCCTTCAGCATGGTCAGCGGGTAACTGATGCTATGGCATGCGGTCGTGCGTGTCTGTGAAAAAGCTAGCCCCGCAAGCAGCGAAGCCATACCCATTTCACGGCGCGCCGCCAAATCATCCGGCATTGCAAGCGCCTTGGGCAGCGCTTCACAAACCTTCCCGACAGCCACCAACGCCAGTTCCTGTGAAAGGGGGTTGCGCGCAACAGCCCAATAGGCTTCCATCGCGTGCGAGAGCGCATCCAGTCCTGTGGAAAGTGTGATGGCAGCAGGCATACCAGCCGTCCATTCGGGAATCAGCACCGCCGCTCTGGGAAAACCCTGTGCATGGTCAATCGAAAGCTTTTGCCGGTTTTCCCCGTCCCAGACCGTCGCCCAGCGTGTGACCTCACTGCCCGTACCCGAGGTAGTCGGCATCGCCAGCAGATCAACACATGGGTGCGCCGCAGTGTATGCTTTGTGCAGGATCGCTTCGCGCGCTGCCTGTACGGTAGGCTTGGGCAGCAGGTGATATAACGCCGATGCGGCTTTGCCAAGGTCAATGCAGCTGCCTCCGCCAATGCACAGGATCGACGTCGGTTCAAAGGGTTCCTCCTGCAAGCGGGCAAGAAGCAAAGCCACATCCGCCACGGATGGGTTAACGGGGATATCCGTATACAGCTGCAAAGCGTGACCGTCCCCCTGCAAGGCAGTGAAGAACGGCGTCAGGTTCAGTTCGGCACTACGGGTGCGCGAAGTGAGCACCAGCAAGCGCGCGGGTTTATCCAGCAGGTCACGAATGGCTTGTTGCCCTCGTTTCACATCCAGCACACGCACATCGACAGGGCATAGCGGCAAATACATGGACGTTCCTCCTTAAAAAGGTGCCTGTGGATCAACACAGTTCATCAGGCAATGCTCAAGTGCAACACAATCACTATACCTCCGGAAAGTATGCTCAATCCTCCGTTGGAATCAGCGTCAGGATGTCTTTAATGGACATGCAAAGCTCATCCGCCTCTTTGGTGCGGCTGTGGGCAAGCGTAAGCTCGGCAGTTTTAAGCATGGCAGGAAAGGCGCTGCGCAACAGGTGATTCGCGTGGATAACGATGTTCGCGCCATGCGCAGCCAGTTCTTCCTCTGTAGCGCCATTATAGGTGGTAGGCACCACCACAATGGGAGTGGCCGAATTGCTTTCACGGAATAGCCGCATAAACGCATATATTTCGTCGGGCGTTTTTTGACAGCTGTGGATCATGATGCCGTCTGCGCCGGCTTTCACATAGGCACGGCAACGGGTGAGCGCGTCCTCCATGCCCTGCGCTAAAATCAGGCTTTCACAACGCGCGAAGATCATAAAATCTTTGCTCCGCTGGGCTTTCTTGCCTGCGCTCAATTTTTCGCAGAACTCCTCTACCCCTGCCTGCTGTTGCTGCGCGCCTGTGCCAAATAACGAATTCTTCTTTAAACCCACCTTGTCCTCAATGATCACCGCGCTGATGCCCAACCGTTCCAACGTACGCAAGTTATACACAAAGTGCTCGGTCAACCCGCCCGTATCCCCATCCAAAATAATGGGTTTGGTGGTAACCTCAATGATCTCCTCCAGGGTGTGGATGCGGCTGGTCAAATCCACCAATTCGATATCCGGCTTGCCCTTGGCAGTGGAGTCACACAGGCTGCTTACCCACATCGCATCAAAGCCCTTGACCCCATCCGGAGTATTCGCGCGTGCGGTTTCCACGATCAGGCCAGTGAGGCCGTTGTGCGCTTCCATCACGCTCAGGCAGGGTTTGATCTGCAACAATCGTTTGAGCCGTCCCCGCCGTACCTCCGGCATGTTCAGTCGCGAATCCAGCGATGTGAGCGCTTCCTCGGTGGCGCTGTGCGTATAAGGAAGCTCACGCAGTTCTCCGCCATAGCTCTCCAGTACCTTGATTGCCTCGGCACGCACACCGCTTTGCACGCCGGTACGCCAATCGTCGCCATGCACGAGGATATCCGGCTTCAGCTCACTCAAAATGTCCTGGTAGCTCAGCGTATGCTGCACCACCACACGCTTTACGCCACTTAAGCTTTCAAATAGCTGGATGCGCTCGGAAAGAGGGATCAGCGGATAACGCTTATACGAGGCGATCGCCTCGTCGGTCAGCACGCCTACGGTCAACTCGCCAAGCTCCGCCGCGCGGCGGATGATTGCGATGTGCCCGCTGTGGAGAATATCGGTGCTAAAGCACATATAGACTGTCTTCATCTATTTCTCCCTACCCTTCTATGCGCCGTGTGACCGATCCGCTAGACTCTGGCGAGTGTTTGCATGAATCGCCCGCTCACATCAGCCAGATCGTCCGTGTTATCGATCTCATTGCATAAGCGACCGCCCAGTTCCAGCGGCAGCAGCGGGATTGCCCCATCCTGCGCGTTGAAAGCATTTTCGGCGTACACCTTTGTTTCACCATTTTTCACAAACGCTGCAATCGCATCAAGCCAAAGTCCGAAATCGTTCGCCCGCCAATGATAGGCAGGCTGACAGGCGACACAATCCTCGCCAAACAGGGTTACCCCCACGGCAACGATGAGCCCGCCTCGCAACTTTGCCTTAAAATCCTTCTCCGGCAGGGGTAGCGTGCGATCAACAGCCATCACACTCACTGGGCTTTGCAGCAAATCGGCCAAAACACTCGCTTCCAGCACCAGATCGCCATGCAAGAGCAGCACATCTTGCCCGCGTAAATAAGGCGCGGCAAGGTGGATGCTCACAATATAGTTTGTGCTCGCATATTCGGGGCTGTGCGCATAAACAACATTCAAGGGCAGGCACAGGCTTTGCACATGCTCCTTAAGCACTTCCGCAAAAGGGCCTGTGGTGATGACCACATCACGCACGTCTGCCTGGGCAAGCAGGGTAAGCTGACGGCTCAAAATAGTGAATCCGCCGCCGATATCGGTCATACATTTGGGCTTGGTTTTGGTCAGGTCACCCATGCGGTGCCCGATTCCGGAATTAAGGATCAGTGCCTTCACTGTATCTCCCTCACTTGTTGAGCGAATTCATGAGATCATGCAGGTTTTCCGCAGGGGTTTGGGTAGGGCGTCCCAGATCGGCGCGTGAACCCTGCTTTAACATGATCTCCAAAAAACAGAGATGCTTTCCCACCGCATCGCGCACACGCGGTAGCAAACCCCGCAGTTCACCCTCGCTTTCAGCTGTAAACACCTTCTCAAAGCCCACCGAGCGAGCAATGGGCGCAAACCATAGGTTACCCCCGGCTACCGGTGTGCCGCCGACACTTTCATGCGCACCGTTGTTCAGCAGTACATGCACCAGGTTGCGCTGGCGATGTTGCGCTTCAATGGCAAACCCGCCCATATGCATAAGCGCCGCGCCGTCGCCATCCAAACACCAGAAGGTCGCCTCGGGTTTTGCCAGCGCCATGCCCAGCGCAATCATATTGGCGTGCCCCATGGAGCCTACCGTTAAAAAATCATGATCATGCCCCTGATGGAGCCTCTCCCGCAGTTCAAACACCTCGCGCGAGGTTTTACCGGTGGTGGAAACGAAGTAATCCGCCTTGCCGGAAGCTTTCAAGATAACATCAAGCGCCGCTTCGCGCGTCATAGGATAGGCATGTTCCGGTTTCTGCATCGTTTCCCCACCGCATAGTCCACCTTTGTGCACCAGAAATGCCACACTGCGCCCCTGTGTGAGCATGGGTTCCGTTTGAACAAGCATCTCCTTGAAGGTGTCCATGTCGATATCCCGATCCAGCTCGAACACTGTAAGTTCCAACAACTCCAGCGTTTCGCGGGTGATGATGCCCTGAAAGGCATGCTGCGGTTCATCGTGTATGCCGGGTTCGCCGCGCCAGCCCACCACAAAAACACAGGGAATGCCATACACACGGGAGTTGAGCAGCGAGGCTACAGGGTTGACGATATTTCCCACGCCGCTGTTTTGAAGATAAACCATCGCGGGCTTTCCCGTGGCAATATAATGACCCGCCGCAAGCCCCACCGCCCCGCCTTCATTCGCAGCGACGACATGTGCCCCGGTCAGGCCGAAATCGGCAACCAGCGTATCGTTGAGCGATTGGAGCAGCGAATCGGGCACGCCCGTATAAAAATCGACGCCCAGACTGTTCAACCCACGAAGAAATTCCCTCGCGTCCATTCTGCGCACCTCGCTTGATCTTTCCATTCCATCTGCAAGCTTCATCATACTATGAAACGTGCGAAAAATCAAAGCCTTCTTCCTTACGTCAAAAGCGTTGCGTGGAAGAAACACAAGGGTGATTCTTTAGCTATAAACCACGAAGCTCGGCGGTTTTTTCTGAAAATGCTTTTCCGGCAGGCGAGTAGTTCAGCGGAAAAGGCCGTAAAGTTACGCCTGCCCCTTTCGAATAAAGTACAATCGACCCACGACCGCCACAGCACCCATTTCAAACGTATACGTTGCCTTGTTTAATCCAATTTGAATATTGCTGTCCAATCCATGTGTGACCATTTGTACCTGCCTTCTCAAACCATCAGGGAGTAAAAAATAATCTGTTTGACTTGACGAAGATACTCAAGTTTTGATACAATTAGGAATGTTTGATTTCACGAAGGAGGCGAAACTTCGGATATGGATACGAAATTTATATTTGTTACAGGCGGCGTGGTTTCCTCGCTTGGCAAGGGTATTACAGCTGCGTCGCTGGGCCGCTTGCTGAAAAGTCGGGGGCTCAGAGTCTCCATTCAAAAGTTCGACCCCTACCTGAACGTAGACCCCGGCACCATGAACCCTTACCAGCATGGCGAGGTATTTGTAACTGACGACGGCGCTGAAACCGACCTTGATTTAGGCCACTATGAGCGCTTTATTGACGAAAGCCTGACACAAGCCAGCAATGTAACCAGCGGTCGTGTATACAAGACCGTAATTGACCGCGAACGCCGCGGCGAGTACCTTGGCGCGACCATTCAGGTAATCCCGCACATTACCAATGAGATCAAGCGCAACATCCTCGCTGTGAGCCGCACAGAAAACGCCCCGGACGTGGTGATTACCGAAATCGGCGGTACGGTCGGCGATATCGAAAGCCTACCCTTCCTTGAGGCTATCCGTCAGATGCGCGCGGAGGTAGGGCGTGAAAACTGCCTGTATCTGCATGTGACGCTTGTGCCTTACCTGAACGCCGCCGGTGAGCTCAAAACAAAGCCTACCCAGCACAGCGTGAGGGAACTCAGCGGTATCGGCATCGCGCCGGACATCCTTGTATGCCGTGCCGACCACGAGTTGCCTTTTGAACTGCGCGCCAAAATCAGCATGTTCTGCAACCTTCCCGTGGAGCGCGTGTTCCAGAACCTGAACGCCCGCAGCCTTTATGAAGTGCCCCTGCTGCTCCACAATGAAGGTTTGGACGCACAGGTCATCAAACTGCTGGGTCTGCCTGAAAAGGAAGCCGACCTGACCGAATGGAAAGCCATGGTAAAGCGCCAAATGGAGAGCGAAACCAGCGTAACCATCGCGCTTGTCGGCAAATATGTGGAGCTACCCGACGCCTACCTGAGTGTTGTGGAAGCCCTGACCCACGGCGGCATTTTCCACGGCGTAAAGGTGAAGATCAACTGGATTCCCGCCGAAGATGTTACGCCGGAGAATGTGGAAGAAAAGCTCGCGGGCATGAATGGCCTTGTGGTACCGGGCGGCTTTGGCGCGCGCGGACTGGAAGGTAAAATGAACGCCATCCAGTACGCCCGTGAAAACGGTCTGCCCTTCCTTGGTCTATGCCTTGGGATGCAGATGGCTGTCATTGAGTTTGCCCGTCACGTGCTGGAAATGCGCGACGCGCATACCAGCGAAGTGGACCCCCACACCACCTATCCCGTGATTGACCTGATGGCCGATCAGGATTTGAAAAACCTTGGCGGCACCATGCGCCTTGGCAAGTACCGCTGCCTGATCGCCCCCGGCACCGCCAGCGAAAAAGCATACGGCACCAGCGATATCTGGGAGCGTCACCGCCACCGTTATGAGTTCAACAACGAATATCTGGAACGCTTCATGGCGGGCGGTATGGTAATCGCAGGCCGCAACCCTGACCGCAACCTTGTAGAGATTATCGAAATTCCCAACCATCCATTCTTTGTTGGCGTTCAATTTCACCCCGAGCTTAAGAGCCGCCCGAATCGCCCCCATCCATTGTTCCGCGATTTTGTAGGCGCGGCAGTTAAAAACAAAGTGGAAAAGTAAACGTCCGACAGAATCTATGAGCACAAAGAACGCCGGAGAGCTTCATCTCCGGCGTTCTTTGTACTCCGCGTTTTTGGTTCTTTCTCACGCGCTCTATCTTCATCAGAAGATTTGCCGATGCTTCAAAATTCTTAGGTTTCATTCAATCCCATAAACAGCATATTAGCGTTTTTCGATACCCTCAGCATCCATGCTGCACATTCCATTTCATCATCCGGCAGGGTAGCATGCAGGGTGAAAGAAGCATTACATTTTCAATAGTTACCTGTTTCATGCCTTATTTGAGGCTTGCTTATGGTTTCGGTTTGGTCCGCGCAGAAGGTCCCCTTCGCCAACCGAAAACGGGAAACGTATCCATAACCTCGTACCCGCAATACTCGCGGTTTGGATAGGCTCGCCAGTTTCAACCAGCACCATGCCCTCCACCACAAAGGGTTTGCCGCCTTCAGGGGTAAGCACTTCCAGCGCATCGCCAACGTAAAAGCGATTTTTAAGCAGCACTTCCGCAGGTTCGCCCACGGATGCGCCCCCAGTGACCTGCCCTACAAATTCCATTTCCTGCACAAAACCTTCCGCCCCGGCGGCTGGTTCCGGCGCACCAAAAAAGAAGCCGGTATTGCTGACACGGTGGCTAGCCTTGGCAAGCTCGCCCATCAGTTCCGGCACTGCAAGGCGGTAGGCTTCCTGCCCTTCATTCGCCAGCAAATCCATCGCCCGGCGATAAGCCGAAACCACGGTTGCCACATAGTATGCCGTCTTCATGCGGCCCTCAATTTTCAAACTCGCGATGCCCGCGTTCATCAACTCCGGCAGATGCGGCAACATGCACAGATCATACGCCGAAAACAGGTAAGTGCCCCGATCTTCTTCCAAAACCGGGATGTACTTGCCCGGACGTTTTTCTTCCGATACATGGTATTGCCAACGGCAGGGTTGCGCACATTCGCCACGGTTGGCGCTGCGTCCTGTGATTGCCGCACTCAGCAGGCAGCGTCCGCTGTAAGCCACGCACATCGCACCGTGCATGAACGTTTCCAACTCCACCTCGGCGGGCAGCGCTTCACGCATGGCATGGATATCCGCAAGGCTCATTTCCCGTGAAAGTACGATGCGTGTTGCTCCCGTTACTTCATGAAAATGCAGTGCCGTGCGGGTGTTGAGTACATTCGCCTGTGTGCTGATGTGCAGTGGCAGCCCAGGCAGCGCCTCCCGAAGCATCAACGCCGCACCCAGGTCGCTCACGATGGCTGCGTCCGCTCCGGCTTGGGCGGCTTCACACGCTGCCGCGAGGTACCCCTCCATATCCCGGTCAAACGGCAGAAGATTCAGCGTTACATAAAAACGTTTGCCATCTTTGTGGGTGAGCGCGATCGCGCTTTTGAGTTCATCCGAGTCAAAATTCGCCGCCGAGGCACGAAGCCCATATCCGGGCACGCCGCCATAGACTGCGTCCGCACCAAAGCGTAACGCAGCCTTAAGCTGATCCATGCCTCCCGCCGGTGCCAGCAACTCCGGCAGGATAGGTTGATCTGTTTGTATGATCATTGGATACCACGCTGCTGATCGTACTGTTTCCAAAGTGGCGCATAAATGGCGACCGCCGCGTTGTGCTCCTCCAGCGTCTTACTGAATACCAGCTCGCCGGTGTTGGGGTCCTTACTGCAGAAGTAGAGGTACTTCTCAGCAAGGAACGTTTCATCCGGATACAGCGCCGCCTGAATCGCGTCCGCCGAAGGGTTGCAGATCGGGCCTAACGGCAGTCCGGCATATTTATAGGTGTTATAAGGGGAATCTATCGCCAGGTCGCTGTCCCGAAGCGCCATGCGGAGCTCACCGGTGATATAGTGAATGGTAACGTCGCTGCCGAGGTTCATGTTGCTCTTTAAACGGTTATAGAACACCGCCGATACCTTGGCAAAGTCAGCGGTTTTCGCTTCCTTTTCAATCAGCGACGCCATGGTGAGCACCTGATCAACCGTCATCCCAATTTCGGTGGCGCGTTCCTGAGATTCATAGCTCAGCACCACATCGGTCTGATCCAACAGTTTTTTCAAGACATCCGTCGGGGTCGCGTTCGTGTATACTTCATAGGTATTAGGCGAGAGATAACCTTCCAACAGATACTTGCGCTCATTCACCCGCGATGTTTTGAGTTCGTCCTGAATAAAGTAGTAGTCGTTCAGGCCTTCGCCCGTTTTGCACAGGGTCAGGAATTCCTTGGAATCCTTGAACACGCCCTGTTCCACCAGTTTGGCCGCGATATCCTCCACCGACCAACCCGGGATCACCGTAATTGTACTGGTCATCGGTTTGCCATCACCGGTCGTCAGCTTTTCCGCGATCTGGAAGATATTCATGCTTTTTTTGAGCAGGTAATCTCCAGCCTGTATTTTTTGACCCAGGCCGGCAAAATCGCAGTAATACTTAAATACAGATCGGTTTTTAATGATGCCCGCATCGGCAAGGTTTGTGGCTACTTTGGTCAGGCTCTGGCCATTTTCTACCGAGAAGGCGATCTCCACCTGATCGTTCGGGTCTACGGCGGTGATATACTTCTGTTCAATAACGCCGTACACCGTAGAGCAGAGGCCAAACACCAGCACCAGTGCCGTAATCCCTACAAGAATGGGACGCAGGATATGCCAAAGCCCGCTATACCAGTAAAAGCCATATTGCCGCTCATCGCGCAGCGATTCGTGGTCATAAGGCTGTATGTGTCTTGCCATGCCAAGCCTCCTACATTCCGGGTAATTCCAGCTCGAACTCGGCAGCTTTCGCCACGCTCTGGAACACCTCGCCGGTCAGTTGCTGCACTCGCATTTGCGCCACAAGATACTGTGCCACATCATTATTCATATACAGCAACGCGGATAACTTCTGAAAACGCTGCATATCGTCCGCTTCAGCATCATGGCCGGACATTGCCGCCATTTGAAGTTTGGTTTGCGTGCGTTGATATTCCTTCAGAAGCGCCTTGTTGGTTTCATTATCCATCACTGTGTCCTTGAGGGCTTTATACTGCCGATATTCCTCACTGTCTTGGATCGCCGCTGCCAGCTGCTCCGTAGCCGCCCGCACGGAAGCGTTGTCAATCATATCTTATCTCCTTATATTCCATACTGTAAACGGATCGCCTTGCCGCAAGACCGTAAAATAAAACGCGGTACTTGCCGAAGGTTCCTTTTAAGTATAACGCAAATCGGAGGAAATTTCATTCTCTATTTTCAGGCGTGCGTCAATTCCCCTTGTTCTGCTTGGCATATTCTATACTTTGGGAAAGAAACGATTCAGATTTGAAGGAGAAGCTCCTGTGAGAATCATCCCAGCAAAATAAAAAGACCCCTTCCCGAAAGGAAGAGGTCAATCAGCGCAACCGCGCTTGATGGGTCGCAAAGGAATAAAAGACCTTTAGGCTTTGATGAGTCGCACAACATTCCAGCTGAGGCTTGGCAGGGTGATGGTCAGCTTGCCGCCATCCATTGTGCCCAGCGAACCCGCCGCAGGTTTCACGGTGTCAGGCGATGCTTCGGTGTTTACGGCTTTCATGTCATCATGGTGCAACACGCTGTGCTCGGCTACACGCAGATCACCAAACGCACGCAGGTCAACGGAGAGTGTAAGATCGTCCTTCATATCCCGATTGACAGCGAAAATCGTCACAGAGCCGTCATCGGCAAGGGTTGCGGTTGCGTCAAGCGTCGGTACGGCTTCGATGTCCTTGCAATCATACAGCGGACTTTGCACCACAGGCTTGAGTGCCGTGCCGCGTCCATACTTCGATGCCTGGAAAAGCGGCCAGTAGATCGTCTGCGCCCATACGCCGCCACCGTTGCGGGTCATGATGGGGGCAATTACGTTTACCAGTTGCGCCATACAGGCAATTTTCACACGGTCGGCGTTGCGAAGAAGCGTAATCAGCATCGAGCCCACAAGCAGAGCATCTTCAAAGTTGTAGATATCTTCCAGCAGCGGCAAAGCGCGACCCCAGCGATCCGCCTTCAAAATTCCCTGATCCTGTTCGTTGGAATGATACCACACATTCCATTCGTCAAAGGAGAGGCCAAGCTTCTTTTTGTTGCGCTTTTTTGCGCCTACCGCATCGCAGATCGAAACCACTTCACGGATGAACTGCTCCATTTGCAGGCTGCGGGCAAGAAACGCAGGTGTGTCGTTGTCGCGGTTGCCATAATAGGTGTGGAGACTTACATAGTCGATGTTTTCATAGCACTCGTCCAGCATTGTATATTCCCACGACCCATAGGTCGAAACATCGCGGCCGGAGGACCCGCAGGCTACCACTTCAATGGAAGGATCGACCCACTTCATCACCTTGGCGGATTCGCTTGCCGCACGCCCATATTCGTACGCCGTTTTGCGGCAAATTTGCCAGGGGCCGTCCATTTCATTGCCCAGGCACCAGAGTTTGATATCAAAAGGTTCCTTCGCGCCATTCTTCACACGCAGATCGCTATAGTAGCTGCCGCCCTTGTGGTTGGCATACTCCACAGCATTTCTCGCAGCGTCGGGATCACGGGTGCCCAGGTTGATGGCATACATCACTTCACTATCCACCTGTTTGCACCAATCGGCAAACTCATGCAGACCCACTTCGTTGGTCTCGGTGGTAAACCACGCCAAATCAAGGCGTTTGGGGCGGTCCGCACGCGGGCCGACGCTGTCTTCCCAGTTGAAGCCCGAAACAAAGTTGCCGCCGGGATAACGCACCACGGGCACGCCCAGCTTTTTTACCATGTCGATCACATCACGGCGGAAGCCGTTGCGGTCGGCGGTCGGGTGCTCCGGCTCATAGATACCGCCATACACAGCGCGACCCAGATGTTCAATAAAGGAACCGTAAATGCGTTTGTCGATTGTTCCAATGGCGTAATCCCTGTCCAGAATCATCGTGGCTGTTTTCATGGTCTCTCTCTCCTTGTGGTAGTGTCAGGTCTGTCGGTTTCGCGAGGTTGTGTGGATGTTTGAGTTCGTAGCCTTGCATAACGGGAATTTGCCTCTATCGGATGGAAAATGCGAGAAGCATAACGAAAGACAGATTTGGGGATTTGTACGTACAAATCATCCATGGATCCATTGCATTCTGATTGCTTCCCGAGATTTACATTATCGTTATTGTTTCTTTCACGCATACAATAGCATGCCCTTGTTGCATTGTCAACAGCAAATTGACAAATGACCGAACCTATGCTAAAATTGCGAAAATACAACAATACAGGAGGGCGCATATGGCACCACACGGCATCGCGAAGCGAGTGCTTTTGCAGGATATTGCCAATGCGACTGGCTTCACTGTAAACACGGTATCGCGTGCTCTGAAAAATAAAACAGACATCTCCAAAGCCACCTGTGAACGCATTCAACAGGTAGCGCATGACATGGGCTATGTACAAAACAGCATTGCCAGTTCTCTGCGGCTGGGCTGTTCGCGTACGCTCGCCGTAATTGTAGCTGGCCTATCCAACCCCTTTTACGCTACGATGGTCGACGCCATCCATGACCTTGCGGAGGCACAGGGCTACACCGTGCTTGTACTCTGCACCCGAGACGATGAGGTACAGGAACGTCAGGCGATCCTGACCGCCATTGGTCGGCAGGTGGATGGCATTTTGCTTTGTCCGAGCAATCAATACCGGAAAAACACCACGCTGATCCGAAGCGCCGGTATCCCCTATGTGCTGGTGAGCCGCCATGCCGAGGCTGATGATAGCGACAGTGTTTTATGCAATGAGGAGACGGGGGGCTTTCTCGCATGTAAGCACCTGATCGAGGCTGGGCATCGAAAGTTGGGCTATTTTTACAACGGAGAGGTGCTCTACTCCAGCGCCGAGCGCACGAAAGGGTTTTTGCGAGCAGCTCACGAGGCTGGCATCCCCCGGGAAGATATCCGGTTTTTCAAAAACACAGACGATTCTGCCGCCACACGGGAACTGACCCGCTGGAAAGAAGAAGGGGTCACCGGCATTTTTGTATTTTGCGATATCGAGGCATGGCAGTTGCTTGAAAAACTTTCTGCGCTTGGAATGGCAAAGCAGTTCGCGCTGGTGGGGTTTGACAACATACAGGGAATTTTGGGGATACCCACCCCTCTGTGCACTGTGGATGGCGCCATGCGGGAAGTAACCGCCACCGCCTTAGCATTGCTGCTTGATCGTGTTCAGGGGGATGAATCGCCCGCCCGCCACCTTGTCTTTCCTGCAAAGTTGGTGTGCAGGGGCAGTTGTCAGCGATCACAGGAGCCATAAATCAGGATTTTCGCCTGGCCCAAAGATACAATCAGCATCGCAGGTGTTGATATTTCCGTATCCCCTGCGTTGAATGTCGAGAGGAGCTTTCCATGGACACACTCGGGCGTTTTTCAGTCGAAACCGGGTTCTTTAAACATTATGAGGATCTGGTGATCCGCGAGGTGATTCCCTATCAGGAAATGGCACTCCGCGATGAGATCGACGGTGCGGAAAAGAGCCACGCCATTGAGAATTTTACAATGGCTGCGCAGGTAATTGCCACAGGGCACAGTGAAGGCGAATTTTACGGAATGGTCTTTCAGGACAGCGATGTTTATAAGTGGCTGGAAGCCGTAGCCTACTCGCTGCGCATTCACCCGGACGCTGCACTTGAAGCCCGTGCCGATGACATTATCACCCTGATCGAGCGCGCTCAGCACCCAGACGGCTATCTGAATACCTACTTTACCGTTAAGGCGCCTGACAAACGCTGGACAAACCTTCAGGAAGCCCATGAACTATACTGTGCCGGACACATGATCGAAGCCGCGGTTGCCTTTGCGGAAAGTACAGGGAAAACTCACCTGCTGCGTATAGCGCGCCGCATGGCTGACCATATCTATACGCACTTCATTACGGATGGTCACGAAGGTTTCTGTGGTCATCCTGAAATCGAACTTGCGCTTATGCGCCTGTACCATCTGACAGAAGAACCCCGCTATTTGGAACTGGCAGGGCATTTCATCGATGCGCGCGGAACCGATTTTTTCATCCGTGAGCGTGCACAATATCCATGGATGGTGTGGGGTAATAATGCATTGGATCGTGAGTACACCCAGACCCACCAACCTGTGCGGGAACAGACGGACGCAGTCGGCCACGCGGTACGTGCTGTGTATCTCTACGCAGGCATGGCGGACACCGCTCATGAAAACGGCGATGCCGCACTCGCGGCTGCCTGCCGCACCCTCTGGGAGAGCATCACCCGCCGCCGTATGTATGTAACGGGCGGCATCGGGTCGGCCTATGAAGGCGAGTGTTTCACCAAGGATTATCATTTGCCCAACGATACCGTCTATGCCGAAACTTGCGCATCGGTAGCGTTGGTGTTTTTCGCAAGGCAAATGCTGACGCTGGACAAGCGCGCCGAATATGCTGACGTGATGGAACGCGCGCTGTATAACGTCATCCTTGCGGGCATGCAGCTGGATGGCAAACGTTTTTTCTATGTAAACCCGCTGGAGGCATTGCCGGGTATTTCCGGCGAGGCCATTACGCACAAACACGCTTTGCCTGTGCGTCCAAAGTGGTTCGCCTGTGCCTGCTGCCCCCCCAATGTGGCACGTCTGCTTACCTCGCTTGGTCGCTACGCATGGAGTGTGGAAGATGCAACCGTCTATTCGCATCTGTTTATCACCGGAACGCTTATATTACCGGAGGAGATTGGCGGAAGCATCACGCTGGATACCGCTTACCCCTATGAAGGCGCGTTGCGCTACCGCATTCATGTACCCAAAGGCACTGCCTGCTTCACGCTTGCCATCCGGCTACCTGCATGGAGTCGTGAAACCACGCTGCACACCAACGGTCAACCCGCGACGTATGCTGTGAAAGACGGCTTCGCCCTGTTGACCCGCGAATTTGCCGATGGGGATGAGATTGCCGTATCGCTGGATATGTCCGTACGCAGGGTATTCCCCTCGCAGCACATCGCCGCGGACAGCGCCCGCGTAGCGTTCACGCGCGGCCCGTTGGTGTATTGCGCGGAAGGTGTGGACAACGCGGACGATGTGCTGGGGTTGCGTGTAGAGCGCGAAACACCTGTTAGCACCCTAGCGATGAACGCTTTGGGCGACATTGTAGCGCTTCAGGTGAAGGGGTATCGTTTGCGTGACAAAGGTGCGCTTTATGCATATGATCGTCCCCAGGCTGAACCTTGCGATATTACACTCATCCCCTACTATGCGTGGGGCAACCGCGGTTTAAATGAAATGCGGGTGTGGCTGCCGGAAGCATAGCAGATACTGGCCGTTTATTCTCAAAGGCAACTGGTCATGGGACTGGTTGCCTTTTACATTCATTGTTCTACATCAGAAACCGTTTTTTTATTCCTCCCTTAAACAATTTGCCACATTCTTCCTTCTATGATATACTTCCTATCGAACCTATTATGGCTTTCATCTCATCACATTCCTATATCAACCTGCGTCATGTTCCAAGTACTGTTATTCATCCCTTGCGCATAGTTCCACCGTATGAGGTTCGTTCATGAAGAAAAAACTCAGATTGATTCTTCTACAATGCATATGCCTGTTTTTCATGCTAGAAGCAGGTCTATTTTCCTTTGTTTTGGCTGGAAACACAATGCAAATATTCCCGTGGGCAGGCTTCTCCAGCATTGTCTGTGCCGAATCGGATACTCCTTTTTATTTGGACGGGTTTGATCACGTATTCATCACTGAAAGTGGAATTCGATATCATGTTACCGATCATTGTCCGCCCACCAAAACAGCGTATGAAATCTCAATCGATGAAGCTGTGCGGTTAGGCTTTACGCCCTGTGGAAAATGTTACCCACCGCTACCACTAATGCTAGATGCAGATTTTTCGTTACCGGAAGATGAACCGATTGTTTATTACATTGTTCAGGATAATCATTATCATGCTTCCGATAGCTGCCAATATATTAAGTACAACAAAAATGGCAATGTCCCCGTACCGGTCACATTGGAAGAAGCCCTCTATCTTGAAAAGAAACCCTGCCAACACTGTAAACCCCCAAAGAAATGATCAAAACAAATAAGCCGGAGAGCTTCGCGGGCTTTTCCCCCGCTTCGCCGTCCGGCCTCTGTTATTCCATCCTTTGTTCACTCACTCAGCAGCATTCGGTCATTATCCAGCTTTTTGCCCTGTCTGCCGGAATAGCGCTTGAGCAAATCTTCCACCTGCATATTCCTGCGTTCTTCTCCAGCAATGTCCAGAATGATCTTGCCACACTCCATCATCATGGTGCGGTTGCCCAATGCCAGTGCGCTTTGCATATTATGGGTAATCATCATGGTGGGCAGGTGCTGTTCCTTCACAATTTGCACGGTGATAGCCAGCACTTTTTGCGCTGTAGCCGGATCAAGCGCCGCCGTATGCTCATCCAGCAATAAGAGCTTCGGGTTGGCAACCGTTGCCATCAATAGCGTCATCGCCTGCCGCTGACCGCCGGAAAGCAGGCCGACTTTCATTTTCATGCGGTCTTCCAGCCCCATGCCAAAACCCGAGAGTCGCTCGCGCAGGTATTCGGTGTCCCGTTTTTGCAGCGCTCGCGCCATCGGGAAGCGATGACCGCGCGTATAGGCCAGCGCAAGATTTTCAGCGATGGTCATATCTGGCGCGGTGCCTTTCATCGGGTCCTGAAACAGGATGCCAATCTTCTGGGCACGTTTGAACTCCGGCAGGTAGGTAATGTTTTCCCCATCCAGTACCACTGCGCCTTTATCAGGCCAGAACGCGCCGGTGATCGCGTTGAACAACGTGCTTTTGCCCGCCCCATTGGAACCCAGAATCGTCACAAAATCCTCATCGTTCAGGGTAAAATCGATACCGTCCAGCGCGATATGTTCGTTTACCGTGCCTTTGGCGAAAGTTTTTTGCAAATTCTTCAACTCAAGCACGGTTTCTTCCCTCCCTGCGAATGCGGGCTTTGTTCAGCTCCCCCTTGAGTGTGGGGATGCTTAACGCCACCGCCACAATCACCGCTGAAATCAGCTTCAGGAAATAGGTCGGGAACACATTGCTGGAAAGCGCCAGCGAAATGATGATGCGATAGAGCACTGAACCTACGATCGCCGAAACCAGCCCCAGTGTTACGCTCCGGCGGCCAAACACCGCCTCGCCAATGATCACCGATGCCAGCCCTACCACAAGGATGCCGATGCCGCTGGAAATATCCGCATAGCCCTGATATTGCGCCACAATTGCGCCGGAAAGTGCGATGCATCCATTGGATACGGCCAGCCCCATGATCTTCATCCCGGAGGCATTGATGGAGGAGGAACGTACCATGGCCTCGTTGTTTCCTGTGGCGCGGATACACAGCCCCAGATGCGTCTTAAAAAACCAGATGAGAAGACCCAGCACGAGGAGCGCCAAGACCGCACCCACCATCAATTTAACAATGTCTTTCGGCAGGGGAGCAAGTTTGGCAAACAGTTGCTGAAAAAGCGTTTCTTTGCCGATGAGGGACACGTTGGAACTTGCTCCCATAACCGCGAGGTTGATGGTGTATAACCCACTCATGGTTAGAATGCCTGCGAGAATCGGGTGGATACCTACCTTTGTCTGCAAAAGCCCTGTGACCCCGCCCGCCGCCATGCCACACAGAAAAGCAGCCAGCAGCCCAAGGTAAGGCGCACCCGCAAGCGTGACCATCGCGGACACAGCCACGCCGAGGGTAAAGCTACCCTCGGCGGTCAAATCCGGCGTATTGAGGATTCGGAAGCTGATGAACACACCCATAGCGAGTAGTCCATACATCAGCCCCAGTTGCAGGGAACCCAGGAACAACGTCATAACGCACCCTCATTCCGCCGGTCACAGCGCGTGGCTTATCGCCAGTCCGGCTTGGTTACTCGATAATCTTCGCGGTGGAAAGGATGTCATCAGCAATCGTAACACCGATGGCCTCCGCAGTCGTTTTGTTGATCACCATGGTAAAGTCGCTCACCACCACGGCAGGGATATCCGCAATCGCCGTACCTTTGAGGTATTGATTGCTCATCTCGGCAGTCATCTGCCCGATTTGTGTATCGCTGATGGAGATGGTCGCAAATGCACCGCTGGCCACCATGACTGCAGAGGAACCGTACACGGGAATCTTAGCTTCCTTGGCAGCATCGGCTACCACGGTCAGGGCAGTCTGCACCACGGAGTCATTGGGTACGAAGATCGCATCCACACGGCCGATCAGTGATTGCACTGCCTGCTGCACCTCGCCGGAGTTGGTCACAACCGCCTCCACATACTTTAGGCCGTTGGCATCCATATATGCTTTTGCTTTGGTGATGGTCGTCATGGAGTTGACCTCGCTGGTGCAATAGATGAGGCCATAGGTTTTCACATTCGGAGTAAGTTTCGCGCTCAGCTTGAACATTTCCTCCACAGGGATGGCGTTGCTGGTACCCGTGGCATTCTTGTCCGGCTTGGCCATATCGGTAATGATGCCGGCGCCAACCGGGTTGGAAACGGAGAGGAAGAACATCGGAATATCACTGCCCATGTTCAGGAATGCCTGCGATGGCGGTGTCGCGATGGTTACCACATAATCGACCTTTTTGTCGATCATCGCCTGGCAGATGGAGGCGAGGTTGCTCATATCGCCCTGTGCGTTCTGGTAATCGAAGGTCATTTTATCCTCGGTGTAGCCAAGCTCGCGCATACGGGCGATATAACCCTCGCGCATATCGGTAAAGGCGCCGTTATCGGCCATCTGGATAATCCCTACCGTATAGGTTTTGGCAGCTTCTGCATTGGCGGAGACGGCGAAGGAGAGCACAAGGATCAGCGCGGAGAGGATAGCAATCAACTTTTTCATGAGTATACCCTTCCTTTCATTTTGCCGGTTCTGCACCGGTTCCGGTTTATAGCCGTCGGTTTGCCATTGCGGTACGAAAAAACGCACCTGTCCTTATTGCAAGGACAGATGCGTTGAACATCTGCGGTACCACCTTGGTTGACGGTTTCCCGTCCGCCTCTACACAAGTGCCGACACACTCGTTGCCATGTAACGCTGGCGATGCGTCATGCAATACTCGGATGTCGCCATCCTTTCAGCATGCCCTCTGCGGTCCATTTGCCGATCCGCTTCCTGCCGGTTTCCAGCTGCCCCGGCTCTCTGGGAGTGCGCTATCGGTGTGATCTCCGCTTCAACGGTTTCACCTATTAAAGCACAGGCTCCAAGCGTTTGTCAAGCCCATGATTTATCTTTTTCGAAAAATAGGCACCGTGCTGCTGCCATGGGGCATCACAGCGACGGATTTGTCGCCGAAATCCAACAGTCGTTGGATTTCCTGTGCATCTGCATGTCCGTGCATATGAAGCGGGGCTACCGTTTCAGCCGGAATGCTGCTCAAAATATGGAAATCCGTATGCGAAGCAATCTCCACACAAGCATAGAACACATAGCCCGCGATGGTGAAGTTTTTACGAAGCTCCGCGTCCAATGTGCCATTGCGCTGATACTTCGCCCAATCGAAGAACGCCGCTGGCCCGCCACCTTCGCGGCATTCGCTGATAAACACGAGCGTGCCGCCTTCTCTGATCGCCTGATAGGCATTAATCATGGTCTTGGAGGATTGGTACAGGTTGATATCCTTGGGAAAGCCACCGCAAGCCGTAACTACGGCATCGTACTTTTCAGCAATCGGCACACCGTTGTATTGATCTACCAGCCGACAGCTTTCCTCCCAAGCCTTAGCCCAGTCGCCGCAAGGCAAGGCAATGTGGTCGCCATTCCCATCCACCACAAGGTTGATGCCAAACACGGGGGCAACCATCTCGGCGGCCTCCATCATGTCCTCATGAACAGGGTTGCCGATGAGCACACCACAACCCACCGCATCGCTGGAGCGCGGTTCTGTGGGATGAAGGGCAAGAATATGATTTTGCTTGATGGTACGCTCCCCCACGATACCCGGCAAAATGCTCTTTCGGCCACCGCCATATCCAGCCAGCAGGTGGTGCACCGTTCCGCCCATCAAAATCACCTTGCGGCCTACAGCCAGCGGATTCACCCGTACTTCCGTGCCGCGTGAGGTAGTGCCCACATTGGCCAGCGGCTTGTCCGCCTCATGGTTAAGCACCTGTACACGCTCGCAAACATACGCCGAGGCAATCCGTTTCAGCTCTGTCTCCGTCTGCGGTCGATGCGTACCCAACGCCACCAGAAAAATAACGTTCTCATAGGGTATGCCAACCGTATCATGCAGGTAATCCAACAGCAGGGGGCAAATGCGATCCTGATGCATCCATGCGCGGGTCAGGTCGCTGATGATGATGGTCACCTCGTCCTGTGCTGAAAGCAGTCTTTTCAGCGGCAGGCTCTCCACAGCCTTTTCTTCCACGGCAGCGCGGAAAGTTTCCCGCAAATCCACGATCGGCGGTGGGGTTTCAGCTTCCAGTACTTCAATCTTTTTAGCGCGCACCGTCATCGGCAGGATCTGCTCGCCATATCCAAACAGGAATTGTTGCTCCATTGCGCATCTCCCGATTCAAATAAGAATTCGCCCAATCATAGCACAATCTTTGGCAGGAGGAAAGCTCTGTTACGCCGTATCTATTGGATACAGGGTATGGGAAGCCTTCCCGAAAGCCCTGCGATATCTTAGTTTTTGCTGTTCCTTCATTATCTCAAAAAGAATTTTCACAGGGCGCTTATCGCCCGGCAAGGAGGCATGATCATGCCCTATCTCCATATTTCAACCACCAAGCGCCTGACTGGGGAGGAGAGGCTTGCTCTAAAGAGCTGCGCACTGAACGCCGCGGCGCTGCTCGGCAAACGGCGGCCGCAGGTGATGGTACTGATCGAGGATGGTCTTGACCTTTCTCGGGGTGATGATGAAGGCAACTGTGCCTTTTGCGATGTACGCGTGATGGGTGTAGCCAGTCCGGAAGCCTGTAACCAGTTTTCCCAAACCTTGAGCGCCGACATCGCCCGCATCGCTCAAACCGCGCCGATGAGCGTCTATCTGAACCTTTCGGAGCTTACGCTGTGCTATACCGATGGCTGTTTACCGCCGGGACACTAAATCGGTGTGTATTCAAGATTCTTTCTGTCAATTTCTTTGCCTATCCTTGCGACAGCGTTTCGTGCAAAGCATCTCTGTTTTCCTTGCTTTCAGTGGCGCGAACGCAACATTTACGGTGTGCGGTTCTTCGCTTTGTCCATCTTTCGCAAAACAAAAAACCGAAGGCGGAATCGGGTGGCTCCGTCTTCGGTGAACAGGACAATATACGTATGCCTACTGCGTAACTGTCAGGTTAGGTCGTTCCCAAAGGGTTTCGGCCTGCAACGACGCATTCGGTCAGTTGGTGCGGTTACGTCCACCTATGCCGCAGTTGTTGCATCCGGTATCGTTGATTCCGTTTTTATCGTCGTTGAACGGGCAGTTCGCCTGGTTGCCGCCATTTTGGACGTTGCCGATGCCGCAACCCGCCCCGCGGTTGCCACGGTTATCGTTCTGGGTGCCATTATTGCGGCCGTATTGCATGCCCATCCCATTGTTCTCCACATTACGGGTGAAGGCTGCCAAGTGATTTTTCGAGGCGTTTTCCAATACGGTGAATACGCTGCGCACCTCTTCAGTCAAGGCCGTCTGCGCCTGGAATACCTCATACATCGAAATATTTGCGTTTTCCGCAGCGATGCCGGTAGCATATGCGTCTTCCACAGTTGCCGGAGCAGTCACTTTCGCGGCGGCATCGTTTATTGGCAGCGTCAAGCCATACGTATCAAACAGTGTCGTCAACAGCGCGATATGCGTGCCTTCTGCTTTCACAATGTTGGAAAACGGCGCATCGGCGCCATACGTATTCTGGATGGCATTATACTCTGCCTGAGCCATGTATTCGTCCTGAAGGGCGAAGGTAAGCATCTGCTCCAGCGTGTAGGTCTGCCCGGGGACTACTGCAGCAGAGCCGTAAGCATCTGCCGCCAGCGAGGTCAAGGGAAGGGAAGCCAACATCGTCAGCAGGAGAACAACCGCCAGCGTTTTCATAAGTTTCATGGGTTTACACCTCGTTTATTCAATTCAGCAATCCTTTGCTGTGATCATAGCGTACGATGGTTTAATGGCAAAAGTATGTCATTCAAGGCGCGTTTTCATGGCATTTTTACTTTGGCACGCTATCAGGGTAATGTGTGTGCCGCCAAATAGTCTGCCTGTGCTTCTGTCATAACGCCACGTGCCGCTACGATGTCAACAGCACTTTGCGTAAGCCAGGTTTCTTCCGTCGGTGTATAGGGTAATCCAAGATAGTAAGCCGCAAACATTCGTACCGAGGCAGTGCCCACCTCTTGGCTTGCCTTTGCAAAGCGTTCCTTGAGCGTTTTGATCTGGAACGCGCCTACCTCTGCATCCGACAAGTGGAACGCTATGGCAAGATCGGAAAGCGGTATGCCATACAGCGTGTTGATCTCCCCAAAGGTATAGGAACCGCGAATGTCATTGGGATCATACTGCGCAGTCTGTGTATCCGTTTGGCTTTCAGCGGTTTGTACGGTCTCGGATTGCAGCTTGCGGGACGTTCCATCGGATTCGGTTTGCCATAGTCCGGTTACCATGGTTGTGGCGATGCCTACAAAAACAAACAGCGTAGACAGAAGAATCGTCGTTTGCGGTTTCAGCTTCACTGTAAATCCCCTCCCCCTATTGTCGAAACTGTTACTGTATCCTTTACTGGACAAGCATTGCCGCTAACACACTCGTGGCAGCTGATGCAACGCGGATCGCGAATCGTAGTCTGGTGAGATACTTCAATATTCATCGGGCAAGCCATATCGCACTTCTTGCAATGGATGCAGGTGGATGCTTTCCTGCGGACAGGAAAAATGCGGATCAGGTTAAACAGCCCCAGCAATGCGCCATACGGGCAAAGATATTTACACCAAGGCCGCTGCGTGAAAAGTGAAAGCATGCTTACCAACGCCAGCACCACCAACGCGGAAAGTGCGACTTCGCCGGTCATAAAGTTGAACAACGCATAGAAGGGATCAATCTCTGCAAACACCAGCTTGCCAACAACCGCCGTTTGAAAAAGCACATCGCCAGCACTCCATAGCGAAGATAACCCAGCGCCTTATCCAGCTTCGGAGGGATCAGCTTACCATACCGCTTGGGAAACAACTTGCGCCCAAGTTTCCCCAGCCACTCCTGAAAACTGCCTAACGGACAGGCATACCCGCAAAACAGTGGCCCGAAAAACAGCGCTACCACCATTCCAAGTGCCATGAGTATGAACGCCGCACTGTGGAGTTTTGGCAGGAAATCCCCTGTCGAAAAGAACGAATACGCCGTGACCACGCCGCCAAACGGGCAAACTGCATGCAGTGATATTTCCGGCAGCCATGCAATTACCACGTCGGACTCTTTCAGCCATTTTGTCAGTGCTAAAAACTCCACCAGTACGAAAATCCCAATCTGCACCCCTAAGCGGATTTTGTACCCCCATTTTATTTTGCTTTGCATCTGTATCAACCTCCTGCCTCAAAGATACCGAACAAGATAGGCAAAAGTATGTCTTTTTCAGTGAGATTTTGTGATGTGCGATGCGATGACACACTTTCGCCAAGATTGCCGTATATACTGAGACTATATGAACAATCACCCAAGGAGGTTTCTATGGCTACAATACTGGTTGCGGACGATCATCGGCAGATCGCCTCCATTTTGGAAGAGTATCTCAAAAAAGAAGGGCATACCGCTGTGATCGCTTTAGATGGCGAAGAAGCGATAACGCTTTTTAAGAGTACCCAACCGGATGCTGTACTTTTGGATGTCATGATGCCAAAGTTGGATGGTTTTGCCGTATGCAGAGAAATACGAAAAACATCCACTGTGCCGGTGATTATGATCACTGCACGCGGTGAGGATTTTGAAAGAATTATGGGACTCGACATCGGGGCGGATGACTATATCGTGAAACCCTTTTCACCCGGCGAAGTGATGGCTCGCCTACGCGCAGTTTTACGTCGCATCGACAGAACGAAGCCCGAGCCTGAAAAGACGTTCACTCACGGCAACCTGAGCATCAGCCTGAATGACTACACCGTGCGCGTGGCAGGGCAGGAAGTGCCGCTCACGAAAAAAGAGCTGGAAATCCTTTGGACGCTTGCCACCCACACGAACAAGGTTTTTTCACGGGATAATCTGCTGGAAAGCCTCTGGGGCTACGATTATCTGGGCGACACCCGCACGGTGGATTCCCATATTAAGCGCTTACGCGTCAAGCTGGAAGCTGCAAACCCCGATGGATGGGGAATTAAAACCATCTGGGGCGTCGGGTACAAATTTGAGGTAAAGCCAAATGAAAAATAAAATCGCGCTTAAACTTTTCGCCTATTTTGCTATTGCGTTGCTCGCTTTTGCGCTGATCAGCGGCATGCTGTTCAAAACGCTGTTTACGCGCCAGGTGATTGAAACCAAAAAGGCGGAAATGCTGGAGCGCGCCACTTTTCTTGCGCAAACCCTTTCCACTGCGCTATCAGAAAGCAGCACAAGCGGAAAGATGTCGGGTGGGCAGGGCATGGGCTCAGGCATGGGCGGCTATGGTTCGTTTGTGCGTACCCTCAGCCTTACTGAACAGGATGTATGGGTATTGGATGAGAACCTGCTGTTTTTGACCTCCGGACATAGGATGGATCAAACTTTACAATACGACGATTTACCCCCCGATGCCGAAACGCTGGTACAGGAGGTTTTCGCAAAGCAAACGCCTTTCAGCGAAGGTTTTAGCGATCTTCTTGGCACGCCTACGCTCACCGTCGGTGTCCCGATTTATCAGGGGCAAGCGGTTAGCGGTGCGCTGCTTTTGCATGATGCTGTATCCGGTATCGAAGCCGCCGCCTCTCAGGGCGTGCAGGTTCTTGTGTATAGTGGGGCGGCCGCCCTACTGGTTTCCGGACTGCTGGCTGTGTTCTTATCCTTTGTGTTTGCCAAACCCATTAACCGTATGAAAGATACCGCCCACAGGCTGACAAGCGGCGATTATTCCGCTAAAACCGGCATTGTCCAAAAAGACGAAATCGGTAAACTGGCACATGCGATGGACGGATTGAGCGATCGGCTGCTGCAAGCCCAGCTGGATACCGTATGGCAGGAACAACTGCGTCGAAATTTTTTGGCCAGTGTATCCCACGAGTTGCGTACGCCTGTGACTGTGCTTCGCGGCTCGCTGGAAGCCTTGTGCGACGGGATTGTGACAGACCCCGAAAACGTGAAGGAATACCATTGTCAAATGCTTAAAGAAACCGTTAGCCTCCAGCGGTTGGTGAATGATTTGCTGGATCTTTCGCGCCTCCAAAACGTCGACTTCCCCATCGAGCGTTCTCCATTGATCCTGAATGAAGCGCTGAGCGACGCACTGTATAGTGCAAGTCAAATCGCCCGCCACAAGGAAATCCATATTCTGAAAGAATTTCCCAATGAAGCTTTATCCTTTATAGGCGACTATGGCAGACTCCGGCAGATGTTCCTGATTGTGTTGGATAACGCTGTCAAGTTTTCTCCCAATGGCAGCACCATTACGGTCTCACTTGTACGGGGTTGTGTTACCGTGCGTGATGAAGGGCCAGGCATCGCCCCGGAAGAACTCGACTTGATCTTCGATCGTTTCCACAAAACAAGCACGGAAGCCAATCACGGCGGTAGCGGACTTGGGCTGGCGATCGCAAAGCAGATAGCCCAGCGGCAAGGTATCCGGATATCCGTGCAAAGCGAGCCAGGGCATGGCGCTACTTTTCGCTTTGAATGGTAATCCTTTTCTCAAAACGCTATTGGAGATTATACCATTCAGTAAAAACAGATGCTCACATCCGTAATCCAAGTTACACAAAACGCTATTCTATCGCAGTACCAAGAGAGGTGGAAAGACTTGTCCGAATGTGTCAGACAAGTCTTTCTCTGTATTCTATTTCCATTATTGTATTTTTTGTTTGATTACTCTAACATTAATCAACATAAATTGCACTTAAGTATCAATATCTGAATCTGCTAAGTTCCTCTTTGGCTCCGCCAGAAACCAATGCTTGTAAAAAAAAGATATTCCATGTATACTATTTACATCATATCATACACCATATTTTGCTTAGAACTATTCTATATGTAACCATGATAGGCGGAGGTCGTTGGATGAGTCGCAGGATCATGATCGTGGAAGAAAACGAAACGGTTCGCTGCGCGCAAAAAGCTACCTTGGCAGATCATTATGAACTGTGCGAGGCAGCAGACGGCGCTTCTGCTTTGTTAGCGCTAAGTCAGTCTGCGACAGAAATTGAATGCGTTTTGCTTTCGCTTACCTGCGAAGGTGCTTTTGATTTTCTGACTGCCAAACGCACCAGTGTTCCCCTGCACTCCATTCCCGTGATCGCCTTCGCCGCGCCCGGTGCGCCGGAGGATGTGGAACTTCAGGCTCTGAATCTGGACGCAACGGATGTGACTTTCCGCCCCGAGAGGCCTGAGTTGCTTTTACAGCGCGTTCGCAACCTCATCCGTTTGCGGGAAAACACTTCGCTGCGCCGTGCGTTGGAGCGCGATCCCTTAACCGGCGTCTTCAACCGACACACCTTTGCCCGCCGAACCGCCAAGATGCTCCGAAAAAAGTCTGCCGAACTCCACCAATTACAGGTATGGGATGTAGAGCATTTTAAGATCATAAACGATTTATATGGCACAACCACCGGTGATCGCGTGCTGCGAGCCATCGCAAAGGGACTGGATGAACAGCTGCGAGGTGTTGGCACCTATGCGCGGCTGGAGAGCGACCGCTTTGCACTGTGCTATCCGGCAAGGCTTTTTGAGCCGCAGGAGCTTCTGGATGCCGCCAACCAACGGCTGGAAGAAATGAACATCGGTTTACGCATTGTGCTCTATGCCGGCGTATACAACGTGGAAGATATTTCACTGAGCGTCGATCAAATGTGCGACCGCGCCAACATGGCACTCAGGACGATAAAAGGCAAATACCACAGACGCTTCGCTTTTTATGACAGCGCCATGCGTGACCAGCTGATGCAGGAGCAAGGCATCAGCAACGAAATGAACGATGCTCTGCAAAAGGGGCAGTTCTGCTTTTACCTGCAACCCATCTACAGCATCACAACCGGCGAACCCATCAGCGCGGAAGCATTGGTACGCTGGAATCATCCCATCAAAGGTGTCATACCCCCCAAAGATTTCATCCCGCTATTTGAACGCAACGGCTTCATTACGCGGCTGGATTTATACCTGTGGGAAAGTGTGTGTAAATATCAGCACGATTTGTTGATGGATGGCATCCAGCCGCTCCCAATTTCAGTAAATGTATCACGGCTGAACCTGTTCAACCCCAGACTTTGTGAGGATATTATCGATTTGGTGCAGCGGTATGAGCTGGAACCCGCCATGCTCAAGCTGGAGATCACAGAAAGCGCCTACATGGATAATCCGGAGCAGCTGCTCAGCGCCATGAAAACCCTTCGGGATTATGGTTTTGAAATCCTGATGGACGATTTTGGCAGTGGTTATTCGTCCTTGAGCATGCTCAAAGATTTATCTGTGGATATCCTGAAAGTCGATATGCGTTTTCTGGCTGGCATGGAAAACAACGGACGCGCCGCCAACGTCATGACCAGCATCGTGCGCATGGCGAAGTGGCTGAATATCGTTGTGGTCGCTGAAGGTGTGGAAACGCAGGTTCAGATTGATTTTCTTCGTTCGATCGGTTGCGACGGGGTGCAGGGCTATTTTTATTCTCACCCAATGCCCTCGGGAGCCTTCACCGCATTGCTCAAGAACCCCGCGGAGATGCTGAAACCCCACAACAGCGATCGTGAACGTTTGCTTAACGATTTTGATTTTCAATCTCTTTGGGCCAGCAACCAGCAGATTTCCATACTGTTCAACGGCATGATCGGCGCCATCGGCCTGTATGAAAAAACCGGCGACACACTGGATGTACTGCGCGTAAACGAAAGCTATTTCGAGTTGATGGGCAGCACCCCACAGCAACTGTTGCATAGCGAGAAGGACATGCTGCATCGGCTGGAGCCAGGCGACCTGCAATCCCTTCTGAACGCCTGCGACCGTGCCGTATGCGCACATGTGGTGGAGCAGGCACAGATTTGCTGCCCACATGAAGACGGCCATATCATGTGGCTGGATATCAAGGTGCGGCATTTGGGCACGGTCAACAAGCAGGAACTGTTCTATTTCGCGCTGGCCGATATCACCCGTCAAAAAGAGTTGGAGCGCAATTTCCTATTGTATCAATATGGTGCGGCCATGCTGGATGCCTACAGCGAAGTCATGGAGATGAATTTCAGTGACAACATCGCCACGAGCTTCAGTTTTAGCGGTGTCAACAGCAGTTACCATACCCGTACCGTCCCGTTGGATTTTATCCTGCGCTCTTTGCCCGATACCCGTATTCACCCGGAGGACAGGCTTTTATTCTGTACCACCTGCTCACGGGTGTATTTAGAACACGCATTCCAACAGCAGGGGCGCCGCTCTGTATCCATTGAGCTTCGGATGCGTGTGGTGGGGAATCCTTACTTTTGGGCTCGCCTGACCATTCACCCGATGGATGATCCTACCGGCAAATTCCGTGCGCTGTGTTGCAGTCGCAATATTGACGAACAAAAACAAAACGAGCACATGCGCGCCGATTACGCCATCCTGCAAGCCAAGCAGCAGGAGCAGGAACGCTATCGCGTGATTCTGGAGCAGACACAAACCGCGCTGCTGGCCTGGACGCCAGATGCCCAGAAGGCTGACGGAAATTCTCTGGCGCAGGTATACCGCCTGAGTGATATCCCCTGTGAGGCGCTTCTTGCAGGGGACATCCCTGAGAATGTAGCTGATGGACATGATCTGGCGGCGCTGAGAGCCTTCCTTGCCGAACTGCATCACCATACCAACGCATTCTGTGTCCTCCGGCTATTACTTCGCACGGGAGAAACGCGCTGGTGCAAGCTGTGTGTGACCGTGCAGCGCGATACGGATCAAAACATTACAGCCATCCTCGCAACCATTAACGACGTGGATCATGAGCATCGCACACAGTTGCAATTGGAAACCCAGCGTGAACAGAACGAACGTCGGCTGTCCATGCTCAGCCAGCTATACTGGACACTCCCCTGCTGCATTCTTCAACTGGACCTGAACGATCCCCCGCAACCGATTTTTTTCAATCGCGCCTGTTGGGAATTGTTCGGTTTTGAAACCAAGGATGCATTCGATGAGGCGGCCGATCGGGACATCTTTGCTCTGATCGCTCATGAAGAACGGGAAGATTTTCTCGCTCTTTTACGCCGTTGCCGCGATGAAAACACCATGGAAAATGTCGATGTTACCGTAGTGCGCCCGAATGGAGCGAGGGGCAGTCTTCGCGGCAACGCTGCCATGAGCCACACCAGCGATGGCCGCCCCATGCTGCAACTGGTACTGTTGGATATTACCGAGCAGCGGGAGCAGGAACGAAGGTTGGAACGCACACGCGCTTCACTGGAACGTACAACCGATATGCTTCAGCATTTGTTGGAAAACCTGCCAGTCGGCGTTACCTTATTTGAGTTTGGCACCATTCCACGGGCGCTGTATATCAACAGTCGCGCCTTCCATATGTTTGGCTTGGCTGCCACCCGTCCGAGCCGGTTTATGGAACTGGTTAAACTGGACACCTTTCATCTCAACTGCGATACCATTGACCAGACCTATCAGGCCGTCGATGACAACGGCATCAATATGAGCGATGTGGCCCGAATCGCCCGTGAGGATGGTTCCACCTTCTGGCTGCGCACCTATTACTCCATCGTACCGCAGGACAACACGCCTCCGCTTTGCTATGCTGTGTTTGTGGATGTGAGTAAGCAGGTGGAGATGGAGCGTGCCTACAACCGCCAGAGTGAACTCTACCGAATCACCATGGAAGATTCCCAGCAAATCTTTTTTGATTATGATCTGGAAACAGACGTAATGAGCTACACCCTTCGTCTGCCTTCTGGAGTACGGGAAGAGCGTATTGTGCCTAGCTATTCCAAGAACCTTCGCAACAGCAAAGTCATCTTCCCCGAGCATATTCCCGCCTTCAACAACACGCTGAAACGTTTCAGCCGCATCCGTACGCCCGGAACGCATGAATTTATGGCTGATTACTTTGGCATCGGTGAATTTCGGTGGTATCGTGCCTATTGCCGTAGCATTGCCGACGAGCGCGGCGTGCTTTTCCGTATGATTGGCCGTGTGGTGGATATTCAGGAAGACAAGCGTAAGGAAGAGCAGCTCGGTCAGGCGAAAGTGTTCCGCCGAGCCGTCAACAGCGTGAGTCTGTTTGTTTTCGCGTTTGAATTACCGGAGATGGCTTTGCACCTGCTCAGTTGTGAGGAACCCAAGCAATCAGAATTTTATCCTTATCTGGATTATCTTGATCCCGAACATAGCGCCACACTGGTTCATGCTGATGAGCGCGTCGCCCTCACAGAAGCGTTGGACGCTCAGAAGCTGATCGCCCGCTATCGTACTGGGTCGCACGAGCTAACGGTGCCCTTCCGCGCGCTGAACCGTCAAAAAGGCTGGCTTTGGCTGGAGATGAACATTCATCTGTCCGCCGGTGAGGGGAAAAATTCCATCGGGGGCATCGGATATGTCAAGGTCATTGAAGACCGCAAAAAACTGGAGCGGCGCGCTGCATTTGACGGTTTAACCCAGTTGCTAAACCGCGCCACTGCCGAAGAACGCATAGAGCGCCACCTGCTGGAAGAGCCGGAACCGTGTTGTCTGATGATCTTTGACGTGGACAATTTTAAGAGTGTGAACGACATGTATGGGCATTGCACCGGAGATGAGCTGTTGCGCAATGTGGCGGGCGTGGTTCGCACCCATCTGCGCCAAACTGACATCGTGGGTCGTCTTGGCGGCGACGAATTTGTAGCCCTTTTGCGCAACGCCACGGAGGAAGTTGCACAGGAGAAGGGCAAAGAAATGCTGACAGCCATATCGCAGCTCAACGACATCGGGGGGAAAGAACGCAACGTCACAGTCTCTATCGGTTTTGCATGCGCTCCCAAGGATGGAAACACTTTTAGAGAGCTTTACACGGCCGCCGACCGTGCGCTATATGACGCTAAGCGGCTTGGAAAAAACCGCTGCTGTTCCGCATCGGTCAACCCCTGAGTTTTCCGAAATCAAGATGCGCGCCTGCCACATACCATTCATCGAAGCATCTCTTCCATTGCAAGGGATGCTTTTATGATTTGTTGTAAACCAATAAATGAAAGGGCTTCCTCCCAAAAGGAAGAAGCCCGAAGGGTCGAAGATGGCGGCCATCTTTATGCAAATGGCGAAAATCGCTTCAGCGATGGATTTCGATCGCCTGAGGGCTTTTGCCAAGCAGTGTGACGCTGCGCGCGTCAGGCTGACTGCCGCCGACGTATAGCGTGAAATGTTTGCCACCGTTGACCGCATGCCCGTCATTGTCGATCACTTGAAACGCCCGCTCGGGCAAAGGCAAGGTCACGGTTGCCTTTTCTCCTTTGCCCAACGCGACACGTTGAAACGCGAAGAGGCTGTGATTAAGCACCGCAAAAGGCGAATCATGATCCTTCACATACACCTGAACCACTTCGTCCCCATCACAGTCGCCCGTGTTTTGCACGGTCACGTTTACTGCGCCATTTTCGTACTGTGCGTCGGTATAAGCAAATCGGGTATAGCTCAAGCCAAAGCCAAACGGGAACAGCGCCTCGCCTTCATAATAGCGATACGTACGGTTCTTCATGCTATAATCCTCAAATGCGGGCAAATCTTCTACGCCGCGGTAGAAGGTCACGGGCAATCGACCACTGGGCGATATTTCACCAAACAGGATGCGCGCAAGCGCTGTACCGCCAGCCTGGCCGGGATACCAAGCCTGTAATATCGCATTTCCCTCATCCACTGCCAGCGCGCTTCCGGCGGAGAGCACCACCACAATGGGTTTCCCGGTTGCGAGCACTTGATCCAGCAGCTTTTGCTGACAGGGGGGCAGTCGCAGATCGCGTTTATCCCCGGAAGAATATTCATTGCCGGTGTCGCCTTCTTCGCCCTCCAGCGTCGCGTCCAAGCCAAGGCAAAGGATGCTCACATCACAGCGTTCCGCCACAGCGACAGCCTCTGCGAGGCGATCATCCGCCATGGCGAGGTTGCTGGTGCGATCTTTGTATAGATGGCTACCCTGCGAATAGAACACGCGCGCCTTACCCTCGCATGCCGCGCGGATGCCTTCCAAAAAAGTGACATAGCGGGAGGAGGTTCCGTTATAGTTTCCTTCCAGACATGCAATGCTATTGGCATTGGGGCCAATCACACCCACACTGGTGAGCTTTCCAAGGTCAAGCGGCAAAATTCCGTCATTTTTGAGCAACACCATACACTTTTCCGCAACCGACTGGGATCGTGAGGCATTCGTGTCTGTGTCATTATCATCATAGGTGATGCTGTTGTACTCGGAACCTTCCGCGCCTAATGTTCCCAACAGGTAGCGGGTGGTCATGAGCCGTTCGCAGGCTGTTGTGATCTGTTCTTCGGTTACGCGCCCTTCCTGATAGGCAGCCAGCAGTTGCAGATACACTTCACCGCAGTTCAGATCGCAGCCGTTTTCCATTGCCAGCGCGGCGCTTTCCGGCGCAGTATCCGTCACATGATGGTTTTCGTGGAAATCCTTCAATGCCCAGCAATCGCTCACCACATGCCCTTTGAAATCCCATTCCCCACGCAGAATATCCTTGAGCAGTGTCTTGCTTCCGCAGGCAGGCTCTCCGTTAACGCGATTGTACGCCCCCATTACGCTTTCCACATGCGCTTCTTTAACCAGCGCTTCAAAAGCAGCCAGATAGGTTTCGCGTAAATCCTTCTTGGAAACCACTGCATTGAAGCTATGACGTACAGCCTCAGGGCCCGAGTGTACGGCAAAGTGCTTAGCGCATGCGGCCGTCTTGAGCGTCTTTCCTTTACCCTGCAATCCCTTCACGAATGCCACGCCAAGGCGGGAAGTCAGGTAGGGATCTTCGCCATAGGTTTCCTGCCCGCGTCCCCAGCGGGGGTCACGAAACAGGTTCACATTGGGCGACCACATCGTAAGCCCTTTATAGATATCTCGGTCACCATGCGCGGATTGCATATTATACTTCGCGCGTGCCTCTGTAGAGATGGTATCGGCAATGGTTTCCAAAAGCGTATCGTCAAATGTGGCAGCAAGACCGATCGCCTGAGGGAACACGGTTGCGGTGCCCGCACGGGCAACACCATGCAGCGCTTCATTCCACCAGTTATAGGCTGGTACGCCAATCCTCGGGATTGCAGGTGCCTGATATCGCAACTGTGCGGCCTTTTCATCAAGCGTCATCTTTTGTACCAGTTCACGGGCAAGTTCTCTGGCGGTTTCCCTGTTCATGGTATCATCCTCCCAAAAACGCGACAAAGTCACGATTGTTGTTTTCACTATGTTGTGATATACGCTCTTCAACTGCTGTTTTCCTTGTCAGGATATGTCCGAAAATCTACGAAAATAAGGGATTTTACTGGACATCAACCCTGTTTGCAAACCATTGACGAACTTAATAAGCTTGCCCACTCACCGGTTCACGAAAGCTCTTTTGTTTAACGGGCTCACAAGACGGTCCGGAAACACCCACGGGCAAAGACTGCTCTGGAGATTGAGCCGTGCCTGCCGTTTATACACAGGCACTATGGATTCGATCAAACACGTGGGTACTTTTCTCCGCAAGCAAAAGCCGCCGAGAATGATACGGCGGCTTTTGTGGATTGAAAGAAATTTTACTCCCCTTTGGGTGGCAAATATTCCAGCAAATCTCCAGGTTGACAATCCAGCACCTCGCAAAGTTTTTCCAGCGTTGAAAACCGCACGCCTTTTGCCTTGCCGGTTTTCAGGATACTCAGGTTGGAGGGCGTAACGCCGACTTTATCGCTCAACTCATTTAAGGACATTTTTCGTTTTGCCAGCATGATATCCAAAGTTACATTCATGGGCATACCCTTCACCTCAAATCGTCATGTCGCTGTCTTGTTTGAGTTCAGCCGCATTACGCACCAACCCGGCCAACACATGAAACACCATCGCCGCTACGATGCCGGCAAAGATCGCGCCCCCAAAACACATCACCAGAAACGGCGGCGTTACACCGCTTATCAGCAAAAACAGAGCAAACCCGCCCACCAGACAAAGATCCCCCTCCGCCAGCCAGGCAATCCACTGAAAGCGGCGGGCATTCTCCTGAGAAAAGGCATCGCTCTTGGGTATGGTACCAAACACCTTCCACAGCAGCACAATCGTCACCCATACCGGCACTGCCACCAGCAACGCATAGGCGCGCATCCAGTAATCCCATCCCGCTAAATCGGGTCGTACATCGATCACATGCTGCATATAGAACGGCACGCACCAGAACACCACTAGAGCAATCACAATCGCGCTGAATCCCAACACAAGTTTAAGCAACACAGAAGCAGTAGACAATTTCATCGGGGTATCCCTCTCCTTCATATTGGATAAGCTAAGAATACATCCGATCGATCGTATTGTCAATTAAAATTTATCGTTTTATTTAATTTTATTCTGTTTTACACTTTATTTTCATCGTATACCGCTATCCTCAGTGTGTTGAACAGGGCACAGGCTGACCCATCTAGAGCAAAGAGGTACGCTCCCCCCGCATGGAGAGCGCACCTCTTTGAGTTCGCCTTCGTCTATTGACGCATGCCGTGCTTTCTCATCAGATCATTCAGTTCATTGGTCATCGTGCTCTGGTTTCCGCTTGAGCTGCCCTGCATACGTTCAATCAACGCATTCATTCGCAACGCCGCTAAAAGCAGTTCGCTGTAAGGAGCGTTCTCCCCATGTCGCTTGCCCTCCGGCTGTGTCGGAGGATGCTCCCGCTTGGTTTCCATCTGCATTGGAGGATACTCCCGCCTGCCTGCGTCCGGTTGCGGTGTTCCCTGCTGGCGCGTTTCGGCATGCTGCGGTTGAGAATGCCCTTCCTCCTCGTCGCCACCCTCCCTGAGGGGTTCGCGCACCAGCATCTGCTGGTTACCTTCGCGGATGAGCGTATCGGTGGTCAAATCCCAACTTTCGCCGTTATAAGGAGCGGTGGCACTGCGATGCAGATCATCCGTAAGTCGCTTGGCAAAGCCTTCCGCCACGCTGTTTTCACCATGAGTCACAAACACATGACGGATATCGCCCTGAAAGCTCCCAATCCACTTCAGCAGACCATTCTGGTCAGCATGCCCGCTGATACCGGAAAGCTTGCGAATCTGCGCATCCACGGTGATCGACTCGCCAAACAGTTTCACTTTTTTAACACCATCCATCAGCATGCGACCCAGCGTGCCTTCACTCTGGTAACCCACAAACAGGATGGTGCTTTCCGGCCGCCAGAGGTTGTGCTTCAGATGATGGCGGATACGCCCCGCATCGCACATACCGCTTGCCGAAAGAATAACCTTCGGGGTCGGCTCATCGTTGATGGCTTTGCTGTCATCCGTGGTTACGGACACATGCAGATCATCAAACTTCAGCGGGTTGATGTTCTGCTTCACCATCGCGAGTGTATCTTCATCCATGCAGTCATACATGTGCTCGTTAAATACGTTGGTCGCTTCCACCGCCAGCGGACTATCCACATACACCGGGAAATTCGGGAAGTCCTTCACCATGCCATTTTGCTTAACCTTCCGCAGGAAGTAAAGCAGTTCCTGTGTGCGGCCAACAGCAAAGCTCGGAATCACCACGTTGCCCCCGCGCGCGAACGTATCGTTCAGGATGGTTACCAGCTCGCTCACATAGTCGGGCACTTCGCCATGGCTACGGTCACCATATGTGGATTCCATCACCACGTAATCCGCGCTGGTCAGATATTCAGGGTCGCGCAACAGCGGCTGATTGGCATTGCCGATATCGCCGGAGAAGACGATGGTCTGGGTCTTCCCCTCCTCCGTAATCGAGATGAGGATTGAAGCCGAGCCCAGCAGATGCCCTACGTCCACCAACCGGATGGTAATGCCTTCGGTCACGTCGACCGTCTGGTCATACTTGCAAGGGACAATCAGCTTGACAGTCGCTTCCGCCTGTTCAACGGTATAAAGCGGCTCCTGCTGTGTGGTACCGCTGCGCAATGCCTTTCGGTTTTTCCATTCCGCTTCCATTTCCTGAATGTGCGCCGAGTCCTTGAGCATGACTTCGCACAGGTCAGCCGTAGCCTGTGTCGTATAAATCTTACCACGGAAGCCCTGCTTGTACAGCAATGGCAGCCAGCCGCTATGGTCGATGTGCGCATGGGTCAGAAAAACATAATCCACGGCGGATGCCGCTACCGGCAATGGCATGTTTTCAAATACATTTGCGCCTTGCTCCATACCATAATCCACCAGAATATTTTTACCGCATGCCTCCAGAAAATACCGGCTTCCGGTTACCTCACGCGCAGCGCCCAGAAAGGTCAGCTTCATGGTTGTTCCTCCTATCGACAATCGAAAAACGCACGTTTGCCGGATGATCTTCGGTTGCTAAACGTACGTGCTCGTTTGAATCATTATAACAAATAATGGATGGGTTCGCAATTCCAATCCATTCATCGTGCTGCGTGTTTCCGCCTGGCTTACGATCAAAGGTTCGATCAACGGCATTATGCTTGCGCCGTATAAACGCGAATGCATCGTGCCGTTGATCGTATGCTTTTTGAACCAATGGTTCTTTGCGGCATGTTTGCCATTCCAGCAAACTATCCCATTCGATGGAAAGCCCAGGCTGTCAAAAAACCTCTGCAAAACGTTGTTGCCACTCGCCTCATAGCCCTTCGGGCTGTTCGCTCGCTTCTAGCAAAACGCTGCGGCGTTAAGCGTTGGGCTTTGCCCATACCCACCAAAGGATTTCATCCTTTGGAATCCTGACAAGGGATTTCATCCCTTGACCCACTTTTTTGACAATCTGAACTTTCCATTCTATGGAAAGCCATCTGGTTGCTGTGCTATGTAAACAAATATCGCCCAATAATAGCAACCCTTGAAGCACAACCGTGAATCTTCATTGTTCGGTTGCGGTTCAACCCTTGCTAACGCGCGCCTTATCCCGCTCCAGCACAGGCTTGAGGAACTGTCCGGTATAACTCTCCGCACACTCCGCTACCACTTCGGGCGTGCCGACACTCACCAGTTTTCCCCCACCGTCGCCACCCTCGGGGCCAAGGTCGATCAGGTAATCTCCATATTTGATGACATCCAGGTTATGCTCAATCACCAGCACAGAGTTTCCGCCCTCCACCAGCCGCTGAAGCACTTCCAGCAGCTTTCCCACATCTTCCATGTGCAGGCCGGTGGTTGGTTCATCCAGCAGGTAGATTGTACGGCCCGTCGCACGGCGGCTTAACTCTGTCGCCAGCTTGATACGCTGTGCTTCACCGCCGGAAAGCTGCGTGCTTGGCTGGCCGATTTTCAGGTAGCCAACCCCCACATCATACAATGTTTGCAGCTTATTGACGATTGGCTGATGAGCCTCGAAAAATTCCAGTGCTTCCTCGACGGTCATCTCCAGCACTTCATAAATGTTCTTGCCCTTATAACGCACTTCCAGCGTTTCGTGGTTGTAGCGCATGCCCTTGCACACATCGCAGGGCACATATACATCAGGCAGAAAATGCATCTCAATTTTAAGGAGACCATCGCCCGTGCACGCCTCACATCGGCCGCCCTTTACGTTGAAGCTGAAACGGTTTTCCTTGTAGCCGCGGGTCTTGGCATCCGGAGTCATGGCAAACAGCTTGCGGATGAGGTCAAACAGGCCTGTATAGGTGGCCGGATTGCTGCGCGGCGTGCGTCCGATAGGGCTCTGGTCAATTGAGATGATCTTATCCAGCTGCTCCACGCCTTTGATTTCGCCGAACTTGCCCGAACGCGTCTTGGCGCGGTTTAAAACCTTTGCCAGATAATTATACAGAATGCCGTTAACGAGGCTGGATTTGCCCGATCCGCTTACCCCTGTTACCACGCAGAATACGCCCAGTGGGAACTTCACGTCGATATTTTGCAGGTTGTGTTCGGCAGCCTTCGTGACCGTGAGCCAACCCTTGGGTTCGCGGCGCTTTGTCGGCACAGGGATGAACTTTTTACCAGACAGGTACTGACCGGTCAGTGAGTTGGGGTTCGCAATCAGCTCTTCATAGGTGCCCTGCGCGGTAATGTATCCGCCGTGCACACCTGCGCCAGGGCCGACATCCACAATGTAATCCGCCTCGCGCATCGTATCTTCGTCATGTTCCACCACAATGAGCGTGTTGCCAAGGTCGCGCAGACGCTTGAGCGTGGAGATCAGCTTATGGTTATCGCGCTGGTGCAGGCCAATTGAAGGCTCGTCAAGGATGTAAAGCACGCCCATCAGGCTGGAGCCGATCTGGGTTGCCAGACGGATACGCTGTGCCTCGCCGCCGGAGAGTGTACCCGCCGCACGTGAAAGCGTCAAATAACTGAGGCCTACGCTATCCAAAAACGTGAGGCGACTGTCGATCTCTTTCAAAATCTGTGCGGCAATCATGGTTTCTTTTTCGCGTAGTTTCAGTTTGCTGAAAAAATCACGAGACTTGGTTACTGACAAGTCGCACACATCGCTGATGTTCCTGTCTCCCACCGTCACAGCCAGCACTTCCGGTCGCAGGCGACGGCCTTTGCAGGAACTGCAAGGCTCAGAGCTCATGTATTCTTCATAAGCGGCCTTCATGCCATCACTGCTGGTTTCGCGGTAGCGGCGCATCAAAGAACTGATCACACCTTCAAACGTGGTGTTGAAATGCCCCTGACCGTTCGCGCCCTCGTAGTTCACGGTGATCTTTTCATCTCCGGTACCATACATGAGGATGTTTACAATTTTTTCTGGCAATTGTTCAAAAGGGGTGTCCAGGCTAAAGCCATATTTCTTGCCCAGCGCGCGGAAGTAGGTGCTGGCTATGCTGCCGCCGTCGGCCACATTCCAGCCCATGGCTTGCAGTGCGCCTTCATTTAAGCTCTTGCTGGCATCGGGAACAATGTTGTCGATCCCGATGCGCAGAATGGTGCCCAATCCACCGCATTCCGGACAGGCGCCAAAGGGGCTGTTGAAGCTGAACATGCGCGGCGCAAGTTCCTCGATCGAGATGCCGCAATCCGGGCAGGCATAATTCTGTGAAAACATCAGCGTGCCTTGGTCGAACAGATCGATCAGCACAATGCCTTCCGATGCGCCGGAAGCCGTTTCGAGGCTATCGGACAATCGCCTGCGGAAATCGTCGCTATCGTGCACCACAAGGCGATCGATCACAATGCTGATATCGTGCTTGAGTTTTTTATCAATCTTGGGCAAATCATCCAGATCATAGTTTGAACCGTCGATTTTCACACGCACATAGCCCTGCTTCTGTGCATCCTCCATCACCTTCTGGTGTTCACCCTTGCGCTGACGCACCACCGGAGCCAGCACCTGCATCTTGGTACCGTCAGCCAGCAGCATAATCTGATCCACCATCTGGTCAACGGTCTGCTGTTTGATTTCCTTGCCGCATTTGGGACAATGGGGCACGCCCACGCGCGCATACAGCAGACGCAAATAATCATACACTTCCGTTACGGTGCCCACGGTTGACCGCGGGTTTCGGCTGGTGGTTTTCTGATCGATGGAGATAGCGGGCGAAAGCCCTTCGATACTGTCGATATCCGGCTTGTCCATCTGCCCCAAAAACATACGCGCATAGGAAGAAAGGCTCTCCACATAGCGGCGCTGGCCTTCGGCGTAGATGGTATCAAAAGCGAGGCTGGTTTTGCCCGAGCCGCTAAGGCCTGTAAACACAACCAACTTGTCGCGGGGTATTTCCAAGGTAACGTTTTTCAGGTTATGTTCGCGCGCACCGCGAACGATCAGCTTATCCTTCAAAGTCAAATTACACCTCGATCTTCTTGTCTAGCCTACGCACACCCGCGAGGGCGTTGCGCGCGAAAGGCATCCATTGCAGCAGGCAGCGAACATTTGTCTTCGGAACATCAGTTCTTCCTGAAGAGGGCGTACGCTTCCGTACGCCGTAGGGTTTCCCGTCAGGTTTACAGAGGTTCTCCGTGCCGTTTTAAAAACGGCACGGATATCCATCATTTACCCATGGATTGGTACTTGGAATCGGATATATTACACCCGAATCAATTCATACTCCGTAGTTCCCAAGCCCATCTTCTGCCCATGCTCAACGCCCACGCGCCAGTTGGTTACAGGATGCAGATCGTGGAAGTGGTCGCCGGTGCGATGTTTGCACTCAGCCAAACGGCTGCCGGGCAGCGGCTCCATTTTAAGCGTGGCTTCAGCACAGGCGGTGTCCAGCGCCACGGGGTCGAAGCTGGCAAACATGCCTACATCCGCGATGATCGGTGTATCATTTTCATCATGACAATCGCAGAAAGGGGACACATCCATCACAAGGGAAATGTGGAAGTTGGGCTTGTCCTTAACAACTGCCATTGCATATTCGCTGATCTTGCAGTTGAGTTTATCACAGCTGTCATCCGCGCCGCCAATGGCTCCCTGTTTATAGCATGCGCCTACACAACGGCCGCAGCCGGAACACTTGTCCTGGTTGATCTTCGCCTTGCGACCCTTTGCCGTATCATACAGGGCGATTGCGTCACTGCCACACTGCCGGACACACATACCGCACCCGATACAGGCATTTTCACTTACGATCGGCTTGCCATCGCAGTGCATTTCACGCTTGCCGGCCGTAGAACCCAAGCCCATGCCAAGGTTCTTGAGCGTGCCGCCAATGCCCGTCGCCTCGTGGCACTTGAAGTGGGTCAGGCTGATGATCGCTTCCGCGTCCACCGCCGCACGGCCTATGAGGGCATGATCGCAATACTCGCCGTGAATGGGCACACTGGCGAAGTCAGTGCCCAGCAACCCATCCGCAATAATCACATGGCAACCGGTTTGCAGGGGTGAAAAGCCGTTCATATAGGCTGCGTCGATGTGATCCAAGGCGTTGCGGCGCATACCGGGGTAAAGCGTGTTGCTGTCGGTCAAAAACGGGCGTGCACCGATTTCCTTCAGCGCATCCACCACCACCTTGGCGTAGTTGGAGCGCAGAAAGGCGAGGTTACCCGGTTCCCCAAAATGAATCTTGATTGCGGTAAACTTGCCATCCAACGGCATCTGCATCATACCCGCCTTTTCGATCAGGTGGCGGAGTTTATCCAGCAGGTTATGGTTGGCGTCGGTGCGAAAGTCTGTAAAATAAACCTTTGCCTTCTCCATGGCAGCAACCTCCCTTGACGAATCTGAATCGAGTATACCACAGATATTTTTATACTTCTACCCCTTTTATACGAAAATTTGTTCTCGTTACCACTGTTCAAAATGCGGTTGAGCGCATCTCGTTCGTAGTCTTGAGTCGCAATTTCACACAAAAAAAGAAAAGCCGTGGCCAACGGCCTCGTCTTCAAATGAAACCGGCAATCACGGGAAATTTATGTTCGTCCTTCGTCTTTGCGTTCCCAGCCTCGAGGGTTGGTTGGGAAGGGCATCTCCATTCCCTTCCCAAAGGGCGTGTTATGCGCCCGCCCCGCCCAGTTCGTCCCGCACATACCCCGAAAGGATCGCCACGATGCGGGCATTGCGCCCACCGTGAGCCACAATCACATCCGCCAAATTGATGTAGTTGCGGATATGCTTATCGTACATGGGTTTGACGGTGGAAAGGTATTGCACGCTGATATTGTCGATGGAGCGCCCGCGTTCGTTAATGTCGCGCGTGATGCGTCGAAGCAGGCAGATATCCGGTTCCACGCTCATGTAAAGTTTCAGAAACATCAGTTCGCAGAGCCGTTCATCATAAAAAACATGGATGCCTTCGATAATCAGCACATCCGTGGGGTAGATAAGCTCCTCGTTGCGGTCGGCACGGCGGTGCTCTGTGTAGTCATAGGCTTTACGGGTGATGGGCTGACCGGCTAACAGTGTCTTCATATCCTGCAAAAACAGGTCGTGATCAAAAATGCCCGGCTCATCGTAGTTGAGCATCGCACGTTCCTGAAACGTAAGATGGGGATGGTCGCGGTAATAGCTGTCATGGTTGATAACCATGCAGCTTTCGCCGATTGCGTTGCATAACTCCATTGCAAGCGTGCTTTTACCGCTTCCGCTCGCGCCGCAGATTCCGATCACCAGCATACATTTTCGACCTCTTTATTCATTTTTACTAAGATACTCGCATCACAGCATCCTGTCAATATCGACGGAGGGCAGCTTTATCGCCAAGTTACAGTTGCTGGATACAAGCCGTGGATTCCCAAGCACAGGCGCGTTTGGGCCTGCAAACGAAACACAGAACCGCCGCGCAGGTTGCCACTGTGCACCACGCGGCGTTCGTTTTGTGTTTCATCCTTACTTTGGCTGTTCCTGCGTGAGGAATTTTTCCATCACATAACCCTCAATCGCATCGGTACGCACACGTACCCAACCTTCCTGCGGGCATTCTTCCAGCACGATCATCCTCTGGTTTTTATAAAGTTTCATGAGAATATCGCCTGATGTATCGGGCGTTGCGCGAAGATTGAGAGAGGAGTCGTCGTCAATTCCAGTTACGGAGGCATACCAAGCGCCTTCCGGCAATGTCTGCGTTACCGGCATCAGTGTGGGACGAGGCGTTGGTGTGGGCACGGGTCCGGCGGTCTCCATCAGTGGCGCGGCAACCGTTGGCAGGGAAGGATCGGCCTCGGGATAGCGCATCAGCGTCATACCGGGATAATAAAACGAGAGGATATCCGTAAAAGTTTTGGCGTACTTGCCGGCCATCCACTCCGCACCGCGCTGACTCAGGCCGACGCCATGCCCGAATCGACGGGATTCGATGGTGAAGTTGTCAGCGTTTTCCACAACGGTGATCATCTCATTATCATAACTGTTGATCCCCAGCGACAAAGCCTTTTCGGCATTCGGGAAAATCGGGATATCCAGCGTCACCGCGCCTTCATGCTTTTCGAATGGCCCATAGCTGGGTTTGGGCGTAGGAACGGGCGTTGGCAACGGTGTCTGTGTGGGCGTAGGTGAAACTTCCGGGCTAAGCGTTGCTACTGGCGAAGCCACCGGTTCGGGCGTAAAAAGGCTGACATCCTGATCGTTATCGATCCACTGGCTGGTGGCCACAGGCAACACTGTAGGGTCGGTACGGGTTCGCGCGGAATATTCAAAGGTAATGTGCAGCATCGAATAGAGCCGTGAAGGTGCCTGAAAGCGGGGCGTGTCGACTGAAACCGCCGTTACTTTGTCCACTCGCAGGCTTTCCGGCATGGGGTCATACCCTGCCGCAATAAGGGTATCCTTGAGCTGTTGGCTGAGCAGCAGTCGCAGGGCATACGGAGCATCGGCTACTTTCTCGGTCTTTTTGGGCATTATAACCGTTTGTACCTTGCTTTGCGGATTTTCCAGATCGTAAGGATCATCCCTCATATCCAGATAACCGTAATCCGCTTTGGTATCCCATACGTTTTTCGCAAGTTCCGTCTGACCGCCGTTGCTGGCGCTGTAATAGCACATTGCGAGATTCCCCTTATAAAAACCGCAGATACCGCGCGTATCGTCCACTGCCTTGGCCGCCTGCACGTACTCTGTGCGACGACCCTTATAAACCTGATCATTGGTATTGTCTACCACATCGTATTCATTTTTGCTATTCGCAGCCGCCTTGCTCACAACATAGGTGCGTGCGGCAACCGCCTGTGCCTTGAGCGCTTCCAGCGGAAAGGATTCGCTCATCTCATACGGCACCACGCCTTTGACGTAATCCTCCAACCCAAGGGTTAGCAGAATGCGAATCTTGCCCTCCACTACGGTCAGGCGCAAATCGCCCTCATAAATAGCGGTATTGTTGGCAAAGATGACCCCGTTTTCCGCGCCTGCGGTATCGGGATGGCGCTGGAAAGTCAACGCTGTACCACCATCCACACACATACCCATATAATATAAATACAAGCGCCCCTCTTTAAGCAGAAGGGTCACGTCGCTGCCTCGACCGAACATGAGCGTTGTCTCACCCAACTCTGCGCTGTACGCGCCGTTTAAGTTGATATCAAGGCGTTCTGTTCCACTCAACCGTGTAAGCAGAACACGCACGTTGGCAGGCGCAACCCCCTCTGCCGGGGAAAAAGGATCTCCCGCATCCGACCCAAGCGCACCAATGGGTAAAAACATGAAAAGCGTAATCAGGCACGCGAGTATCCTTCGTGTTACCGCTTGATTCATCATTTGCCTCCAATCGAGAAGGTTCCCATATCGGAAACCGTTTCGTCCGGCTCGTACGCAGCAATCCGCACGGACTTTGCGGCGAAATACACCGCTGACATCAAACATTATGGTAACACGGGCTGATAAAAGTTGCAACCTGTGGCAAGCGCGGTCCTACCCAAGTTATCCAGTGTCACTGCCCCAACTGCGGTTTGTCAGTCATAGCGGATTTGTCCAGCCATTCGGGCAAGCGCCTCAGCATCAAGCACGCGGTATTGCCCCGCTTCATGGGTAAGCCATCCCGCATCGCAAAACTCGCGTAATGTTCGTAACAAATGTCGATAACTGGTGCCCATCAATTCGCTCAGTCGGGTCAGATGCACATCCTGTTGCCGGTTGCGTTGTGCATACAGCAGGTAGGCGGCCAACCGAGCCGATACAGGGTAAAGTCTGTCCTGCGTTGCAAGGCGTGATGTGCGCTCCAGCTTTCGCGCCACCTCCCGCCCCAAAAAGGCGAGGATGGCCGCGTCGGCGGCAAGCTTTTCTCCAACCTCGTCCAGTGGGATACACAGCATCGCCCCAGCCGTGGTTGCACGAATATCGCATGTGAGAGTGGGGTAACGCATCAAAAACTCAAGCTCTCCGATGCACTGGATGCCTTGATACTCCCGCAGCAGCGCAACACGACCATTTTCCATCATGCGGTGCACTGTGGCATAGCCTTCGACCACAAAACACAGGTTTGTAAGCGGTTCGCCTGCTGAAGCCAACTGTTCTCCCGCCGTAAACCGGTGGGAAGATACGGGGTACCCTTCCAACGGCGGCAACTTATCCACATGCTTGCGCCACAGGGCATAGGTACGGGCATCCATGCACATCCGCTCCTTTTTTGCGATGTTATGACATTTGTCATCACCATTATACCCTAAAACTGCTATGCTCACAATCGAACAGGGAGGGATTGAATGCTTGCTTTACTGGCGATGATCAGCGGCGCACTGATTGCCATTACCGTGGTGCAAAACGGCGATCTGGCACTGTATATGGGTAATTATTCCGCAACCGTACTTGTACACCTCGTAGGCCTGGTCACCATTTTGCTGGTGCTGGCAGTCAAACGGGACAAATTCCGTCTGGATCGCAGCACGCCCTGGTACGGCTATTTCGGAGGTGTGCTTGGGGTACTTACCGTGCTTGGATGCAATGTTAGCTTCGCGGCGCTGGGCGTATCGATTTCGGTAGCGATGATGTTGCTGGGGCAGGCGCTTATGGGAGTGGCGGTCGATCAGTTCGGGCTGTTTGGGGCGGAAAAACGTCCGTTTAAGCCTCAGCACCTAATCAGCTTTGGGCTCATTGTCGGCGGTGTGGCTGTCATGGTACTGGTATAGGAAGGAAATTGTAATGATGTTACTTATTGCGGCGCTCGTAGGCGCCAACACGGTTGTATCCCGATACCTGAACTCGATCTACGCCCGGCACAATGGCTTGCCGATGGGAACGCTCGCCAATTACGTGACTGGGCTTGCGACCTCTCTGGTTGTGATGCTGTTGATGGGTGAGCCCGCAAGTGCCCAGCCGATTGCTCAAGTCACGTTTCGTACGGTGGCGATGTTTTTAGGCGGAGCGGTTGGCGTGGGATTGATTCAAATCTCCATATACGTTACGCCGAGGATGCCCGCATTTTTGGCAACACTGCTGATTTTTCTCAGCCAACTTGGTGTGGGTTTAGCGCTCGATTTTGTACTAACCGGAGATTTCAGCCTTGGCAAACTGTTAGGCGGTCTGATGGTATTGATGGGGCTCTGTCACTATGCCTGGGTCGGCAGACGCGATGCGGCCTGGGATGCCAGCCTGTTGGTGGATGAAGAGACTACGCTTTCTTCATAGTGTCAAGCGTCTTTGTTCCAATATTCAACGATGTGGAATAATAAAGAAATCCGAACTGCATTATGGAAAAAGCGCTTTATGTGTGAGCACAACCGATGGTAGATCAGATTCCGACTATTCGCGGCGTTTTTCAGCACTGTGTTCGCTTTCAGCAGCTGTGCCAAAGCACCTTTTCCAGTCTAATTGTTTAAGGTTGTTGGCTTTTAGCGGTCTGTTGGTGTTGCCTTCCTTAATCTCTACTTCATCCCATCTTGGCACACAATCTTTGAGCTTGACCTTTCATATTGTATGCCATACAAACTCTCTGGCGATAACGTTGACAAATTTATATCCTCGTAGTATTATGATATGGTTGCCCGTTATGTGCACTAGCGTGAGCCAGAATGTGGCAAATACTGCCGCATCTGGCTTTTTAACGGGCAAAGAGGACATCCTCAAAGGAGGCATGCACAGATGGAAGAACAGCTTCGTCAACCGAACAATCGGGTGGTCGGCACCAAGCAGGTGCTGCGCGCCATCAAGGATGGTCGGGCGTCGCGTGTATATCTGTGTAAAGACGCGGATGATTTTATCTACCGTCAGGTAGAAGCCGCCTGTGAGGAACACCGCGTGCCCGTTACAACGCTCGACAGCATGGAGAAGCTTGGCAAGCTATGCCTGGTTAACGTAAAAACCGCATCAGCCGCGCTTCTAAAATAAACCGCCGTAAGGCTCTCAGGGTTGGGGAGCTTCATGGATATAAAGACTCGGAGGTGTTTATCTTTGCCCACGATCAATCAGTTGGTTCGCAAGGGGCGGCAAAAGATGGAAAACCACTCGACGGCTCCTATTCTGCAGGGATGCCCGCAAAAACGCGGCGTATGCCTCAGCGTAAAGACCGCGACGCCCAAAAAACCTAACTCTGCTCTGCGCAAGATCGCCCGTATCCGTCTGACCAATCAGATCGAAGGTACGTGCTATATCCCGGGCATCGGCCATAATCTGCAGGAGCACAGCGTGGTGCTAATCCGCGGCGGCCGTGTGCGCGATCTGCCTGGCGTTCGTTACCACATCATCCGCGGCGCTCTGGATACCGCCGGCGTGGCCAAGCGGATGCAGGCTCGTTCCCTGTACGGCGCGAAGCGGCCCAAAAAGTAACCGCACTTTGCGCTGCCCATGCAGGAGCCCTTTCGAAGTGGGCGCAGGAGCGTAATCACTGGGCGTGTCACCCGCACCCCACACAAACGCACACCGCGTGGCTTTCCGTACCGTCGGAGCGGCTGATGCTGACAGCCGTCAGGAAGCCCGTGTACAGCGCGCAAATGCCGCAGGAACGAAACTCAACCGCATGCGGCGGTAACTCTATGCCGTCGCAGACCAATGTTAAGGAGGGAATCTCATGCCCCGTCGTGGATTTATTCCCAAACGCGAAGTACTTCCGGATCCCGTACACGGGACCACGGTCGTAACCAAGCTCATCAACCAGATTATGCTCGACGGCAAGCGCGGTACCGCGCAGCACATCTGCTACACCGCGTTTGAAACCATCGCCGAGAAGACCGGCAAAGATGCCAATGAAGTGTTCAATGCAGCTCTTGCCAACGTCGCCCCCCAGCTTGAGGTGAAGGCTCGCCGCGTTGGCGGCGCCACCTATCAGGTGCCTATCGAAATCCGCCCCGAGCGTCGTCAGACCCTTGGCCTGCGCTGGATTATCGAATTCAGCCGCAAGCGCGGTGAAAAGACCATGGCGGATCGCCTTGCCGCAGAATTGATGGACGCCGCCAACAACACTGGCAACGCCGTTAAGCGCAAGGAAGAAATGCATCGCATGGCCGAGGCGAATAAAGCTTTCGCTCACTATCGCTGGTAAGCCGCAACATTACTTTAAGAAGCGCATTCGAAAGGAGACCCATCGTATATGCCTAGAAGTCACCCCCTTGAAAAGGTGCGAAATATCGGCATCATGGCCCATATTGACGCCGGTAAAACGACGACCACCGAGCGTATCCTGTTTTACACAGGCCGTACGCATCGCCTGGGCGAGGTGCATGAGGGCGCGGCCACCATGGACTGGATGGAGCAGGAGCAGGAGCGCGGTATTACCATCACCTCTGCTGCCACCACCTGCCTATGGGACGGTCACCGCATCAACATCATCGACACTCCGGGCCATGTGGACTTCACCGTTGAGGTGGAGCGCAGCCTGCGCGTACTGGATGGCGCTGTCGCCGTATTTTGCGCCAAGGGTGGCGTAGAGCCGCAGAGCGAGACCGTTTGGCGCCAAGCAAACAAATACAAAGTTCCTCGCATCGCCTACGTCAATAAAATGGATATCACCGGCGCGGACTTCTTCCGCGTGGTGAACATGATGAAGGATCGTTTGAGCGCCAACGCCGTACCGATTCAGCTCCCCATCGGCTCAGAAGCTACCTTTAAAGGCATCATTGATCTCGTTCGCATGAAAGCCGAGATTTACTATGATGACGAGGGCAAGGACGTACGCCTTGAGGAAATCCCCGAAGCGCTTCGTGAACAAGCCGAGAAGTATCGCCAAATCATGATTGAAGCCGTCGCTGAGCAGGACGAGGCCTTGCTGGAGAAATTCTTCAACGGCGAGGAACTGTCACTGGACGAGATCAATACCGCCATTCGCAAGGCGACCATCGCCAATGACATGACCCCCGTGCTGTGTGGCACCTCCTATCGCAACAAAGGCGTACAGCCTTTGCTGGACGCAGTTGTGGCCTACATGCCGTCTCCTTTGGATATCGCGTGCATCCGTGGCACCAAGCCCGGTGAACCCGATGTTGAAATCGACCGTCATGCGTCCGATACCGAGCCGTTCTCCGCATTGGCATTCAAGATCATGACCGATCCTTTCGTAGGCAGGTTGGCGTTCGTGCGTGTGTATAGCGGCACGTTCTCCTCCGGCAGCTACGTATTCAATTCCACCAAGCAGAGGCGTGAGCGCGTTGGCCGACTGCTGATGATGCACGCCAACCACCGCGAAGAGGTCGAAACGGTCTATAGCGGCGAGATTTGCGGCGTTGTTGGCCTCAAGGACACCACTACCGCCGATACGCTCTGCGATGAAAACAATCAGGTCATCCTCGAATCCATGGAGTTCCCGGATCCCGTGATCCAGGTCGCCATCGAGCCCAAAACGAAAGCCGGTCAGGATAAAATGACCATGGCACTCATCAAGCTCGCTGAGGAAGACCCCACCTTTAAAACCTACACCGATACGCAGACCGGTCAGACCATCATCGCGGGCATGGGCGAACTCCACTTGGAAATCATTGTGGATCGCATGATGCGCGAGTTCAAGGTTGAAGCCACAGTCGGCAAACCCCAGGTGGCCTATCGCGAAACCATTCGCCGTGCCGCCGAGGCAGAAGGCCGTTACGTGCGCCAAACCGGTGGTCACGGTCAGTATGGTCACTGCAAAATCCGCATCGAGCCCGTTGCACCCGGCGTTGGGTATTCCTTTGAGAATAAAACCGTTGGCGGTTCCATTCCCAAGGAATTCATCGCCCCGATCGACACCGGTATCCGCGAAGCGTCCCAGAGCGGCCTTCTCGGCGGTTACGAAGTTGTGGACTTCAAAGCCATCGTATACGACGGTAGCTACCACGAAGTCGACTCCTCCGAAATGGCCTTCAAGATCGCCGGTTCTATGGCCTTCAAGGAAGCGCTGGCCAAGGCGGATCCCTGCCTGATGGAGCCCATGATGAAGGTCGAGGTAATTATCCCCGAACAGTACATGGGCGACGTTATCGGCGACGTATCCAGCCGTCGCGGCCGCATCGAGGGTATGGAAGCCCGTCTGGGCGAACAGAGCGTTCACGCGTTTGTGCCGCTTTCCGAGATGTTTGGCTACGCGACCGACCTTCGCAGCCGTACGCAGGGCCGCGGCCTCTTTACCATGCAGTTTGACCACTACGAGGAAGTGCCCAGAAGCATTGCCGAAAAAGTGACCGGCCGCGGTAAAAAGGAAGACTGAGTTACCCCTAACTAAAAGCGTTAAATCGCTTTGACATCTGTTTTTAAGGAGGAACAATCCATGGCCAAGGCACATTTTGAACGAACCAAGCCGCACGTAAACATCGGCACCATCGGCCACGTTGACCACGGCAAGACGACGCTGACCGCCGCCAT
>Ga0302289_1000092_pt1 | contig 51891 bp, 33 predicted proteins | sample III_Fen_N1_2_FD_194552 | JGI IMG/M metagenome (GOLD analysis project Ga0302289, IMG submission 194552) | Peat permafrost microbial communities from Stordalen Mire near Abisko, Sweden - III_Fen_N1_2 | ecosystem: Environmental > Terrestrial > Soil > Wetlands > Permafrost | place: Sweden: Abisko... | reverse complement strand
ACAACATCGTCGGCATCCCGTTTGCCGCGGGCGTGTTCTACGCCTTTGGCGGCCCGCTGCTGACCCCCGTTTTCGCGGGCGCGGCGATGGCGCTCAGCTCCGTCTCCGTTGTCACAAATGCGCTTAGATTAAAGCGCTTTCATATAAAAGACAAATAGAATCTGGAAAGGATGTTCCTATTATGAAAAAACTCATCACCATAACGCTCGCGTTCGCGCTCATCGCGGCACTGCTCACCGGCTGCGCTTCCGCCGACGTCGTTCTCAAGTACAGCCCTGCCTCGCTAGACAAAATCATCGAGGCATACCCGTCCATCGTAACGGACAATACGCAAACCGACCACTACTACTACCTCACTGTGGATGGTATTACGACATTGAAGGTCAGTCACGATTATAGTCTGACTGGCGCGGAAGACCTCGTACTCCAGACCCCGTTGCAACCTTTCGTGGATGCTGGACTCGACTCCGCCAAGCTCGGCGCGGGCTACCGTACGGACGGCACGACTCTCTATCTTGTTGCCGATTTCGGCGCGGGCACCGGCATGAAAAAAACGATCACTGATTCGTTATTTGAGAGCGCAAAGGCCGATCGCTCCGTCTTGAGCTACCACGCCGCACTCGACCATTACGGCATTAAACTCCCCGCAGGGAAATTTGAATGGGCGAAAGACAACGCAACAAACGATAAGGACATTGTCTTTGTCATTGCGGCACAACCTCTTGCCGACCTCGGTGTTGATGTAAAAAACATCGACGGCTGGATCTTCAAGACCATGCAGGACGACGCAGGCAAGGACTTTGATGTTCTGCTCAAGCCGTATTCCCTCGAATCGTAAGATTGCCAACCGCGCGGTTTGGGCGTATGCTAAACATAGATATATGCCCAAACCGCGTTCATTAGGAGCAATATGGCTGCAAAAGAAACGATACTCGTTGTCGAAGACGAGGAGAAGATTGCTGGTGTGCTGAAATCCTATCTCGAGCGAGAGGGATTTTTCATTGCTTGTGCGGCGGATGGAGAAGAAGCGCTGCGCCTGCATGCAACCCTTGCCCCAGCGCTTGTGCTGCTCGATCTCATGTTGCCGAAACGCTCCGGCGAGGAGGTCTGCCGCGAAATCCGCGCGCGGAGCGAAACGCCGGTGATTATGCTCACCGCAAAAACGGAGGAATCCTCCATACTCGGCGGTCTCGCCATTGGTGCGGATGATTACGTGACAAAGCCATTCAGTCCGCGGCAGGTGGTCGCGCGCGTACACGCAGTTCTCAGGCGCGCGCAAGCATCACAGCCCGCAATACTGAGATTTGACGGCGACTGGCTCGCAATAGACACCACTGCGCGCACGGTGTTTCGCGAAGGTGTGGCGGTGACGCTCACACCTAGCGAATACAACCTGCTGCTCACGCTTGCGTCCCATCCGGGACGAACGTTCACACGGGACGAGTTGATCCATCTCGCTCTGCGGGACGATTACGAGGGCTATGACCGTGTCATTGACACGCACATGAAGAACCTCCGGCAGAAGATTGAGCCGGATTTGAAACAGCCGCGCTATCTCATTACCGTACATGGCTTGGGTTACCGCTTCGGCGGAGGAGCAAAATGAAACCGATATCCTTACGCATCAAATTAACGATTTCCTTTCTGATGATTGCGCTGTTTTCGCTCGCGCTTGTCGGGTTGTTTGCCAATGTCTTTCTGAGCAAGCAATTCGAAAACTACGCCGTCACCCGATTGAATCAGACCATATCAGATACCGTTGACCAGGTGAGTGCCATCTACGTTCGTTCCGGTGATCGCTGGGATGTTTCCAGTCTGGAAGAGGCGGGGATGAATCTGCTTACAGATGGCTTGATTTTGCGTGTTGAGGACGAAACCGGAACGGTACTTTGGGACGCACAAGTGCATAACAACGGCATGTGCTTGCGTATTCTGAAGAATATGGCACAGAACATGCAGTCCTATCAGGCGAATTTTCAGGGCGGTTATGAGGAGCAAAGTTATCCCGCCGTTGTGAACGGGCAAACGGTGGGTACAATCACCGTTGGCTATTATGGGCCATATTACTACAGCGACGCCGATCTGCAATTTTTAAGCGCGCTCAACCGCCTGCTGCTCATCGCGGGTGGCATCTCGCTGGCTGCTTGCGTGCTGCTTGGGGCTTATCTTGCGCGGAGGCTCACGAAGCCAATCTCGAACGTCATTCACGCGGCTGGAAAAATCGCAGCCGGAGACTATGGCGAACGCCTCTCGCCCGGGGAGAACACCGCGGAACTCACCGCACTTGCGCACTCGGTCAACAGCCTCGCCGACTCTTTGGAGCGACAAGAGAACCTGAGAAAGCGATTAACAGCGGACGTTGCCCATGAGTTGCGCACACCGCTGACGACGCTGCAAAGCACCGTAGAGGCGATGCTGGACGGCGTATGGGAGCCGAATGAGGAACATCTCTCCAGTTGCCGCGAGGAAATCTTGCGCTTGAATAAACTTGTAGATGAACTCGGCACGCTCTCTCGCTATGAATCGGATGCGCTGGAGCTCAACTGTGAAACATTCGACCTAAAGCAACTCTCCGTATACACCGCCCGTAATTTTGAAAACACTGCGCGGCAAAAAGGCGTTTCCCTTTCGATTTCCGGCGCGGAGACTTTCGTTTCAGCCGATCGGGATAAGATCGGGCAGATTCTCATCAACCTGATGCATAATGCGCTGAAATTCACGCCGGCGGGCGGCAGTATTTCTCTGGAAACGAAATGCGACTCGGATTGGGTGATGTTATCCGTACGGGACAACGGTTGCGGAATCGCACCGGATGATTTGCCGTATGTCTTTGAGCGGTTTTACCGCGCAGACCCCTCTAGAAGCCGCGAAACCGGGGGCAGCGGCATTGGACTCGCGATTGCGTTGGCGATTGCGAAAGCGCACGGCGGGGATATCTGCGTCCAGAGTACGGTTGGCGTCGGCAGCGAGTTTGTGCTATCGCTCCCCAAAGGGGAACATGAGGCAAACAACCAGCAGATCGAATAGAAGCACGGTTCAAACCAGACGGTTGACGGAGAGTCGTGAAAATCCTATGTATAACTTGATGTTTTCGCACGATTGAATGCAAATAAAAAGAGCAGGAACGGGACAAAACCCTTCCTGCTCTTGTGTTTCTTGTGTAAATTACATTGCTGGCGAAACCCGACTAAATATAGTACATCGCGGCGTTGTCGCCGTTGTGCTTTTCGCTTGCGAGGACGAGGTCTTCCAAAGTGACTTGCGAGAGCGCCGCCGAGACCGCGCCATCCAGCACCTGAAACGCGGATTCGCGCATCGCAAACTCGATCTCCGGGGCTTTTTCGGCAACTGTGTCCTCGGTTTTATCGAATAGGCCAGTCTCCACGGCGGTGAGTACATCCAGTACGCTCATTTGACTCGGCGCGCGAGAGAGCAGGTAACCGCCCTGTGCGCCTTTGACCGAGGTGACGAGCTCGCCACGCTTGAGCAGAGAAAAGACCTGCTCCAGATAGATTTTTGAGATGCCTAGCCGTTCGGAGATGCTGATGAGGGTGATGGACTCTCCGCTATGCTGCTGCTGCGCCATATGAATGACCGAAGCCAACGCGTAACGTCCTTTTGCGGATATTCTCATCGAGTCGAACCCCCTTGTCCTATTAAATAAGTATGTTTTATGATATATGATTTGTACAAGACTGTCAATATCGCGCCCGCATAAAGAGTGCAAAACCTAACTGAGCATACTAAGAGCGCGAATACCGCCTAAGTGAATTCTGGGTAAAAAACGGACGCCGCTCGAAAACGGCGCCGGGTTGCTTGCGAGAAAAATCTTAGAAGAAGGCGAAGCAGGATGATTCGCGCGCCAGACGCCTTAGAGAACGCTCCTCAAAAAACTGATGGCTTTCTCATTTGTCGGGTGGTCAAACAAATCCTTCGGTGTGCCTTCTTCAAGGATCATGCCGTCCGCCATGAAGACCACGCGATCGGCAACCTCTCGAGCAAAACCCATTTCGTGGGTGACGACCAGCATGGTCATGCCCTGTTTGGCAAGACCCTTCATAACGCCCAACACCTCACCGACGAGTTCTGGGTCAAGTGCGCTTGTGGGCTCATCGAAAAGCATGATCTCCGGCTCCATGGCAAGCGCGCGCGCAATTGCAACGCGTTGCTGCTGTCCGCCAGAGAGTTTGCTCGGGTAAACATCCACCTTGTCTGAAAGCCCGACGCGCTCGATGATCTCTAAAGCCAGCTTCTGCGCGGCTTCTTTACTTTTCTTACGCACGAGCACCTGCGCAATCATCACGTTTTCCAGCACGGTTTTGTGCGGGAATAGGTTGAACCGTTGAAAGACCATGCCCATTTCAAGGAGCATCGCTTTCTGCGCTTCCGGTTCGGCGCGGTGAATCGTACGGTTATGATCACGATGCAAAAACAGCTCGTCTTTGATAAAAATTTTGCCGCTCGTGATCTTCTCCAGTTGGTTCAGTGAGCGAAGGTAAGTGGACTTGCCGGCACCGGAAGGACCTATGATGCAAATCACTTCACCTTTTTTGATGGCAAGATTGACATCCTTCAACACTTCGAGAGGCCCGAAGCTTTTGTAAAGGTGTTCTGTGCTGAGAATATACTGATAATTAATCATATACGCGCCCTACTCATAAATCGAAAGTCGTTTTTCAATCTTGCCGAAGATAAACGTGAATACCGCCGTAATGACCAGATAGATCAAAAGCGCCGGGATAAACACGAGATAATTTCCTTCGCTGGTCATGATGGTCTTTGAAATCGTCGTGATGTCCATCAGCGAGATGGCGAACACGAGCGAAACGTCTTTAATCATCATGACAAACTCATTGCACAGCGGGGGAATCATGCGGCGGATCGACTGCGGAATGATGATGGTTCGCATCATCTGCCCGTAACTCATACCCAGCGCTTTGGAAGCCTCGTTTTGCCCTTTGTCGATGGACTGGATTGCCGCGCGGACAATCTCCGCACAATAAGCAGCCGAGTTCAGGGAAAACGCAATCAATGCGGCGATAAAAGCGCCCTTGTACACGGCCTCCGGATCGGCGGCGCTGAACAAGCCGCGCCAGGAAAAGTCGAAGATAACAGGGGCAGAGAAGTAGACCACGAAGATCTGAATCAACAGCGGCGTTCCGCGGAAAAAGAAGATGTACGCACTGCTGATCTTGCTGATGAGTTTATTCTCGGAGATTTTGCCAAGGGCGAGAAACACGCTCATCACCGCACCGATGAGCATCGAAAGCGTGGTCAAAAGCAGCGTGAGTTTCACGCCGTGAAGTAGGTTTTCCCCCGAACCGAGCATGCGATAGGTGTAGTTCACCATCTGCCCGGTAAATTTTCCTGCGCCATTGTCTGCGCTATAAATCGATCCCGCAAAGCCGACGTAAGACTCCTTGATCGCGCTAGCGCCGGATGTCGTAAAGGAAATATAACTGACGATGCCGAGGTTGTTGTAGGTAATGGTGAGGGATTTTCTACTGCTGTTCTTCTCCTCCGCGATGAGCTGATTGACCGAGGCGGAGGCTTTGTTTAACATATCCTGCTCCGAAACATTGATTGAGGAGAGAACGAAAACAAGCGCTAAAATCGCAACGATGACGATGGCGCCTGTCTTGGTGGAGCGTTGCCAGTTTTTAATGTCCACGAGTTTTTTGAATCTGCTCATGATATCTCGCTTCTCTGATGGAGTGGGGGTAAATATTTCGACCGGCGCAGGCAATTTAAGCTACCTGCGCCAGCCGAATGAAGCGTGTGGATGGTTGTTATGACTTATTTGCCGAACCAGTAGGCAACGTTGGATTCAAAGAAGCCTTCTGCGGTCAGCTGGGTAATTGCTTCGTTAATAGCGGTCTGAAGGGTGGTGTTTTCAAGACCCATCGCGACGCCGAACTGTTCCGGTTCGCTCTCATCCTGGAAGATCTTGATGAACTTGCCAGGATTGGAGGCCAGGTAGCCGTCCGCAACGGTGGAGTCTACTACAACCGCATCCACTTCGCCGTTCTCCAGCTGGGTGAAGCAGGTTGTGACTTTCTCGTTGGCGGAGATCGTGGCGGTGATGGAGCCGGTGCTGACATAGTCGGACATCAGGATATCCGAGGTGGTTTCCTTCTGCACGGCGATCGAGAGGCCGTTGAGGTCGAGGAAGCTGGCGATTTTGCCGGCGTAATCGGCTTTGACGACGACTGCCTGATAGTTGTTGATGTAGGGATCCGAGAAGAGCATGCTGGCTTTGCGTTCTTCGGTGATGGTCACGGCGGAGATGACGCAGTCATAGTTCACGCCGATACCCTGGAAGATGCCATCCCATGCGGTGTTGACAAAGTTGACGGTGACGCCGAGCTTTTCGCCAAGGGCTTTGGCAAAATCGACATCATAGCCGATCGGGGTGGTTCCGTCTTCAGCAAAATCCTCGAAAGGGGGATAGCCTATTTCCATACCGACGGTCAGCACGCCATCCTGCATCAATTTGACCTGGGTCATATCGACGGTGGCGGCGGCAGCGTCCGTTGCCGTAGCGACTTCCGCGTCTTCTTTCGCGGTGCAAGCTGCAAAGGTGAGCAGCATCGCAACAGCCAATGCGAGAGCTAATAATTTTTTCATTTTTCGATCCTCCTAAAAAAATAGAAGTTGAACTACTCAACTCCATTGTTTGCATTAAAATAGCATAGATATACCGTTCTGTCAATATATAATTTATAATTATAAGCCGATTATTCACAATAAATACGATAAATACATGAATTTCGGATAAATTCTTAGTGCGAGTGCATAAATATACCGAAAATATTAATAAAAATGCGTTGTTGGCGCAAAGGAATATTCTCTGGCTCTATCGGCGCAACGGCGCGAGCGGAACAAGCGCGAAAAAACAAGCAGGAAAGGCGGACCTTGGCGTTTAAACGCAGTTTTGCTTTCCGTAATTTTCAGCCTTCTGTCGGCTCGCAAGATTCGCGAATGTGCTCAAGCCCCATTTCAAAGATTTGGCGTACATGATCGTCCGCGAGGGCATAATAGATGTTTTTTCCGTCGCGGCGGTTGATGACGAGGTTAGCGTCCCGCAGCGCACGGAGTTGGTGCGAGATGGCTGACTTTGTCATGTTGAGCAGCGCTGCCAAATCGCAAACGCAGAGCTCGTGCTCATCCAGCGCCCACATGATTTTGGAGCGTGTGCTATCTCCAAGCACCTTGAAAAAATCCGAGAGGTCATACAGCTCGCTTTCCTCCGGCATATTTCGCTTGACCAAATCAACCACTTCCGCGTGGATGATGTCACAGTCACAGATGTAATCTTCTTTTTTCATGCTGGCTTCCTTTCTGTTCAATTCTATTATACGGCAAAACTCGGAATAACAGAGACTTCTTTCTATATATTAGTGCTCATGACTGCAACTAAAATAGATTTTTTGGTTATGTTTCTGACCGCGCTGCGTTATTTTGCAAACGCGGGGTAGATGCAAGAAAATGTTGAAACGAAATCGGATTGATGCTTGACAGTTGAGCAACTGCTCAACTATAATAGCAATGAGAGTTGAGCAATGGTTCAACTGTTCTGGATTCATCAGAATCTAATCATCAATCTATCAGGCGCATCGAAGAAAAGCAATAGACGCGTGCGCAGGACAGAAAAGAAGCCGCATGATACAGCGATTTGAATAAAACAAGCTGCAATCGGCAGCAGAAGAGGGAATTGCATGAAGAAAACATTTCGGCTAGAAGGACTAGGGTGCGCGAACTGCGCAGCAAAGATTGAGTCCGCGGTCTCGAAACTCGCGGGCGTATCCGCCGCCAGCGTCAACTTTATGACAACCAAAATGGTGATTGAAGGGGAAGATGCTCACGCGGATGAAATCGTGACCCAGGCAACCGCAATCGTGAAAAAATTTGAGCCGGATGTTATCGTGCGAAAGGCATAAGCGTATGAAACTTAGTGAAAACCAAAAACAACTGATTAAAACGCTCATTGGCGCCGCGGTCTACACGGTCGCGATTATCACACGCGTAGAGGGCAGTTTATTCTCGCTTGGCGCATTTCTCGTGGCGTATTTCATCATCGGCGGGGATGTGCTCCTGCGGGCGGTGCGCAATATTTCACACGGGCAAATATTTGACGAGAACTTCCTGATGAGCATTGCAACCATCGGCGCGTTTATCGTTGGCGACTTTGCCGAGGCGGTCGCCGTCATGCTGTTTTATCAGGTTGGCGAGCTCTTCCAAAGCTACGCGGTGGATCAGTCCCGCAAATCGATTGCGGGGCTGATGAACATCCGCCCGGATTATGCAACTGTGCAGCGGGGCGAACTGCTTGCGAAGGTTGACCCGGACGAGGTCAAAGTGGATGAGACAATCGTGATCAAACCCGGAGAGCGCGTACCGCTAGATGCGATTGTGCTTAGCGGCAGCTCATCGGTCGATACATCCGCACTCACAGGCGAGTCGCTGCCGCGCGATGTTGACGCGGGAGATCCGCTGCTCAGCGGCTGCATCAACATCAACGGCCTTCTGACCGCGCGCGTCACGAAGGAATACGGCGAGTCCACCGTGAGTAAAATTCTGGATTTGGTGGAAAACGCTAGCAGTAAAAAATCTAACTCCGAGCACTTTATCACGAGGTTTGCGCATTATTACACGCCGGTGGTCGTCATCGTTGCGGTGCTGCTGGGGCTGATTCCTCCGCTGCTGATTCCGGGCGCGACTTTTCGCGAATGGATCTATCGCGGATTGATCTTTCTTGTGATCTCCTGCCCCTGCGCGCTGGTTATATCCATTCCGCTGAGCTTTTTCGGCGGCATCGGCGGCGCGTCCAAGCGCGGCATCCTCGTGAAGGGTAGCAACTTTCTGGAGGCGCTGGCGCAAACCGAGATCGTCGTTTTCGACAAAACAGGAACGCTTACTAAAGGCATTTTTGAGGTACAGCAGATCATTGCGGAAGGGATCGGCGCGGATGTGCTGCTGGAACTCGCGGCTTATGCCGAGAGCTACTGCAATCATCCGATTTCGCGTTCTCTGCAAAAGGCGTATCAAAAGCCGATTGACAACGCGCGCATCAGCGACGTGGAGGAAATCTCCGGACACGGCGTGACCGCGCGGGTGGACAATGCGCTGGTTGCCGCTGGCAACGCGAAGCTCATGCGCCGCCTCGGCATCGAATACAAGGAGCCGGATACCATCGGCACGGTGGTGCATGTCGCCAAAGACGGTGTCTACTGCGGTTGTATCGTGATTGCGGATGAGGTCAAGGAGGACGCGGCGCGCGCCATTCAGGAGCTCAAGGCAGCCAATATCCGGCAAACCGTCATGCTCACAGGCGATTCAAAGCAAATTGGCGAGCGGGTTGCGGCGCAGCTTGGGCTCGACAGCGTGTATACCGAGTTGTTGCCGGCGGATAAAGTGGCAAAGATGGAAGAACTATTTGCGGAGAAATCCCCGCGCGGAAAACTCGCGTTTGTGGGTGACGGCATCAACGATGCCCCCGTGCTTGCGCGGGCGGACATCGGCATCGCCATGGGTGGGCTCGGCTCGGATGCGGCAATTGAGGCGGCGGACATCGTCATCATGACGGACGAACCTTCCAAAATCGCAACGGCGATCCGCGTTTCGCAAAAAACGCTGCGCATCGTGAAGCAGAATATCACGTTCGCGCTGCTGGTCAAGGGCGTGGTTCTGGTGCTGGGCGCGCTTGGCATCGCCACCATGTGGGCGGCGATCTTCGCGGATGTGGGTGTTGCCATTCTCGCGATACTCAACGCCATCCGCATGCTGAACATGAAGAGCATCAAGTGACAAATCGGGAGTATCCCCTATAAACGAATAGACACAAAAACGCCCGCGTAGCCGAAATGGTGCGCGGGCGTGATTTATTTAAAAACAACCTAGGTTAATAATTATCACCGCTGTTTGTGTTATAATTCAATTACTTCATTTAAAGGAATAAAAAATGGCAAAGACAAAAAAAGAACATTACGTTCCACAATGCTATTTAAGGAACTTTTCCAATAGTAGTGAAAAGATTAATGTGTTTGACAAATTGAAGATGCAAACAAGGATTAATCAAGCAATAAAGGACGTAGCAGCAGAGGATGGGTTTTATGAGATCAAGATCAAGCAGATTCTTGAAAGTTTAGAAGAAGAACAGCAGATAAAGGCTAAACAAGATATCGCTAAGATTATAAATGATGACAAACTTGATACAATAATTGATTTAATCGATTCAGAACAACATGTAGAGAAAATCTTCTTAAGTAATATGGAGTCAAAATTCTCAAATCTTCTAAAGAATATAATAGAAAGAGCGGATCAAGCCAATATTTGGTTTAAAGAGAACTGCTTTGCACTAAATCTTGAAGAAAAAGAGTTATTATCAATATGCATGGTATTGCAAGTGTTGAGGACACGTTCTCATCGTAATTCTATAGAAATGATGCTTAAAGATGTTACCTCGTAGTTAATAAAAATCAGTAAGAATCATAGTGGGGGAGCATATAGTGACGAAGGATATGAGGTATCAATTAACACTGATTACCTCAGATTGCAACAAATATCAATGATGATGAATCCGGAATTCGTTACCGAATTAGCAGAATCCTTCGATAAACACATATGGATGCTTTTAGTTAATACTACGCCAATTCCTTTCTTTACATCTGATAATCCTATCGCAAGGATTCCTCACAAACATGATGATCACATATGTTATTCAGGCTATGCTAGTGAGGGTATTGAACTAGCATATCCAATATCTTCGAGATATCTAATAAGTATGTATGACAGTAAAATGTTTGCTAACATTTCTAAATTTGATAGAAAATATCAGATTATTGATGACGAAGAAGATGTGATTCGGTTTAATATCGCCCAATCAATTTGCTGCAACAGATGTATTTACACTGAATTTGATGATTTCTCCTCAATCATGGGGGATAATATCGAAAAGATGAAAAACTCATTGAAAAGAGGTAAAAATTAGCAACCCCCGCTAGCATCTGCCAACGGGGGCTGCGATCAAAAACCATTTGAAAGAATTATTCCGTTTGTTAGTTAGTTTGTTTTGATTTTGAGCAGCGCATAAATCGGGCAATACTCGAAGATTCCGGTCAAGAGGGGAATCAAGCCGATCAGCCCGATCCAGCGGATGCCGCCGGAGAGAAACACGATAAGGCTCAGAAGTACAACGCCTAGTACAATGCGAACCCAACGGTCAACTTTGCCTACGTTCTTTTTCATGATAATTTCCTTCTTTCGTTTCAGTGGTTCATTTCAGAGATTCGTTTCAGCCATTGTGAAACGGCTTAATTGAAAGAACGTGTTACGCGAGTTCAACGAGAATGTCTTTCCCCTCAACCTTGACGGGGAATACCTTTGCGTCGCCGACCTTGACATTGATGAATGCGAGCTTTGCGCTACCAACGTTCTTGCCGGTACGCACATCAAACTTTGATCCATGACGCGGACATGTCAGCGTTGCGCCGTCCAGATCCCCGCCGGAGAGAGCGCCGCCCATATGCGGGCATCTGTTGTCCAGCGCGTAAAACGCACCGCCAACATTGACGATCAGTATCATCTTACCTTGTAGCGGGAAACTCTTCTTTTCGCCAGGCTTTACTGCGTCAACTTCGGCAATTTTTAGGAATTCCATATAACTACCACCTCACTATTAATTCTAGTATAGCACACGAAAAGAAAGAATCTGTGTAAAAGTCACATTGATACCGTGTTTTCTGTAAATAAAATTGTACACCGTGATAAAAGCACTGTATGAATAGAAAAAGAAGCGTTATAATAATGCCAATCAAACAAATATCACGAATGGTTTATTGAACAAAGAGAGTAAAGGAGCAATTATTATGTTTAGTGAAAAAGTCATGAAACTCTTAAACGAACAGATCACGAAGGAATTTTATTCCGCATATCTGTATATCGACTTTGCCAATTATTATGAGGAGCAGGGGCTCAAAGGCTTTGCCCATTGGTTCATGGTGCAGGCGCAGGAAGAACGCGACCATGCTCTGCTGTTCATCAAATATATGCAAAATAACGACATCAAGGTTACGCTGGAAGCCATCAGCAAGCCGGATGTCGTGATGCAAAAGCACATGGACGCGCTGCTTGCCTCATTAACGCATGAGCAGTTCGTAACCGCTTCCATCCATAACATCTACGAAGTTGCTTATGAGGGAAAGGATTTCCGCACCATGCAGTTCCTCGACTGGTTCGTCAAGGAACAGGCGGAAGAGGAGATGAACTCCACCGACAACATCAAGAAGATGGAACTCTTTGGCACCGACAGCAAGGGTCTCTATATGCTCGATCAGGAGTTGGGAACCCGGATGTACGCCCCGCCGAGCCTCGTCATCTAAACAACGCTCAACAAGCAATATACAAAGACCGCCTTCAACGGGCGGTCTTTTTTGAGTGGTATGCATGGGTTCATTGTGATGTTACTGTATCTATCGAAAGACTCGCCTTCCGATCTATCACTCGTAGTCCGCGAACAGCACCGTCGTGGGGGAGTTGCTCACCGTGCGCTCCACCTCGGTTAGTTGCCCGTTGAGCGGATCGATCTTGTAGAGAATCAACTCGTTGGAGTCCTGAAAACTGGAGAGCAGAAATGTTCCGTCCGGTGTGATATTGAAATCTCTTGGTGTTTTGCCGCCTGTTTTCTGGATGCCGAGCGGAGTTAAGGTGCCGTCCTTATGCACGCGGTAGCTCGCGATGCTGTCATAGCCGCGATTGCTGGCGTAGAGAAACTCGCCGTTCGGGTGCAGCTTGATGCAGGCGGCAATGGTGTCGCCGACGCACTCGTTGGGTAGCGTGGGTAGAGCTTGTAAAAACTTTGCCGCTCCCGTTTCGCTGTCGTACGCATAGGCGCGAACGGTATTGCCAAGCTCGGTCACGAGATAGAGAAACTTTCCGCTTTGATCAAACAGAAACTGTCGTGGCCCGTCACCCGGCTCGGTCTTGATTGCGGGCGCAGCGTTTGGCGTCACACGACCCGTTGCCCAGTCGATGCCGTAGACGGAGATCTCATCCGTACCAAGATCGGCAACAAGCACGTGCTTGCCCTCTGGATCAGGCGAAATCTGGTGTACATGCGGGCTTGTCTGCCGCGCAGGGTTTGCGCCATGACCATAGTGCTGCACAAAGCAGGAGGCGGTACCGAGGCTACCATCCGGCATAATCGGTAGAATCGCGAAGCTGCCACCGGTGAAGTTCGCAACCAAGAGATGGCTATCGTTTGCGCTGACACTCACGCAGCAAGCGTCCCCACCGCCCGTCATGCGACGATTGAGGAACGTGAGTTCTCCCGTGTCTGCATGGATCGCATAAGACGAAACGGCTGCCGACGCCTCCTCGTGATACTCTTTTAGTTCGTTAACGGTGTAGAGAAAACGCTTGTCCGAACTGAGCGCAAGATAGGTCGGGTTCGGCTTGCCCGTTGCAGATAAGTGGGTGAGATGCCCTGATTCGTCCATCCGGAATACACTCACGCCGTCCCCGCTGCCGGGGATGCGCTCACCAGTGCCGAGCACGATGGGCTGGGTATAACTGCCGATGAACACCAGTCGGTTTTTCATAATGGTTTGTCTCCTAACATCTATATTTGAAAGAACTTTATCAGTTGGTTTGCAAAATTTGCCCAATCGCCCAGACTGCGCCATCGCTGTCGTGATGGGGTGCGATGAGTGTTGCACTCTTTCGTACACTTTCCCGCGCGTTTTCCATCGCGATGGAGAGGCCAACGCGGCGAAACATTGCGATATCCGCCTCGCCGTCGCCAATCGCTGCGGTTTCCTCTGGTGAAATGCCGAGATAATCGCACAAAGCGGCGAGGCCGGTGCCTTTTTCTACGCCTTTATGATTGACCTCCAGCCCGTCGTGAATCGAGATGACAAGATCGACCGGAAACACTTCGCAAAACGCGCGTAGCTTCGGCAAGTCGGCATGATGTTCAAACGAGAGATAGAGTTTTTCGATATCGCTCTCGCCAGCCGCGAGCAATTCCCCGACGTTTTCCACCGGAATGCGCCCCTCAACCATGGAGGGATGATGCAAATTCTCCGCCGTATACCGCTCGGTATTCTCCCAGCAGTCTCGGTTGAGATAAGAAATGCCGTCTGAGTATACCTCGGTCATGACGGAAAAGTTCCGCGCTTCCTGTTCCACCGCGCGAGCGATCTCCAGTGGCAGGTGGTTTTCGTAAAACATCGTGTTCGTTTCCGTGTCGAGGCCGGTTGCGCCGTTGCTGACGACAAAGTAGCGAATCCAGGGAAAGCTCCGCCGAAAATCGATCAATTCGCCCATGCTGCGTCCCGTCACGATGGCGATCAGGATGCCCGCGTCACGAAGGGACTCGACCGCGCGGATCACTTCCGGGGAGAGCGACAAGTCGCTGCGCACGAGCGTACCATCTACGTCCAGCGCGGCTAGTTTGATTTTCGCCATGCGTCAGCCTTTCGCCGTGGGGTATTCATTACAGAGCAGGCGATAGGGGGCCTCGTCCTCCTCAATGGTGGAAAAGCGCCCGAGCGCCTCCAAAAAACGATTGTCATGCACGTCATCGTTGCACATGCTCACTTCCCCCAGCAGCACGGGGCCGGAGCCGGCCTCTACGTTGAAGTCATGATACAAATACGGTTGAATCGAAATGCTCTCGCCGGGTGTCAGGCGAATCTGCGTGCCCGCAGGCACGGTAAAAACACGCCCGTCGCAATGCAGTGTCACGTTGGTGTCCGCGAGCCGTTCGTCAGGTGAGGCGTTGTAGACCGTGATGAGCACGTTTCCGCCGCCGCGATTGATGATATCTTCCATCTTACTCCAGTGGAAGTGCATCGGAGAATACTGCCCTTCTTCTATATAAAGAAGCTTCTCTGCATAGGGCTTGGGATAAACGTCCCGCTTGTCAAAATTGCCGTTGCGGATGGTGACGAGAGAAAAGCCCATCTTCGCAAAATCACCCGCGCCGTAGTCGGTAACATCCCAGCCGAGCATGTTGTCGCGAATCTCGTCATATTCTTGGCTTTTATCCTGCCACTCTTCCGGCGTAAAGGCGCAGAATGGCGGCAACGCAAAGCCGCATTGTTTGGCAAACGCCTCCATGCGGCGGATGGCCGCGTTGATTTCGGAACGCTTCATTTGGGATTTTCTCCTTGCGGTATTTCTTCGCCGGACACGGCGTGATTCAACTTTTAAAGATTTGCGCACAATTTCTCTTGTGCGATATTATTCTAGCGCATCCGATTAAAATATGCAATGACAGGCAGAATAGTTTCATACGAAAGAAATATTGTTATAATAGCAACTTATTTCGTTGACAGACCTGTATACGACGGATATACTGAACCTGAGAAAGTGACCACGACAAGTCGTTTTGCGAAAGAGGAAAAGGCAGCATGAAGAGCGGATATGTCATCGGAATCGATGCGGGCGGCACCAAGGTCGCTTACGGTTTATTCAACCCTGCGGGTGAGAGAATTGACCGCGCGCAGCATCCGACCGATGTCTGCGCCACAGGGGAGTCGTTTTCCGACACGCTGGTGGAAAACATCAATGCAATCCTCGCGCGAAACAATATGAAGGATTCCGATCTCGACGGAATCGGCATTTGTATGCCATCGTTCATCCTGTTTGATGAGGGGGTTGTGATGATGACCTCCAACATACCGGGCATCAAGCAGTTTCGCATGCGGGACTATCTCAAATCCAAGCTGAACACAAATATAGTGCTCGACAACGACAGCAATGCGGCGGCACTCGCCGAATACCGGCGTGGCGCGGGCAGGGGAAGCAAACACCTCGTCTACATCACGGCGGGCACGGGGCTCGGCAGCGGCATCATCATCGACGGGCGTCTTTTTCGCGGCAGCTACGGTTGGGCGGGCGAGTGCGGGCATATGCTCGCGACTCCCGATGAAGGCTTAATGTGCGGCTGCGAAAACCGCGGGTGCTTCATGAGCTACGCCAGCGGCCGCGCGATGAGCGCGCGCGTGCGCGGGCAGATGACCTACTGCAACACCACAATCCTCACGCCGGAGACGGCAGACGGGGAGCATGTTTTGGCGGCCTATCATCAAAACGACCCGCTCGCGATTGAGACAATCGAAACCATTGCGCATTACCTCGCAGTTTGTACGTTTAACATTTACCAAATGCTCAACATCAACCGCTTCGTCTTTGGCGGCGGGTTGACCAACTTTGGAGATGTGCTGTTTGACCGCGTACGGGCGGAGTTTGACAAGTATAACCACATTCCGCTGCCCGTGGAGTTCAAACTCGCGGAGCTTGGTTGCGACATCGGCCTCATCGGCGCGGCGGAGTTTGTGCGCGAGGCATAAAGTAGGCTGAGACGAAAAAACAACGCAGAAGATTCTTGGAAAACAGATTATTAAAGCATGATGACTCAGGAGAGAATATAGTTGCAGAATATTCTTAGAAAACAGATTGATAAAAGCATGATGACTCAGGAGAGAATACAGATATGGAAGCACTGACAAGCAAAAAAGAATACGGCAACCCAAAGGAATACTTCGGGCCACTCAACGAGCGTACCGCGCGCATCCGCGCACGCCTGCTCGACACGCAGCCAACGGTGGACGCCCAGCGCGCGCTCTTGACCACGGAAAGCTACCGCGCACATGAGCAGGATCAGGTGGTGTTGCGCCGCGCATATATGCTAGACAATGTCCTGCGCAACATGAGCATCTACATCGATCCGGACGCGCTCCTCGCTGGCAATCAGGCGTCTAGCGACCGCAGCGCGCCGATTTTTCCCGAATACGCCATGGACTGGGTCATCAAGGAACTCGACGCGTTTGACAAGCGCGACGGAGACAGATTTACCATCACCGAGGAGAACAAGCAGATTCTGCGCGACATCTATCCATACTGGAAAGGGCGCACCTTGCAGGACAAGGGCTACGCCGCGTTTCCGGAGCGGGCGCGGCTCTTTTACGACCTCGGCATCATCAAAACCGAGGGCAACATCACCTCCGGCGACGCGCACATCGCGGTCGATTATGACAGAATCCTGCGCGAAGGGTTGAGTGGCTACCGCACGCGCGTGCTCGAACAGCAGGATCGTCTGGAGCTGTCGAACTTCGAAGACCTCAAGAAGAGCTATTTCTATCGCTCGATTATCATCGTGCTGGATGCCGTTGAGGCGTTTGCACTTCGCTATGCTGAGTTGGCGGAAGATCAGACGAAGTCTGCCGCGCCGGAGCGAGCGGAAGAACTGCTGGAACTCGCGCGGATTTGCCGCAAGGTGCCGATGCAGCCTGCGGAATCCTTTCATGAGGCGCTGCAGAGCATCTGGCTGGTGCATATCATCCTCCAAATCGAGAGCAACGGGCATTCGCTCTCCTATGGGCGCATGGATCAATACGTTTACCCGTATTATGAAAAAAGTCGAGCGGCGGGCATGAGCGAGGAACAGGCGCTTGAGCTACTCGAAAACCTCTGGCTTCGTACGTTTACGGTCAATAAGATTCGGTCCTGGTCGCATACGCGTTTCTCGGCTGGCAGTCCGCTTTACCAAAACGTCACTGTCGCTGGTCAAACCACAGACGGTAAGGACGCGGTCAACGAACTCAGCTACATGATTTTGCGTTCTGTCGCGCGCTGCCACCTGCCGCAACCGAACCTCACTGTTCGCTACCATAAAGGTCTCAGCGATGCATTCATGCAGGAGTGCATTCAGGTGATCCGCTGCGGATTCGGCATGCCCGCGTTTAACAGCGACGAAATCATTATCCCTTCGTTTCTGAACCTAGGCATCAAGAAAGAGGACGCGTATAACTACAGCGCCATCGGCTGCGTTGAAGTCGCCGTTCCCGGCAAGTGGGGCTACCGCTGCACGGGCATGAGCTTTCTCAACTTCCCAAAGACGCTGATGATCGCGCTCAACGACGGTATCGACATCGACAGTGGCAAGCGCGTTTTTGAGGGCGCAGGACACTTCCTCAATATGGAAAAGTTTGACGACGTGATGCATGCCTGGGACATCTTTGTGCGCGAGTTCTGCCGTCAGGCGGTGATTCTCGACTCTGCTGCCGATATGGTGCTGGAGCAGGAAGTGCCGGATATCCTCTGCTCGGCGCTGACGGAAGACTGCATCGCGCGCGGCAAACACCTCAAAGAAGGGGGCGCGGTATACGACTTCATCAGTGATTTGCAGGTCGGCATCGCAAACCTTGGCGATTCTCTCGCCGCAATCAAAAAGACGGTCTATGAGGACAAAAGTGTCACGCGCGAAGCACTCTGGAACGCGCTACTGACCGACTTTTCCGGCGAGTGCGGGGAAGAGATTCGAAAGCTGCTGCTCGCTGCACCCAAGTACGGCAACGACGATGACTACGTGGACAACCTCGTGGTAGAAGGTTACGACAGCTACATCGACGAGTTGAAGAAATATAAAAACACGCGCTACGGGCGCGGGCCCATCGGTGGATGCTACTATGCGGGAACCAGTTCCATCTCCGCCAACGTACCGCAAGGCGCGGGCACTTGCGCCACCCCCGACGGGCGGCATAAGGGCGACCCGCTGGCGGAAGGCTGCTCGCCCTCGCACGCGGCGGATGTCAACGGTCCCACCAGCGTCTTCAAGAGCGTGAGCAAGCTCCGCACGGATAAAATCACGGGCGGCGTACTGCTGAATCAAAAGGTTTCCCCGATTATGCTCGAAAACCCGCGTGATAGGCAGAAACTCTTGCTGCTGCTGCGCACATTCTTCAACGTGCTCAAAGGCTTTCATGTGCAATACAACGTGGTTTCGCGCGAGACCATGTTGGACGCACAGGTGCACCCCGAAGACCACAAGGATTTGATCGTTCGCGTTGCGGGATATTCGGCGTTCTTCAACGTGCTCTCTCGTCAAACGCAGGACGACATCATCGCAAGAACGGAACAGGCGCTGTAACCGCTCGTTTTAGTGAGTTGCGCTTGGTATTGGAAAGTCTTTGCCATACTGCTATAATATTGAGGGAACGGGTTTCAAATGATCAAACTACTGCTGCAACTTGAAACTTGGTAATAGGAGTTATGAAATGAATCAGCGCTGCCTTACCATTTTAGATTTGCTCAACCGCGAAGAAACGCTGGATGTCAACGACCTCGCGGAGCGTTTGGACGTCTCCGCTGTCACGGTGCGAAAAGACCTCGCCGTGCTCGAAAACAAGGGGCTATTGCATCGGCAGCACGGGTGCGCCATGCGCGTATCCCCAAACGACGTTGGCTACCGCATGACGTTTGATTATGAAACCAAGCGGCGGATTGCCCGCAGAGCCGCTGACATGGTGCAGAGCGGCGAAGCGGTGATGATCGAATCCGGCTCCACCTGCGCCATGCTCGCCGAAGAGCTGGTGCGCAAAAAGCGGGACGTGACCATCATCACCAACTCCGCATTCATCGCTGGCTACGTGCGCTCTATCCCCGGCGCGCGCGTGGTGCTGCTTGGCGGTACCTATGACCCCGATGCGCAGGTGATGAGCGGCCCCCTTGTCGGCAAATGCGCAGAAGAGTTTTATGTAGACAAATTTTTCATCGGTACGGACGGATATGACCCCAATCAGGGGTTTTCCAACGTGGATATGCTCCGCGCGGAGGCTGTTCGCGCCATGGCGGCGCGCGCGGATAAGCGCATCATACTCACCGACATGTCAAAATTCAACAAGCGTGGCGTGGTGCAGCTCATGCCCGCGCGGCAGGTAACGCTTGTGATTACGGATGCGGTGCCGGACAACTGCCGCGCTTCGCTGGAAGAGAGCGGCGTGGAGATTATTCTCACTTGAAACTTCTATTGCATCAATCGAACAGTTGTTATTGAACAGAAAAGCACATAGAAAAGCGTACACGCGAGGACGGATCATGTCCTATGCTTATCTAAAAAACTGTATCGATTTTCCATCATTCACAACGCCGCCGGGTACGCCCGGCGGCGTTACTGTTGGCGCGAGCATCGATAAAAAATTTAACTGGAACAAGCCGTGCGCGCGCGAAAAAGCTGTGGTATACTCATGAACATAGGGCAAAAAATCGTGCGGAGGCATCGTATGATCTATTATTTTTCCGGAACGGGTAACTCAAAATGGATCGCGGATGAATTGGCTCGGCGCACAGGCGACGAGACGCGGAACATCGCTGATTTGCTGAATGACGGCCCAACGGCGGTACACGCCGGGAAAGATGACCGCATTGGGATTGTGTTTCCTATCTATGCATGGGGCGCGCCCCTGATCGTAGAACGCTTTTGCCGCTCGATCACGATCGCTCCAGGCGCTTACGCCTTTGCCGTTTGCTCGTGTGGCGATGATGCGGGGAACGCCATGCGCCGTCTAAAGAAAATATTTGCTTATCAGAGTGCGTGGTCAATTTCCATGCCAAATAACTATATCGTCGGATTCGACGTGGACAGCCCTGAGCTGGAGCAGCAAAAGATCGATTCTGCGCGGACGAAACTTGCATCGATTTCGGAAGCAGTTCTTGCTCATACGCTCATATATGATGTGCATGCAGGCGCGGGCGCGGGCGTCAAAACAGCGCTTGTTCGCCCGATCTTCAACACCTTTGCTTGCTCGACAAAGATGTTCACCGTGGACGACGCTTGCAACGGCTGTGGGCTCTGCGCGCGCATATGCCCGATTCACGCCATCGCTTTGGAAGACGGCAAGCCAAAGTGGGTAAAAAAACACTGCACGCAATGCATGGGTTGTATCAACCGCTGCCCGCAGCGCGCAATTCAGTATGGTACGGGCACCGCAAAGCGTGGGAGATATTATTTTCATTCTGATACGCAGAAGTGATTATGCAGTTCAACTTTTTGTCGGCGCATGTGACGACGTAAGTTTTTGCGAGTGGAAATTTTTGCCGAACCTACACCATTGTTTCTTTTTGACGAGGTAGGACGCCGGCTTTGCCGCATAAGTGCGATAAGTAACCGCGAAAAGGCCGCAATCTATTGAATTTTCTCTGTATTTTAAAGGTTTTTCAGTTGATATGTTACTGGCCACGAAACAACAGCCAGATTCATTTTTTCGTTACATGATCATTTCTATTCGCGTTGTTTTTCTTGCGCACGCATATCACAAGGGCTATAATGAATGAAGATAGCATAAATTACAGAAAAAGCAGATCGGAAAGCGCACACGATGGAACGGGAGAAAAGAATGGACGGACAGTATGGTACCGCGAACGATTGGCAATCTTTAATTTCGAAACTCAACGGCGTTTATGCCTCGCATGTGGTTTTTTCAGAAATGCAGGAGCCGACCGAAATCCATGTATTGGCGAGCAATCGCCGTAATGTGAAGTCGATCGTGAGGGATGTGCAATCTGCGGTTTCCGCCCGCTATGGGATCGATGTGGATTACCACATCATCAGCGTAGCGCAGGTCTCCTCAAAGGTCATCTCCGGCATGGGGTTCCGCCTTGCTTATTCCGGAATCAGTATGCGCTCCACGGGCAAAGATGTGGAGGTATCTGTCGTCCTCACGCGAGAAGACGAGCACTTTACCGGTACAGCGATCGGCAGCTCGATTCCGTTTTCGCGTATGCGCTGCATCGCGCAGGCAACGCTGGACGCGGTAAAAGCCTGCACCAACGGAGCATCGTTTTTTGAACTCGCGAGCGTGGAGATGATTCAATCCAACGCGCGCGCAATCATCGTTTCGCAAGTATACTGTTTACCGGAGAATACGCCGCTGATCGGCTGCGTTTATGCCGAGCCGAATCAGGACGCCGCAGTGGCGCAGAGCGTACTGGACGCGATCAATCGTAAACTCGAGATTTATTCGCAAGAGGTGTAACGCGCAGTCAGCGCGCGGGCTTTTTTAGATTCAATAGGTGCACATGCGTCGATAGCGCCATCCATTATAGAAACTGTGTTATTTGAAAAATTAACAGATCCGGCAATAGCGTAGCGGATATAGCATGTTCGACTAGCGGAGAACAGAGTCTTGTAAAAGGAGGCTATATCCACATGAAGAAGATTCTCATGGCGCTCGCATCTCTGGCTGCTTTAGTTTTGGCAAGCGGCGCGTTTTTCTATGTCAGATAAGACGAGATAAACATCGAGACAGTCTGAAGATAATTCTGCCGGATCTGTTAATGTTTTTTTCGCCTATGGGCGGGTTATTGCGAGGGCAAAGGAAGATGAACAGACAAAAACTCTATACAGCGTTTGTGAGTTTGTGCGGCTTGATTGTGTTTGGGTTGGGCATTTATCACTCCGCCGGGTTTTACCTGGCGTCTGCGAATCGATGGGATGTCATTACCTATAGCGTAGTCATGCTGGTTATCCTCTCTATTTGCCATATGATGCCGATTTACATTACGGCGGACAAAACGATGGAAATCAGTTTTGTACCCGTCGTTGCGTGCCTCGTAACCAAGGGAATCTACCTGACACTCGTACTCTACACGCTTTCTTCTTTCTTCGTCTTTCTGGTCGATCCGCAAACAAGAAAGCATTATTCCCCTTGGAGGCGCTCTCCCCATAAGGAGCTTTTCAACGTTTCTAACGTTTTAGTCGCAATATGGATCGGCGGACTCGTATATAATCTGATTGCCCCGGCAACGGGCGGTTCGGTCTTTACCTGGAACGTCGTAATGGGCGCGGTTGCCTTTTCTTTCATCGCGATTTTCGGAAATCTTGTCTTCTTTATCCTATATTATAAGCTAAGCGACCAAGGCCGCTTTTTTGCGCTGCTGCGCGATAACGTCGGCGGTATTCTACCGAATATTCTGGCGACGATTCCGCTCGGTCTTGCAATCGGCTACATTCTAACGCAAACGAACGCATACCTTTGGATGCTGCTCTTCATGGGGCCGCTAATGCTGGCGCGTTATTCCTTTAAGGTGTATCTCGATAGCCGGACGATTTTGCTACGCACCATCGCGTCGCTGGTCGAGGCAATCGAAGCCAAGGACCCATATACACACGGACACTCACAGCGCGTGGCATACCTGAGTTGCGAAATCTGCAAGGCGATGAACTGCTCTCGCTCCTTTACAGATCAAATCATGATGGCAGCTCTGCTACACGACACAGGTAAGATCGGCGTGGAAGATGCGGTGCTCCGAAAACCCGGCCCGCTGACGGAGGAAGAATACGACATCATCAAGCAGCATCCCGTCGTTGGTAGGCGAATCATTGAGAGCATCAATCTTCCTCAAACGGTAAACGACGCTGTACTCTATCATCACCGCAGGTATGACGGCACAGGATATCCGCCGGAAGGGCCCGCTGCCGGAGAGCTTCCGCTTTCCGCTGCGATACTCGCGGTTGCGGACACGTATGACGCAATCATCAGCGACAGGCCATATCGCGCGGGGCTGACGAAAGAGAGCGCGCGAGAAATTCTGGAAGAGGTAGCCGGTTCGCAGCTGGATCCAAAGGTGGTCAAAGCGTTTCTCAATATTGAGCCGCGCCTGCGACCGGAGGAAGCGGAGAAACTGCTACTTTACACAATATGATTCTGCTTGTATTTGCGGCACTGGGCTTTCTGATAGGACTCTTAACCGGGGGGTCGTTCCGCGGGATGGCGCGCTATGCGCTCGCGGGGGTTCTACTGCCTATCGCTGCTTATCTACTCAAGGCGGGCGCCACGCTATTGTTTGCTCCGCAAACGGGCGCGATCATCGTCTCCTTATTACAATACAGCCTCATCTTTCTATTTTTATTGCTCAATTACCGACGGCCAATTTGGCCGTTGGTTGCGTTTATCGGTTCGCTGCTCAATTTTCTGGTCATCGTTCTCAATGGCGGGTGCATGCCGGTATCTGCTTCGCTGCTGAGTGGCGCGGGTGAGCGGCTGACACAACTGCTCGAAGGACGGGTGTATGCGTACTGCCTCACAACTGCTTCCACTCGTCTGCCGCTGCTAGGGGATATCATTCGCATCGGGCCAGCTAGTATGCCGTTTGGTTATGCAAGCGTTGGGGATATTATCCTTTGCATAGGGATATCCATTCTTTGCTGGCAGATGACGCAAACTCCGCGTGAGGCGGGGGATGCAGAGAAAAAAGCGTAAAACTAGACGCAAAAGAGCATTCAAATTTCGTTCATAATTTAACAACATAGATGATTATAAGAAAATAACTCATACCACAAGTGGTAATAGCGCTGTTATAGCTCACTCACATGCATTCGTTTTTGTGTAATGCAATCATGCAATCGAAATTATGGCGATAGAAAACCTGCAAAATAGAAACAGAGATACTATTACACAGAATCTGCAGCACCATGCATGGTAATCGTTTCAAAGCGAAGAAAAAAACATCGGATTTTTCTGTCGCAGTTGCTTTTTCTTCTTGTTGCGCGGTTCTCTTTTTGTTAAATCGACAATTTCTACATGATTTCGCTATAGCGGATCGCATCATTAAATAAATTTAGCGCATTAAGCTTGTAATTACTCATGATTTGTGTAAAATTGATTAGGTGCGACTGTCAGATCTGGCGGCGCAGAATGTTGTTGCTTTCACGAAACAGAATCAGAACTGCGATTGGTGAATGATTGTGTCAACAAAAGAAGCAAAAGAAGCGGCTGCGAAAAAAAAACAGGCGCGTATCACGTTTGAAGCGACCAAGCTGATTGCGGCGCAGCGAAATGTCCACGTATTTGCGGCGATTGCCAGCGTGGGTAATTTTCTGTTTCTAATTTGTGACTTGATCTTTATACAAGGGCAAATGGAGCGATTGATCGTTGCTATTTCCCGGTATTGTTTCTCTATTCTATTGGTGTTGCTGGTTCGCAAAATGCAGCGCATCCGATCATTTAAAGCGTTTGCCGCAGTTATTACCTTACTGGAAGCTGCTGAAATACTGTTATACTTGTCCGTTTTATGGCTATATGAATCACCCGATTTCATGATTCAGTCCCTGGGAATGATTATGATTATTCTCGTGATCTTTATCGTGCCAAACCGCAGTAGAAATATTTTAGCATTGTCGATCATCGGCTCGGTTGCGTATTTTGTGTTTTCCTATATCAGAATACCGACAATCCCATTCAAGAATTTTATTGCGACGATCGTTTACGCAGTGCTGGCGATTGTGATTTGCGCGGTGAAAACGATAGGAAACGATCGTTACGCTCTGCGTGAATTTCATACTAAAAGCCGGTTACAGGAGACAAGCGCAAAAGACCATCTAACCAACGCGGCGACGCGCGCGAGACTGGAAGAAGAGTCGCGCCGTTGGATGAACTTTTGCCGCAGACAGAGTTTGCCGCTCTGTATGGTTTTTGTAGACGTTGACAATCTCAAAAGCATCAACGACCGGTACGGCCACGCAATGGGAGACGTTGCGCTCAAAGAGATAGCCGAACTCATGCAGAACCAATTGCGTAACTCAGATACCATCGCGCGCTGGGGCGGGGATGAATTCGTTCTCCTTTTACCCAACGTGACGTTACAAAACGCGGTGCTGCTGCTGGACCGCGTAAAATCGGCGATTTCGAAGTTGGTATTGGACGGCGGTGTCACCGTTTCCTGTAGTTTTGGCGTAGTGCAGATGAGTCCGGAGAGCACCTACGCGCAAATGCTTTCTCAAGCGGATGCAATGATGTATCGGTCCAAGCAAAGCGGAAAAGGCAGAATTAGTTTTCAAGATGTATATACAAGCGATAATGGTGAAACGGTTTCATAATACGCCAATTAAAGGAATAATAAAAGTGACAATGGTGAAAATTAAAGCAACACATGATCGAAAAATACGCCAAATCATTGATACGATGTAACAATGAGAATAAAGCCTTGTATATTCATTCTAAAAACGAAAAAAAGCAATTGTATCATTATGGTAAAAAGAACAATAAATCTAAATCAGATGCGCCTAAGAGGGCGCTTTTTTTGCATATATTCTTTAAAAATTCACCAATTAAGCTTTACATGCAACTATTTGAAGTATTATACTGAAAAAAATGTGTTATTCATGCAACGAATATGTGATACGTAAATGCTTATTTTTATAAATCAAGCAATTGCGAATTTTGATCAATCAAACGATGTTCAGCTTTCTAATGGAAAGAAAAGCTGCAATCGTTTGATATTTGTCTCAAATGATCCAATGAAAGAATAAAAAAGTAACACAAGATTGAGAAGCGAATGAAAAACTAGTACCTGTCCATGTATTACAATGTAACAGTTCTACTCGGTTTCTCACCAGGCTGATATTTGATCAATCCCATGGATGTAACAAATGTAATGGAGGCCACGTACAATGCTGTCTGCTACAATGAGCCGGATGAAACGAATCGGAAAGAGTGCGTTTCGAATTGCGCTCTGCGCCATACTGGTATTTCAGACACTTTGGGTACCAAATTCCGCGTTGGCCGAGACAACGTTTTATTTTCGCGGTTTCGGATCGGAGAACGTAAACTCCGGTACATTTGGCTACGCCACCAGCGGAGCGAGCGTCAGCGGAGGAACGGTAACGATGTCTCCGCTCGGGAGCGAGGGTGAGGCAATCGGGTTGATCAACCTGGATGAACCAAACCACGATATTTCGAAATCCGTGGATCTGGGCGGGCTTGAGATTGATTTTTCAACTGTGAGCAGCGTTACGCTGGAGGGCGAAAACGGTGCAGACAACGATATTCCAACGGCAAAGATTATCTTCTGTAGCAGCGCAGATATCGGAAGTGTCATTTCCTCCGTCACGCTGACGAAACCGGACAGCACGGTCGCCGGCAACGTGACGCTTTCCTCTGGAGCAAAAATCCCCGATGGGACAAGGTCGATCTTCATCTCATTAAAAGGAACCAACAAGACAGACAACAATAACGTTGTGTTCTCCGGCACGAGCCTGGTCATTCGGGACGCAGGAGCGCCGAGCTGCAACGTCGATTACAACGCGAACTGGACCAATCAGGATGTTACGCTCACCGTTACCGCAGCGGACAGCGACGCCGGACTAGCGGGGATCTATTTCAATGACGCGTTTGTCTCGGAAACGTCACCATATACGTTCATCGTTTCAGCCAACAACACAAACTTCTCCGCCTATGCGATGGACTTGGCGGGTAAAAAATCTGATGTTGTGACGGGCACGCTTGATCACATCGACAAATCGACGCCGGTTGCACCGACCTCCGTTCCGCTGAGCACCAGCGCGTGGACCAATACAGACGTATATGTGTTGATGCCTGCGCTTGGAACCAGCAGCGGATCGCCGGAACGGTACGTCTATCAAATCGGCTCTGGGGCATGGGCTGACCTGCCGGATGGATTTGCCATCACGGCCAGCGGAGACACGACCATTCGCGTTGCCGTTGAAGATGCGGCGGGCAACCGCTCCGCTTCCGCAGCAGCAACCGCGAGTATCGACAAGATTGCCCCGACCATCGGTGATGCGACGATTACCTCGGGCAGCTCCTCGGCAAAAGTAGACGTCTCCGCAACGGATGGCGGGCTCAGCGCAATTCGTAAATTTTGCTACGCCGCAGGGGAACAGACGGCAGCATACTTTACCACGGGTGGTACTACAATTGTTGGCGGCACTTTTACAGTGAATGTTGGCGGAACATATACGCTTTATGTGTCCGACAACGCGGGAAACGAAACGCTCAAGACGATATCGATCACGACGGCGCCAACCTTTGACGCGGTGAGCGACATCACCATGAATGAAGACGAGACGCGCAATGTTCCGCTGTCGGTTTCGGACGCGGAGAGCAGCCTGAGCGAATTGACGTTTTCTGTTTCCACCTCCAATGACGCGCTGCTGGAACATGTTTTACTCAAACAGTCAAACAGCGCAGTCAGCCTTGATATCACGCCTGCTGCGAATCAATCCGGCGGGCCTGTTACCGTAACAGTAGTGGTAGAGGACCCGAGCGGGCAAAAGGTTACTAGAAAGTTTGCGGTCACGGTAAGCGCGGTGAACGACGACCCGGTTGCGCAGAACGACACAGGCTTAACGGTAACGGAAGACGGCTTCATCGAAATCGATGTGCTTGCCAACGATGGCGATACGGCAGACAACGATACGGTCAGTATTAAGAGCGTGGGAGACCCTGCGCATGGGACCACGCTGATCGTGCTCGGGAAAGTCCGCTATACGCCAAGCGAAAACTACTCTGGTCAGGATAGCTTTACTTATGAAATAACCGATGGCAACGGCGGAACCGCACAAGCCACCGTATCGATTACCGTAGAGAGTAAGAACGACGCCCCGGTCGCCGTGAATGACACCGCTTCTACGGCGGAAGACACCGCGGTTACGATCGACGCGCTTGCCAACGATACCGACGTGGACACGAAAACCATCGGCTCGGATGAGTCAATTGCGTTGGTCTCCAGCGCAAACGGCGTACACGGCACCACAGAAATCATGGACGGAAAAATCGTCTACACGCCGGAAACAAACTTCAACGGCACAGATACGTTTACCTATATCATTACAGACAAAGCCGGACTCACCGCAGAGGCGAGTGTGACCGTGACCGTTTCGCCGGAAGCGGACGCGCCATCTTTTATCGGTCTTTCCGATGCATATACGATCAATGAAGATTCGAGCAAACAAGAGATCACGTTTGAAATCTTCGACGTGGAGACGCCGGAAGACAGCCTTATGCTTCAGGCGGCGTCGATGAACACAGAACTGATCGATCAAACCGGTATCAAAATAGAAGGACTTGGCGATAGCGACACAGCGGTGAAGGTGCTTCTTACTCCGGTGGCGAATCAGTTTGGCGACGTTACCCTGAAACTCACGCTTGGCGACGGATTTGAGACTGTCGAGCGGACGATCACCATTCATATTCTCAACGTAAACGACGCTCCGCGTGTAAGCAATGATACGCAAACGTATACCGAGGACGCGGCATATCTCGACATCTCCATTGCGCAGTTGCTTGCAAACGACACCGACATCGAAGGCGATACACTCTTCTTTGACGGCTTTAATACCAATCCCGCATACGGCAAAATTGAGCTACTCAACGAAACGACGCTGCGCTATACCCCCGCGAAAGACTACGATGGCACGGCGAGCTTTACCTATTTTGTGAGCGACGGCGCAGCCAGAACACTCGCCACCTGCACACTCAAGGCCATCGGCGTCAATGACGCACCGAGCATCACCATCGCGGAAACCGAACTGACGGGTACGGAAGATACGCTGATTACGATTCCGTTTACAATTCAGGATAACGAGAGTAATCCGGCGGATCTTGAAGTCATTGCGTCTAGCAGCAACGATGACATCGTTACCACGGATGGTATAACGATTATCAACAACGGAGACGGAACCGGTGAGGCGCAGATTACACCAGAAGCGGACGCAAACGGTACGCTTACCCTCACGCTGACAGTCAGCGACGGAGAAGCGCAGGCAAGCGACAACGTCAATCTCACCATAACCCCCGCGCAGGACGCGCCCGTAGCAGAAGACGACCTCATCTATGTGCGCTACACCACGAGCCGTAACTTCAGCGTATTGGAAAACGATCATGACGTAGATGGCGAAGCGCTGACGGTCAGCGCATATTCGGCTGAGCTGCCTGGCACATTGACATTTGACGCGAAATCGCAAACGTTTACCTATGTGCCGAGAATCGGCGAAAACGGAACGAGTTCGTTTACCTATACGATTACGGATGGAAGAGATACCGACACCGCGACGGTTATGCTGGATGTGGTCACCGAGCCGCATAATCCTGTGATCACCTCTATCGATAGCCGGTATGTCAACGAAGACGGCACCGCCAGCGGAATCACATTCAACGTGTCCGATGAAGACGTAGGGGACACAGCGACCATCACCGTATCCTCCGGCAGCACGACGCTGCTGCCCAATGATGCGGAGCATATCATCGTGAATAATCTTGGCTCCGGCAATTATTCGCTGACGCTGAACCCCGGCGCGGATCAGTCCGGCTCGACAAGTGTGACCGTAACTGTAACGGACAGCACTGGACGCACCGATAGCACGACGTTCTACCTGCATGTTTTAGCACAAAACGATGCTCCGGTTGCGGTGAATGACACACTCAATGTCAAAGAAGACTGCGCACTCGAGCTCACACTATTGGGTAACGATAGTGACCCGGATGGAGACACGATCTGGCTTTCGAGCCTGACTTCGCCTTCGCACGGATACATTGAGCGCAGTGGCAACACCTATATCTATTATCCATATGAAAACTGGAGCGGCTCTGACTCGCTGACCTACCGTGTTTCCGACGGGCGCGCTAGCACGCAAGCGAGCGTCAGCATCACGGTCAATCCGGTCAACGACAATCCAGTCGCCTGGGATGACTGGCGTACACTCGAAAACACCACCGGTACCGAGAGCGCGAACATCAACGTGCTTGCCAATGACTACGACGTGGACAACGGCGACGTGATTCGCACGTATCAAATCGAGACCGCGCCGAAATACGGCACCGCTGAGATTCAAAGCAATGGCACCATCACGTATACGCGTAACCAGATTTCGCCGGATGGTAACGGCGCTGATTCGTTTGTTTACAGCATCATCGACCGCGAAACCGCAACGGGCGATTATCGCATCGCGACCGCGACGGTGCACATCGGGGTCATATTCACAAGCTCACTGAACACCTATGGAAAATCCGTCACCTGTTATGAAGACGACGATCCATTTACAATCGATCTATCGGTTAGCAACCCGACCCCTGTCGATTACAACCTAACGGTCAACACCACGACAACCCTCGGTACATTTGAGGTTGTGGACAATGACACCGTACGCTTTATCCCCGCGGCGAACCAATACGGTTACGCGAACATTACCTATACTGTGGAGCAGATTGGCGGCGGTCAAAAGGACACCGGCACCATTTGGTTGCGCGTCTACCCCGTAAACGACCTGCCGGTGATTAGCAGCGTTCCATCTTCCATCACGATGGATGAAGACACGGGCGCGGGAAGCACGTTTAACGTCGACTTCAGCGACGCGGATTCCTCGAATGGTTCCCTCTACTTCTATATTTATACGCTGGACCCGGTTACATCCGCTCCGATTCCGTTCCAGGCCAGCTATACCGTAACCAAAACCGACACGGGCAAGACCGTCACAGTCAAAACCGCTGAGAACGTCAACGGCACCGCGAAGATCATCGTTGGCGTCAGCGACGGTATGACCTATGTTGAAAAAACAATCGATTTGACCGTAACGCCGGTGGATGACGCGCCGGTGGTCAGCCCTCTGACGAAGACCATCAACGAAGATTCCTCCGTTACATTCGCCTCACCCGGCTCTGATTGCGAAGTGGATGGCAATAATATCGTCGAAGCCATCGATCCGGATCACGCGCCGCAACACGGCACCGCAACCATCCACGCAAACCGCACCATCACCTATGTGCCGGATGCGAACTATTTTGGTACGGATACATTTTATGTCATTGAAACCGACCAGACCGTTGCCGCGCTGCACAGCGCCGCATTGATTACGATCGTGGTTAACCCGGTCAACGATCCGCCGGAGATTACCGACCTGAGCTATTACCAGACAACGCTGGAAGACAATGCGATAGATGTCCCCTTAACCGTCAGCGATGTGGATAATACCCTGATCGATAGCGAACACTACACACTCACATCATCCGACGAGACGATTGTGAAGAGCAGCAACATCAGCATCAGCCACGGCACGGACAACGGCATGATCATACACGTCGTGCCGGAAGCCAATGCCTACGGCACCGTGAAAATCGATGTCGTCGCCAGCGACGGAAGCCTCAGCGCGCAAGCCGCGTTCCAACTCAAGATCGTTTCGGTCAACGACATTCCGGTGGCGAAGAACGATGCCTTAACCGTTAACGAAGTCGTTTCAACCGGCGCGGAAGCGCAGCCGCCGAAGACGACCGCCACAATGGATTTACTGGATAACGATTCCGACGTGGAAGATGGCAAGCCGAAGATCGTCTCGATCACCAACGTCGTCAACGGCATCGTGACCAACAGCGGCGGCGGTAACGTGCTTGTCAGCGCAGATGGCGACTTCAGCGGTGAGGTTACATTTACTTACACAGTGATGGATCGCGCGGGCGCAACCGTAAGCGCAACCGGTACGCTCACCATCCTTGCTCTCAACGATCCGCCGCGCGCGAAAGACGATAGTCTCGTTATCTTTGAAGACGATCGCCCGCAGATCAGCGTTCTAACGAACGATTCCGATCCTGAAGGGGATACACTCACCATTGCCAGCGTAACGCAACCAACGCATGGAACCGCAGCAATCAACGGCACCAAGATTGATTATGTGCCGGTCGAGAACTATTTCGGAACGGATTCGTTTACCTATACCGTGTCTGACGGAAAAGGCGGCGCGAATACGGCGACGGTGCGTATTACACTCAAGCCGGTCAACGATGCGCCAACCATTGCCAAACACAGCACGAGCAGCGGCGATTGGATCATGCTCGAGGACACTACGAAATCCTTCAACTTCGTCGTTGCAGACGCCGAGAGTTCGGTCAACAACCTGATCATCAAGATCAACTCGAAAGATGAGACGCTGGTCAAGACCACGCAGATTACGCTCACGACCAATGCTGCCGGCTATAAGACGATGACGGTGACCCCTGCGCCAAACGCGCACGGCGAGCTGGATGTCAGAATCTGGGTCAGCGATGGCTTAGACTCGGGCGAAGCAATCTATCATCTGACCATCATCAGCGTCAACGACGCGCCGGTGGTGACCGTACCGCTGCAGACGACAAAAGAGGACACGCTGCTGCACGCGAGTGCGTTTGCAACCGATGCCGACAATGACCCCGTCACGTTTGCCGCGCAATCCGATCCAGCGCATGGTACCGTAACGGTCTATGCTGACGGTTCGTTTGACTACATGCCAGCCAAGGACTATAACGGCGCAGATTCGTTTGTCATTCTTGCGGACGATGGAAACACCGACAACCATATCGGTTATGCAACGGTTTATATCACCGTGAAACCAGACGGCGATGCTCCTGTTGCGCGGGCCGATACCATCACAATAGACGAGGATACGGCGAGCGTGATTCCCGTGCTCAACAACGACAGCGATGTCGATTCAATCAATGGAGACAAAATCTCTGTTCTGCGATTGACAACGCCTGCACACGGCACGGCGGCCGTTGCCGACAGCGGCATTCTCTATACGCCGAATGCAAACTACAACGGCAGTGATTCGTTCAGCTACACCATTACTGACCTCGACGGAAAGACCGCCACGGCCACTGTTAACGTGACCATTCTCCCCGTGAACGACGCGCCAATTGGCGGAGACGACACGGCTACCGTGCTGGAAGATCATGCCGTCGTCATCGATGCTGTGGCAAACGACGACGTGGATGAAACGACCAACCCGGATCTCGAAGATGTGACCATCCTTTCGGTGGACACCCCAACGCATGGCACGGCGGTGATTAGCACAGACAAGAAGACCATCACCTACACGCCGAATGAAAACTGGTTTAGCCCCGCGGGCGAGCACGAAGTTTTCTATTATACGGCGAAGGACTCCTCAAATAAAACGGCGCGCTTTGCAATCAGCGTTACGGTTACTTCTGTCAACGACCTGCCGGTCATTAACCCGAGCGATCTGCCAAACGTAACCACGGCGGAGGACACACTGACACCCGCCATCACCTTTACGGTGAGCGATGTGGAAACGGCAGCGGGTTCGCTTACGGTTACGGCAACGCACCTCAACGGCGTGCTACTGCCCGCGATTTCGGTAAGCCCGAACGCTGAAGGGGCATGCAGCTTTACCGTATTGCCCAATTTGAACAAAGTCGGCTCGACGACGATCACCGTCAAGGTGACGGATGCCGACGGCGGGCAGACCAGCGACACCTTTACGCTAACGGTGACGCCGGTTAACGATGTACCCAAAGCGGGTGATGATTCGTATACAGTCGCAGAAAACGCCACCATTACGAAGGATGTGCTCGCCAACGATGACGTGGATATCCTCGCGAACAACGGCGGTGATACGCTGACCCTGCTCTCGATTGCAACGCCGCAATACGGCACCGCAACGATCGTAAACAACAAGCTCTACTATGTGCCGAATGCAGACCGTGACACGACGAATCCCTATCAGGACGTGTTCACCTATACGATGAAGGACGCCTCCGGCAACCAATGCACCCCGACGGTAACGGTGACGGTAACGCCGGTGAACGACCCGCCGAAGATTTCCGCCATATCCAACGTGACGGGAATTCTGGAGGACGCGCCGGATGGAACGGGCGACATCAGCTTCAACGTAACAGATGAAGAAGATGACGACAATACGCTCACTGTTACGGCGACAAGCGAAAATACATCACTCTTCCCGCTGGGTAATATCACGATAACAAACCCAACTGGCGAAGCGGCTGCGTCCCTGCGTACGGTGAAGATAGTCCCCGCCGCGAACCAGTTCGGTTCGGGTACCATCACGCTGACGGTGACGGATTCCAATGGCCTGAAAGCAACGAGTTCGTTCACAGTCACGGTCACCTCTGTCAACGACATACCGGACAACGGCGATAAGGCGTTTACGGTTGTTGAGGATGTTGAAAAGCAGCTCGACGTGCTGAACAATATCGACCCGGATTATGCGACAGCGCCGGACTACATCACGATCACCGGCATCGCGACGCAGCCGAGCCACGGCACGGTTCGCATTGCGGCGGACGGAAAATCGGTCTATTACAAGACCGCACAGGACAGCAATGAGCCGGATTCGTTCCAATACACAATTCACGACGCATACGGCAATGCGGACTATACGTTTACGGTGACAATCACGGTCACGCCCGTCAACGACGCGCCTGTGATTACCTACCTCGGAGACGCGACGTATACGATTTATGAAGGAACGCAGCAAAACGGTATTCCGTTTACTGTGACCGATGTAGATAACGTGACTTACGCGGGCGGTTCGGATGCGGTAGAGGTCACGCTGAGCGCGAAGAGCAGCAATTCTCTTCTGCTCATCAACGGCATTCACATCAATACACTCACGGGGAATGACCGCACCATTGACCTCAAACCATACCTCAAGTGGAACGGCAGCACTACGGTCACCATCACAGTTACCGACCCGGGTGGACTGAAGGCGACGACCAGCTTTAAACTCATTGTCAACAACGTCAACGATGTTCCGGTTGCGGCTAACGACTCTGGTACGATTGCGGAAGACGCGACGTCTACGATCTATGTGTTGGCGAACGATACGGACAGCGACCTACTGACCAACCCGGACACGGAGTTTATAAGGGTCAACACGGTAACGGATAACGATCCGAACGCGACAATTACAAAGTCGAGCGACGGCAAGAGCATCACTGTTGTTCCAAACAAGGACTACAATGGCCCGCTGAGCTTTACTTATACAGCTGTGGACTCTTTTGACGCGGTGAGCAATGTTGCGACCGTGAATCTGACCGTGCTACAGGTCAACGATGCGCCAGTAACGCAGAGTGACACCACCACGACGAATGAAGATACGCAGGTGAACATCCTCGTACTCTCCAACGACAGCGATGTGGATATGGACGCTGCATTGAATGCGCATCCCGAGAACGAGAGCATCAGCGTGGTGCTTACGGGAGGCGGACTGGTCGCGCCCTCACACGGCACTATTGCGACCGATGGCACGAAGATCACCTATACGCCAACGACAAACTACAACGGCCCCGACACGTTTGAGTATTATTGCTCGGACGGCGATACAAAAACAAAAGGCTCGGTCTCATTGACGGTCTATCAGGTGAACGACGCGCCGGTTGCCGTTGCAAACACAGCAACAATCGACGAAGATACAACGACGGGCGAGGTCGACGTTCTGGCAAACGACACAGACGTGGATACCAACACGACGTTGAATAAAAACGTACTCCACTATCAGTCCGAATTCACAATTACGGATGCTACGGTGACAAACAGCGAACACGGATCCGTAACGATTCAGAACAACAAGCTCGTCTTCACACCCGCGCTCAACTGGTTTGGCGTGGAAGTGGTGAACTACACCATGAGCGATTCGCACGAAGGCAGCGCCAGCAGCACACTGACGGTGACGGTCAATTCCGTCAACGACCTGCCGGAGTTCACCACCGCGCCGGTCGACATGAATCTATCGGAAGACGGCGCGGACGGCACCTGCGACATCGTCGTGAACGACGTGGAAACCGCGAAAAGTTCGCTGAGCGTAACGGTGACTGGCACCACAAACCCGACGCTGGTCGCGCTGACAGATGTGACGGTTACGGCAGGCACAAACGGCACGCGCACGATCACCGTGAACCCCAAGCTCAACCAAAACGGCTCGGCGATCATCACGCTGACGGTCGACGACCTCACCCTCGGCACGCGTACCGTGCAATTTACGGTGACGGTAGCGGCGGTCAACGATGCGCCGGTTGCGGACGATAAGACGCTGAACATCAATGAAGATGCGACGCTGCAAACCATCACGAAGAGCAGCATCACGAGCGACGTGGACATCGCGACCAACGCAGATTCTCTTACGCTTTCCATTACGACTGCGGCGCTGCACGGCACGGCAGGCATTGACGCAAGCGGCAACATTACCTATGTACCGATTGCAAACTTCAACGGCACGGATACGTTTGTTTACACCGCGACGGATAAAGCCGGCGCGACAGACACGGGCACATTTACCGTGAATATTGCGCAGGTCAACGACGCGCCTGTGCCCGCCGCCGACACCACCTCGACGAATGAAGATACGCAGCTGAACATCTTCGTTCTCTCCAATGATAGCGACATCGACATGAATGCGTTACTCAACGCCAATCCGGGTGCGGAGTCCATCAGCGTGGTGCTCACAGGAGGCGGACTGGTCGTGCCGAGCCACGGCTCGATCTCGACCGACGGCACGAAGATCACCTACACACCGACGACAAACTATAACGGACCTGACACCTTTGAATACTATTGCTCAGATGGCGATGTGAAGACAAAGGGCACGGTTACGCTGATAATCTATCAGGTGAACGACAACCCGGTTGCCGTCGCCAACACCACGACCACCAATGAAGACACAGCGACAGCAGAAATCGATGTTCTGGCAAACGACACAGACGTCGACACCGGAACCACGCTCAACAAGAATGTTTTGCATTTAAGAAGCGAGTTTTCGATCACCACAGCCACCGTGACCAACGAAGCGCACGGCAGCGTGCAGATCATCAACAATAAGCTCAAATTCACCCCGGCACTGAACTGGAACGGTGCGGAAGTGATCAACTACACCATGAGCGATGGCCATGAAGGCAGCGCCAGCAGTACGCTAACGGTGACGGTGACCCCGGTCAACGACACGCCGGTGTTTGACACCGCACCAGAGAACCTGAACCTTTCGGAGGACGGCGCCAACGGCGTGACAACGGTCGTCGTGAGCGACATAGAAACAGCCGCGGCATCGTGTGCCGTCACCGTAACAAACAGCTCGAATCCCACGCTGATTGCCACCACGGACGTGACAGTCACAGCGGGAGCGGGCGGCACGCGCACGATCACCGTCAATCCGAAGGACAACCAGAACGGCTCTTCGACGATCACACTCAAGGTGGACGACCTGACGCTTGGCACCCGCACCATCACATTCGACGTTACGGTGGCTGCGGTCAATGACACGCCGGTTGCGGATGACAAGACGCTGAACATCAATGAAGACGCAAGCCTTCAGACGATTACCAAGAGCAGCCTCACGAGCGACGTGGACATCGCGACCAATAGCGACGTGCTTACGCTCACAATTACGACAGCGGCGCTGCACGGAACAGCCGCGATTGACGCAAACGGCAACGTGACTTATGTGCCGGGCAAAGACTTCAACGGAGTGGATACGTTTGTCTACACGGCGACGGATAAAGCAGGCGCGACCGATACAGGCACATTTACTGTGAATATCGCGCAGGTCAACGACGCGCCGGTTACGCAGAACGACTCCAAAACCACCGACGAAGACACAGCGACTGATATCAGCGTGCTCACCAACGACAGCGACGTGGATATGAACGCTGCGTTGAATGCGCATCCCGAGAACGAGAGCATCAGCGTGGTGCTCACGGGCGGCGGACTGACCGCGCCAGCACACGGAACGATTTCGACCGATGGCACGAAGATCACCTACACGCCGAGCGCGAACTACAACGGCACCGACACCTTCGACTACTATTGCTCTGACGGCGATGTGACTACAAAGGGTACGGTCAACGTCACGATCAAACAGGTGGACGATAGCCCGGCGGCGGAACCGGATTACGCGACGATCGACGAAGATACGGCGACGGAGTTCATCGATGTACTCGCAAACGACACGGATATCGATCTTGATCCGGTATTGAACCAGGACAATCTCCTGCTCAGAAGCAAGTTCGAAATCTCAGCGTTCTGGTTAGGCAATACTACGGTTGGAACGGTTGAGAAGTCGGACAACAAGATTAAATTCACGCCGAGAGCAGACTGGTTCGGCGAGGCGACCATTTATTATTCACTACAGGACGGTTACGGCGCATCCTGCATCACTTCGCTAACGGTGACGGTAACCCCGGTCAACGACGTGCCGGTTTTTGACACTGCGCCGGAGAACCTGAACCTTTCCGAGGACGGCGCAAACGGCGTCACAACAGTTGTCGTGAGCGACGTGGAGACAGCCGCGGCATCGTGTGCCGTCACCGTAACCAACAGCTCGAATCCCTCGCTGATTGCCACCACGGACGTGACGGTCGAAGCGGGAACGGGCGGAACGTGCACGATTACGATCAACCCGAAGGACAACCAGAACGGTACAGCGACGATCACACTCAAGGTAGACGACCTGACGCTTGGCACGCGCACCATCACATTTGATGTTACGGTGGCATCGGACAACGATACGCCTGTTGCGGACGACAAAACGTTGAACATCAATGAAGATGCAAGCCTTCAGACGATTACCAAGAGCAGCCTCACGAGCGATGTGGACATCGCGACCAATACCGATGTGCTTACGCTCACAATCACGACAGCGGCGCTGCACGGCACAGCGGGGATCGACGCAAACGGCAACGTGACTTATGTGCCAGGCAAAGACTTCAACGGCGTGGACACATTTGTCTACACGGCGACGGATAAAGCAGGCGCAACCGATACAGGCACATTTACTGTGAATATCGCGCAGGTCAACGACGCGCCGGTCACGCAGAACGACTCCAAAACCACCGACGAAGAAACAGCGACTGATATCAGCGTGCTCACCAACGACAGCGACGTGGATATGAACGCTGCGTTGAATGCGCATCCCGAGAACGAGAGCATCAGCGTGGTGCTCACGGGCGGCGGACTGACAGCGCCGAGCCACGGCTCGATCGCCACCGACGGAACGAAGATCACCTACACACCGAGAGAGAACTACAACGGCGCTGACACCTTCGAATACTATTGCTCTGATGGCGATGTGAAGACAAAGGCTGAGGTTACGATCACCGTTACGGCGGTCAACGACACACCCGTTGCGGACGATAAGACGTTGAATATCAACGAGGACGCAAGTCTCCAGACGATTACCAAGAGCAGCATCACGAGCGACGTGGACATCGCGACCAATGCCGATGTGCTTACGCTCACAATTACGACAGCGGCGCTGCACGGAACAGCCGCGATCGACGCAAACGGCAACGTGACTTATTTGCCGGGCAAAGACTTCAACGGAGTTGACACGTTTGTCTACTCGGCGACGGATAAAGACGGCGCGACAGACACAGGCACATTCACCGTGAATATCGCGCAGGTCAACGACGTGCCGGTCACGCAGAATGACTCCAAAACCACCAACGAAGACACGGCGATTGATATCAGCGTGCTCACCAACGACAGCGATGTGGATATGGACGCAGCGTTGAATGCGCATCCCGAAAACGAGAGCATCAGTGTGGTGCTCACGGGCGGCGGACTGGTCGCGCCGAGCCACGGCACAATCACCACCGACGGCACGAAGATCACCTACACGCCGAGCGAGAACTACAACGGCACGGACTCCTTCAACTACTACTGCACTGACGGCGATGTGTCGACAAAGGGAACGGTCTACGTCACGATCAAGCAGGTGGACGACAGCCCGATTGCCAAGCAGGACACCGCGACGATCGATGAGGACACGGCGACGGATTATATCGACGTCATGGCGAATGACACCGACGTCGACCTAGACCCGACGCTGAATGAGGACAACCTGCTCCTACGCAGCATGTTCAGCATTTCTGCGGCATGGCTCAGCGATGAATCCGTCGGAACGGTAGATTTGACCAACAACAAGATCAAATTTACGCCGACCCTGAACTGGAATGGCGACGCGATCATTTACTATTCACTACAGGACGGTTATGGCGCATCCTGCATCACTTCGCTGAAGGTCACGGTGACCCCCGTCAACGACCTGCCGGTGTATATGACAGGCCCAGTCACATTGAATCTAGCGGAAGACGGGGCAGACGGCACGTTTGACATCGTGGTTGACGACGTGGAGACGGCAGAGAAATCGCTGATAGTCACCGTCACAAATACCACAAATCCGACGCTCATTGCGCTCACGGACGTGACGGTCGAAGCGGGAACGGGCGGAACGCGCACGATCACCGTCAATCCCAAGGATAACCAGTTTGGCGACGCGTTGATTACGCTCATTCTCGAGGACGCAGACGGTGGGAAGACGGAAGCCACCTTTGTGGTTCACGTCGCTTCTGTTAACGACGCACCGATTGCAGTTGACAAGACGCTGAATATCAACGAAGACGCGAATATTCAGACCATCGCAAAAACGCTGCTCACCAGCGACGTGGACATCGCGACCAATGCAGATGTTCTTACGCTCACAATTACGACTGCGGCGCTGCACGGCACGGCCGCGATTGATGCAAACGGCAACATTACCTACAAACCGGGCAAGGACTTCAACGGAGTGGACACATTTGTCTACACGGCGACGGATAAAGACGGCGCGACAGACACGGGCACGTTTACCATCAACATTGCGCAGGTCAACGACGCGCCGGTGGTGCAGAACGATAACGCGACGACGGACGAGGACGTCTCAAAGGATATCTACGTGCTGACAAACGACAGCGACGTGGATATGGACGCAGCGTTGAACGCGCATCCCGAAGATGAGAGCATCATCGTCGTGATCAACGACACCGGACTGACCGCGCCGAGCCACGGCACGATCGCGAACAATGGAACGAAGATCACCTACACGCCGAACAAAGACTTCAACGGTACGGACACCTTCGACTACTATTGCTACGACGGCGTTGAGAAGGTGAAAGCCACCGTCTCGGTCACGATCAAGCAGGTGAACGACAACCCCGTTGCAAACGCGGACAGCACCTCGACAGATGAAGACAAACCCGTGAGCTATAACGTGCTTGAGAATGATGCGGATGTGGATACCATAGCCGCGCTGAACGAGAACGACTTGCACAGCAAGAGCGACTTTGCCATCGATAGCTGCAATTTCTATGGCGATTCCCACGGCACGCTGAAGATTGAGGGCGCTTCGATCCTGTTTACGCCCGATCGTGATTTCTACGGCACGCAGGTCATCAAATACGTGCTCAATGATGGTAACGGCGGCACCGCAATCGGTACTCTGACCATCCTGGTTGGGTCGGAAAACGATGCGCCAGTGGCAAAGAACGACTCGATGAGCGCAGAAGAAGACAATACAGCTTCCGTCAAAGTGCTCGAGAACGATACCGATGTTGACACAGGCGACACAAAGACGTTTGTCGGGTTCCTGGATTCGACCAGCGGGCTTGGCGGAACATTCACAACCGACGAGAACGGCGATGTTTCCTTTGCGCCGGATGCGAACTACAACGGCTCGTTTGACATCACGTATCAGATGCGCGATACAGCAGGGCTGACCAGCAGCGCAAAACTGACTGTGACCATTACGCCGGTCAACGACAAACCCGTTGCAAACGACAAAGCTGTACAAACGGGTGAAGACACCGCGAAGGGTATCGACGTAAGCAGCCTCATTGGCGACGTGGATATTGCGACAAACGCAGATACGCTTCAAGTAACGGTCGCAGCGTCGGGTGAACCCGCGCACGGCACCGTCAGCGTGAGCGGCACGACGATCACCTACACGCCAACGAAGGATTTCAACGGCACGGATGAGATCGTCTATACGGTGACTGACTCCAAGGGCGAAACCGACACAGGCAAACTCAGTATTACCGTTAACGCGGTAAACGATGCGCCGGTCGCCGCAAACGACACGAAGACGACGCAGGAAGACTACGCGGTGGAGATCCTCGCGCTTGCGAACGATGGGGACATCGATACGGATGAAACCCTCAACGCTACACCCGCGGCAGAACCGTACATCCTCTCAGTGGGAGACGGAGCACACGGCACAGCAACCACGGACGGCACGAAGATCACCTATACGCCGGACGAAAACTACAACGGCACCGACACGATCTCCTATGTGCTGACGGATGGACTGCTCAACGCGAAGGCAACCATTACCATCACGATCACGCAGGTGAACGACGACATCCAAGCGCTGGACGACAAGGTCAAGACCAACGATGAAGACAAAGTCACGGTGGACGTGCTCGCGAACGACTGGGACGTGGATACCGACACGAAGCTCAACAAGGACGAACTACATCTACGCGATAGCTTCGTTATCACAGCGGTCGGCACACCCGCACACGGTAAGGCGGCGATTGCCTCCGGCAAGATCGACTATACGCCGGATGACCGCTACGCAGGCGCGGACAGCTTCACCTATACCATTTCCGACGGCCATGGTACGACTTCGACCGCCACGGTGAACATCACTGTCATCAGCGTCAACGACCCACCGGTGATCAAAGTGGTCGCGAGTCCCAAAGAGGGCGACCGCGCGGGCACCGGATCGAAAGTGACGGTCAACTGGACCGGCTTTGATATCGATGGCGACGCGCTGACCTACACGCTCGAATACTACGATGGCAAGACGTGGCATCCCATCGCCGATAACCTGACCGACACGACGTACGTCTTCGCGATTCCCGATTCTCTCGCCAGCACGGACGGGCTAAAATTCCGCGTGAACGCGAGAGACAGCGAGTTCACGAGCGACTATGGCTATTCCGGTGCAATGAAGGTGGACAAAGACGCGCCGACGGGCACGATTGTCACCATGCAGACGGCGGATGGGCGCACCTATACCGCGGGTACCTGGACGAACCAGACCGTCACCGTTGTGGCTAACAGTTCGGTGGACGCATCCAAGGTCACGTATTACTACGACATGGATGGCGGTACCAGCGCAGCGGGAACCGGCATGGACGTGACCGCAGGGGTTCACACCGTGAACATCAAGGCAGTGGACGAATACGGCAACACAACCATAGTGGGCGGATATCTCGCCCGCGTGGACAAGCAGCAACCCGCGGTTCCGGAGATTCGCGAGAGCATTTCCGGCGGAAGCGTGGTGCTGACGCTGACGCTGCAAACCGACCCGGGCGGCAGCGGAAACGACAAACTCACCCTGCCGGACGGCACAACGGTGAAGGCAACTGGTAACCCAACCTTCTCCGCTGCGAAGAACGGAACCTATAACTTCACGCTTACCGACATAGCGGGCAACCGTAGAGTCTTCTCCTATACGGTGACCAACGCGGACACCACGAAGCCGGTCATCACGCTTGCTTCCGGCGCATACCGAATCGGGAATACGACCGTGGATCCGATTTCTGCGATGTTGACGTTTACGGACGCGGAATCCGAACTGGTGACGCGCGAATACCTGATCAGCACCAGCAGCACGGCAAGCGGTGCCTACCATAACTACACAAGCGCGCTGCAGATGTCCGATCCGGGCACGTATTACATTCACGCTTACGCAAAGAACGCGTTTGGGTTGACGACTTACCAAACGTTTGGCCCGTTCATCATCGAGGCGCCCACTACTACTGCCGCAACGCCATCTCCGACGCCGACGCCGAAATCCGGAGATGTGGTTGTGACCAAGGAAGACATAGAGGAAATTCCGGGAGACACGGTTTCCATCCGCCTACCCGGACAGGATGAGTGGAGCGAAACGCTCACACTAGAGGGCGTTGGACCCGGAACGTATCTGGTTGAAGCAATGGATGCGGATGGAAATGTTCGCACCGTCGAGGTGCACGTAACGGTGCGGGATATCATCGCCCGCTCGATCCGCTCCGCTGGCGACGATGCTACGACCGCCGCGATTGCAATCTCCGCTCTGGCTCTTGTTCTGATTGCGCTGCTGGTTGCGGGACACAACGTTACGATTGTCGTTGTTGGTACGCTAGGCGCATCGACGAAGAAGCTGCGCACTCTGCGCCGCATCAAGTTCCGTAAAAAGGAACTCATCGTGAAGCTAGACGCGAAGCAGTTAATTGGCGGTGAATACTGCGACTTTACGATTAGCAAAGCGCTCAGCAAGCAGATGCGAGGGAACACGGTCGTTTTGACCATGCGCGGCAGAGAAGTACTCCGCACGCAGATTCCGGAAGACATCAACGAAGCATTCCGGCGCAAGATACTGATCGAACAATAATCGCAAGACAAAACATAAAGCGAGGGGCAAACGCCTCTCGCTTTTTGATTGGCATAAAATCTGTTTGATGAAAAGTTGAACTATGTTTGAGAATTTATTGAAATTTGACTGTTATGATGAATCCATCCGATAAAAAGTGCCGTAACAGGCGCATTTTTCCGATTTTACGACAAAGCAACGCGTTTTCATAAAAAAGACGTAAAGTTGTCGGCAAAACGTTGGTTTTCCGTAATAGCCGCGTAACAATAAGCGGCTATGATGACAGTATAGAAATCATTAGACACTAAGACGAACCATTTATTCGTTGAGAGACCATGAAAGCGAGGCGAATTATCTCATGAAACGAGTTTATATTATTACCGGAGTAGGCGGGCACCTTGGCAACACAGTTGCGCGAGAATTGCTTTCCGCGGGTGAAACCGTACGCGGATTTGCTCTGCCAAACGAGGATGTGACCATGCTCTATGGCGATGCAGTATCCATTGTGCGCGGCGACGTGCGCGATAAGCCCTCTCTGGAGCCGCTGTTTTACGGATTGAAGGCGGACGATGAGGTCTACTTCATCCATTGCGCGGGGATCGTTTCCGTTGCGACCAAATACGATCAGCGTGTGGTGGACGTTAACGTGCGCGGCACGGAGAACGTAGTGAGCCTCTGCAAAGAGCACAATGTGAAAAAGCTTGTGTATATTAGCTCGGTTCACGCGCTGCCTGAGCTGCCGCATGGAAACGTGATCCACGAAGTCACGGGATTCCAACCTGAATCCGTCATCGGTCTTTACGCCAAAACGAAGGCCGCGGCAACGCAGATTGTGTTGGACGCAGCAAGAGGCGGACTCGACGCGACAATCATTCATCCTTCCGGCATCATCGGCCCGAACGATTACGGTCACGGACACCTGACGCAAATGGTCATCAACTATCTCAACGGAACGCTGACAGCCTGCGTTGAGGGTGGTTATGATTTTGTGGATGTGCGCGACGTAGCGGACGGCGTCATCGCCGCAGCGGACAAGGGGAAGAAGGGCGAATGCTACATTCTCTCAAACCGCTATATCCCTGTGCGCGAACTACTCAATACGCTTTCCCGCGTGACCGGAGGGAAAAAAGTTACAACAGTTCTACCCCTGTGGTTTGCGAAAATGACCGCACCGCTCGCGGAACTGTACTACAAAATCCGTCATGAATCGCCGCTCTTTACGCGCTATACGCTCTACACGTTGACGAGCAACTCGCGCTTTACCTATGAGAAAGCAAGACGTGATCTTGGTTATAAGCCGCGCGACATCAGCGCGACGATCAAGGACACCGTCGCCTTCCTCACCAAGGAACGCAAAAATCTCTTCCGCAAGCGCAGGGTCACCAAACCCGTCCCCGTGATGGGTTGAACCACACCTGCACCAATATAAATTCAAAACCCCGATTCGGAACGTTTGCCGGATCGGGGTTTTGCTTTGCTTATATCGAATTTTTGGATCTTTGCGTGAGTTGTTAAAACGGAACGCTTTTCGATTAGTTGGTATCAGCGCATCATGTAAACGTTATACGGATGATCAAAATGATAGCCTAGCTTTTCCGCGAGCGAGACGCTGCGCAAATCAAACGCATCCCAGCTTGGATACAACCCGCGATCAAGCGCTTCCAGAATCAGCCGAGCGCCGCAAGCGAGTGCGAGCCCACGCCGACGAAACTCCGGCTTGGTATCGATCTCGATTTCAAAACCGCTGTTGTAGACGCAATAGCTGCTCGCGCCGGAGACCAGCTGACCATCGTGCAGCGCGGCTACGCCGATTCCTCGGTTTAAAAAATCCGCATTGTTCTTGAAGCAGTCGCAAAAATCATGCGACCAGCTCTCTCGAAAAGCCGCTTCGCAGATCGCCTCATCAAAGAGGCGCAACTCGTAGCCAGCGGGCAGGGAATCGACGTACTGTCGCAGCGTTTCGCGGGAAAAGATGTCGGGCTCTTTTTTGATGGCATAGCGCTGTTTGCGCTGCACGTGCTCACCCCAGGCAAGCGCAATGGCTTCGTCCCATGCTTCGTTTTGCGGAACGATTTCCGTTGCTGCCGCTTTTGCCGCAAAGGAAATGCTGGGCTTGCCAGCAAAAAAGCAAAAATCACCCAGTACGATCTGTGCCGCAGTTGGGGCGTCATCGCGATCTGCTATGGCGTAACCCATGTGTCCTTCCAAGACAGAACAAATCAGCGTTTCGTTCCAACCGGAAAACAGCGGGGCTATTTTTTGCAGTAAATCCATACAGGCAACCCTAACTTAAAAACGAATTCAATTCTTGGCAGAACTATTTCATGCCGCGGATGATGCGGTTTGCCTCGGCATAGATGCGCTCAGGGTCTTCGCCGATGAAGAACGCTCCGCGCTCATACAGCACCTTCCCGGCGATCATAACCAGCGCAACGTTTTGCTTGCTGCCGCTGTAGACGATGTTCTTTTCGATGTTGTTGAGCGGCTGCATATTCGGCTGATTCAGATCGATCAGGATCAGATCCGCCTGTTTTCCGGCAGCGAGGCAATCGCAATCGTCAAAACCGCAGGCATACGCACCGTTTCGGCAGGCCATCGTCAATACATCCATTGCATCTACCGCCTCCGCGCCGTGCTCCAACTTTTGCAGGCCTGTGGTGAGGAACATCTCGCGGAAGAAGTCGAGACAGTTATTACTGGCGGGTCCGTCCGTACCGATGGCGACCGGGATGCCGCGCTTGAGGTACTCATACACCGGAGCGACACCGCTGGCGAGTTTTGTATTGGAACCGGGGCAGGTGATCACCCGCAAGTTACGGGCTATCATGATTTCCATTTCCCGCTCGGAAACATGGACGCAATGATACCCGCCGCCACCATAGTTGAAGAGTCCGAGCGAATCCAGGTATTCGATGGTGCGCATGCCGCTGAGGGCAACGCAGCTTTCCACCTCTGCCGCAGTTTCGTTCAGATGCGTATAAAACGGCTGTTTGAGTTGCTGCACCACATCAGAAAGGTCGCGCATCAGCGGCTCGCTGCTCGTATACTCCGCGTGAAAGCCCAGCCGATAGGAAATCAGAGGATTGAACTTGGAAAACTTTGCGTACTCATCCGCCGTCTCCTGCGCTGTTCCACCGTAATCATTCGCACACCCGACCAGTGCCGTGCGAAAACCGGTGTCTATGGCAGCGGCGGCGATGCTCTCGCGCGAGAAATACATATCAAACATCATCGTGATGCCGCTGGTGAGGTATTCCATAATCGCGAGCTTGGTGAGAATGTATACGTCGTCCGGCGTGAGTTGCGCCTCTTTTGGAAACACCTGCTCGGTCAGCCACCGTTGCAGGGGTAGATCGTCCGCTAATGAACGTAAAAAAGTCATGCCGCTGTGCGTATGCGCGTTTTTAAAGCCGGGCATGAGCAAATTACCCTGGCAATCGATCTCGCGATCGGCAGTACCGACATAGGCACCCTCCTTGCCAAGGGAGACGATGCATTCGCCGGAGACGATCAGCTCACCCGAAAATAGCGGGGTAGCACCATCCAGCGGTAATATTCTTGCGTTGTAAAATCTTGTAATCATGCAATTATTCTAACATAGGATCTGGGGATAATCTACCGAGAGAAAATGCAAAACAGTTTTCTTTTTCACTAATTTTCTTTTCATAAATTACGCAGAATGATTGTGGATCGGAACAAAATAACATTCTACTTGATTATTTCTGAAACAAGTCACAGGTTTGTTTCAAATTCACACTTTCGGGCGATAAAATTCGTGTTAAAATAGAGAAAACAGGAACATATGCATATCGATCAAGCTCTTTTATCACACAAGAACGCCGCTCGATCCTTATATTTGCGGCACTTCACACTGATCACATCAAGTCAGACCAACCAGAAAGCGTGAAAATATGATCAATGCGGATGAGTTATCGAAAGTCGACGAGCTCAAGAAAATTCTTGCGCACGCGGGCAGTACGGTTTTTCTCGGCGGTGCTGGAACGTCCACGGAGAGTGGTATTCCGGATTTTCGCTCTGGTGATGGCGTTTTTGCGGCCATTCGGTCGTACGGCTTTCCGCCGGAAACCCTGTTGAGCCATTCTTTTTTCATGAAACATACGGAGACCTTTTTTGAATATTACCGAAAGTTTTTACTCTATCCCGATGCGAAACCGAACGATTGCCACCACGCGTTGGTCAAGATGGAGCGGGAGGACATCCTCACCGCCGTGATTACGCAAAACATTGATGGCCTTCATCAGAAAGCAGGCAGCCGGACTGTTCTGGAACTGCATGGCAGCGCGCACAGAAACCACTGTATGAACTGCGGACGAGCCTTTACCATGCAGGACATAATGAAGAAGACCGGCGTGCCAACCTGCGGCTGCGGCGGGGTGATCAAGCCGGATGTGGTGCTCTATGAAGAGCCACTCAATGAAAAAGTGCTTCAATCAGCGGTGTCGCAGATGGCCAAGGCGAATACGCTCATCATCGGAGGCACGTCGCTGGCGGTTTATCCTGCTGCTGGGTTGGTGGACTATTTCCGCGGGCAAAACCTTGTGGTGATCAATCTCAGCAAAACCAGCCGCAACGACAGCGCGTCATTGAATATATCAGCACCGATTGGCGAAGTTCTGCGACGGGCTGTTCTGGATCGCCCCTTGGCAAAAGAAGCATAGAAAAGCTCTGATCGCATTTTTTGCAAAATCTTGATGAGTACGTAGTTAATTTGAATGCCGCCGAAAAGGGCGGCTTTCTTCTGGAAACGCCCACCTTCATACTCCGTTCACACTTTGTTTGATTGCCCATACTATCCACGCATGATAAAATTGGTTGATATCATAGGATCTATGTGTCCGATTGGATCACGCGAAAGCAGGTTTTAAAAATGGGTTTGTTTGATACGTCCGACATTGGAATCGACCTTGGCACATCCTCTACGCTGGTCTTTGTCAAAGGCAAGGGGATTGTGCTGAAGGAGCCATCCGTCGTCGCGGTGGAACGCGTGACCGGCCGCATTGTCGCAATTGGTGAAGATGCGCGCAAGATGATGGGGCGTGAGCCTGCAAACATCGTCGTGATCCGCCCGCTGCGGGATGGCGTCATCTCCAATTTTGACGTGACTGCTCGTATGCTGCGTTATTTTTTCCAAAAAGTGGTTGGCTCGCGGGTTCTTTACCGCCCACGCGCGGTGGTTTGCGTACCTTCCGGCGTAACGGAGGCGGAGAAGCGCTGCGTCATAGAGGCCTCGGACGAGGCAGGCGCAAGATATTCCTATTTAATTGAGGAGCCGATAGCGGCCGCAATCGGTGCCGGAATCGACATCAACGAACCCAAAGGGCACATGGTGCTCGACATCGGCGGCGGAACGACGGACATCGCGGTGATTGCGCATGGAGCAACGGTGATCTCAGACTCCATCAAAATGGCGGGGGATAAGTTTGACGATGCGCTGCGCCGTTATATGAAGCGTAAGCATAGCCTCTACATCGGCGAGCGAAACGCCGAGGACATCAAGATCGCATACGGGCGCGCACACATCGAAAAAGAACAGCGTATCATCGAAGTGCGTGGCAGAAGCGTTGTGACGGGGCTGCCGGAGGCGATTCCGATCGGCACGAACGAAATGGTGGATGCGCTGAGTGAACCGCTCGGCGCCATCATGGAGCGTGTGCGTGGACTCCTGGATCGGACACCGCCAGAGCTAGCAAGCGACATCGCGCGCGAGGGTATTGTGGTGACCGGTGGCGGCGCACTGCTTGCCGGCTTCGATCGTTATGTGACTGAGCGTACAAGCGTTCCCTGCCGTATCGCGGAAGATCCAATCTCCTGCGTGGCGCTCGGAACGGGGCGCGTGCTCGACGATCTGAAGAAATATAATGCGGCGATTTACGATTATCGTCGTGGCGAATATTACGACAGTTAACACCCGAGAGACGGATTGAAACCAAAGATCGACCAACTAATCGTATAAAACTGGTTTACCGGGTTGATCGAATCTGAAAAGTTTGTTTGATTGATTTTGATAATTCCGGCTTACCGGGTTGATCAAATCAGCAGAGATTGCTTAATCAATTCCGAAGATTCCGGTCTAACTGGTTTATCGAATCTTAAAAGTTTGTTCAAGCCAATGACATGATTGCTTGTTATACTCAGCACGTTTCATGATCAGGATAATTGTTTAGCAAGTGTTGTATGTTACGGCAAAACCATGATGGATTGCTTTTTTCAGCATGACACATCAGTTGGATGGATAGGTGGCGGCAAAAGACGTGCCGCGGGCCGAAAGGAGTCTAAACGTGCCTACTGATCCCTATTTAGATCGAAAATACGTGCAGGGAAAACCTGCACAAAAAACACAATCAACAAAAAGCGGTGCGGCTCCAATTAAAAAGAGCAGCGCGGCTTCTTCTCATGCGCAATCATCCACTCGCCACGGGGAACAACGGACCCAGAAGAGCGAAAAGCACCCGGAATCGCGTAAGAGCGGTTACGCCGCCGAAAGCTATCCGCGTAAAAGCCGTGATGCAGATCCACGTAAAAGCCGTGAAGCAGACCCGCGCAAAGCGGCTGATCGCGCACGGAAAAACCTCGCAAGAGATACCTATGAAACACGATTAACCCCGCCAAAAAAGAAAAAGAAATTCAAGTGGAAGCGCTTTTTCAAAAAGCTCGGCAAACAGGTTCAAGCTTTTGGAACGAAACTGGTACAGGTTGAAGACCTAACACAGGAAGAAACGGCATATGCCGCAACTGCCTCGAAAAACGGGTTGGGGTTTTCACAGAATAAGACTGGATTCGATGCGTCCAGCGATGAGAAACGCCTTGGATTTACGAATAACAAACCGGTTAGCGCTGAGGCAGTTCTGAAAAAAGTGAAAAAAGGCCTTCGCACCGCGCTGCGCGTCGTCGCTAGGGGCATCTATCTTGGCGTGCGGGGCGTCTATGGTTTTCTCATGAAGCTCCCGCAGCGCACGTTGCTGATTGGCAGCGGCGCATTTGGCGTGCTTCTCATCACGGTGATCGTTCTTGCCATCGCCTTGCCGGGAAAAGCGACAAAAGCGGAAGAAGGCGAGCAACTTGCCGCATTCACCGCACTCGAAACCGAACAAACGGCACTGGAAAGCGCAACGCTGGATGGTACGCAAACTGGCGATTCGACGGCGGACGGTGCAGTAACAACAGATACCGAAAACGCGGTGGATCAATCGACCGAAACAGTAACGGCGGATACCTCTGCTGAGACTGCGTTTACCGCCGAGCTGAAATCGGGAGACAACGGGGAGATCATCACCTCGATCCAGACCCGGCTCATGGAGCTCGGCTATATGGACTCCGACGAACCAACACAGCATTTT
>Ga0302289_1000091_pt1 | contig 52168 bp, 38 predicted proteins | sample III_Fen_N1_2_FD_194552 | JGI IMG/M metagenome (GOLD analysis project Ga0302289, IMG submission 194552) | Peat permafrost microbial communities from Stordalen Mire near Abisko, Sweden - III_Fen_N1_2 | ecosystem: Environmental > Terrestrial > Soil > Wetlands > Permafrost | place: Sweden: Abisko... | reverse complement strand
CTTGCTTCGTCAGGTATTAAATCAACTAAACGAGGCTGCTTCGTTCGATGTTTCGTTTCCATTTGTCAAAGTTAATCATGTTCATGACTTCTAGTTCTTTGACACACTTTTTTGAACAGTCTCACGCTTTGAAAATTTACCCGAATGCAGTGCAGTTTTTAGCTTTTCGGAATCGGAGCGCCGAACGACCATCGCACCGAAACGGAAGACTGCTGATGGTTTGGAGAATTTTGGGGTTTTGCTTTTTGGGCATAAAAAAAGCACCTGCTATTGCAGATGCTTTTTCTTCCTTTTGCGGTATGGACGGGACTCGAACCCGCGACCCCCTGCGTGACAGGCAGGTATTCTAACCAGCTGAACTACCACACCGTTTTTGGGTTGCTATCATTTCCAGATTGCGGTTGCAAAGATAGACAGAAATCCTTTATTTGCAAGCACCACAAAAGAATTTTCACCACTTCAACTCGAATTTGTACTTTTGCTGTTGCAAACAATACAGGCATGAATAGTACACCAATAGACCCCATAATAGTTAAAGCCGTCATAGACAGCTACAACCTCCCCGACTTCGGCAAAGCCACCATCCGCGAAGTCCTCGACATGGCCAACCACATAGAAAAACAAACCGGCCAACCCTTCATCCGCATGGAAATGGGCGTACCCGGACTACCCGCCTCCCAAATAGGCGTCCAAGCCGAAATCGAAGCCCTCAAACAAGGCAAAGCCTCCGTATACCCACCCCTATCGGGCACCCCCGACTTCAAACGCGAAGCCTCCCGCTTTGTCAAAGCCTTCATCGACATAGACGTCCCCGCCGACTACTGCACCCCCGTAACCGGTTCCATGCAAGGCACCATCGCCTCCTTCATGACCTGCATCCAACGCGACAAAAAACGCAAGAAAGTACTGTTCATCGACCCGGGCTTCCCTGTGCAGAAAATCCAGCTCGCCATGCTCGAATGCCCCTACGAATCCATCGACGCCTATGAATTCCGTGGCGACGCCCTGATTGAAGAACTCGAACGCAGGCTGTCAAAAGGCGCTATTTCCACGCTGTTGTATTCCAACCCCAACAACCCAGCCTGGTTTTGTTTACAAGACAGCGAACTCAAGCGCATAGGCGCACTCGCCACCTTGTACGACGTCGTGGTCCTGGAAGACCTTGCCTACTTCGCCATGGACTTCCGCCAAGACCTGAGCCAACCCTTCCAGCCCCCGTTTCAGCCCTCAGTGGCCAAGTACACCGACAATTACATCTTGCTCATCTCCGGATCGAAAGCCTTCAGCTACGCCGGGCAGCGCATCGGGTTTATCGCTGTGTCGGAAACATTGTTCAACCGCCCCTTTGCGGATTTGGAGAAACAATACGGCACCGGTGAATTCGGGAATGTGCTCGTGAACAGGGTGCTGTACGGTTTGTCGGCAGGCACAAGCCACACGGCACAATATGCCATGGCCGCCATCATGAAGGCAGCCTGCGACGGCACGTTTAATTTTGTGGAAGGTGTACGCGAATATGGACGCCGCGCCGAACACGTGAAGAAAGCCTTTCTGGAAAACGGCTTCCACATTGTGTACTCCACAGACCTAGGCGAAGACATCGCCGACGGGTTTTACTTCACCGTGGCCTGGCCGGGCATGACGGGCGGACAGCTCATGGAAGAATTGATGTACTACGGCATCAGCGCCATTTCACTAGAAACCACGGGCAGCACCCAGCAAGGACTGCGCATTTGCACCTCGTTTATACGGAGCGAACAGTACCCTGTTTTGGAAGAGCGGTTGGCCGCATTTAAGGCCAACCACTGACAAACAATTAGGCGGTGAGTTTCTCTACCCAGTCGCAATAAGCGACCATAAATGAGGAGAAGAAGGAAGTCGACGCCTGATCTTTGACCGCGCCCGATTCATCGAAGACAGCCATGACCGATCCCAGGTAGAACTCCGGTTGAGCCATAACAGGCACGTTCAGGAAGGACAATACCTGCCTCAGGTGATGATTGGCGCCAAACCCGCTGATGCCGCCTATCGAGATGCTGGCGACAGCACCCGGCTTACCAGACCAGACATTCTTTCCCCACGGACGTGAACCCACATCGAGTGCATTTTTCAGGGCAGCCGGAAACGAACGGTTGTGTTCGGGCGTGACAAACAACACGGCATCGAACGCAGCGATCTTTGCGCGAAACGCCGTGTAGACTTCAGGCGAAGCAGCGTCGGAATCCTGGTTGTACAAGGGAAGCTGGGCGATTTCCACCACTTCGAACTCGAATGAACGATCCTTGGGAGCCGCGGCGATGAGGGCTTTGGCTGTCTGTAAACTGAAAGCATTGGCGCGGATACTACCAACAATGACGGCGATTCGTTTCATGGATTTTTAATTTTAGTTCTGCCAAGATACTAAAAAAATAGCATCCAACCAATTTAAACAAGAAAATACTTGTTTATTTAAACACCCTGAAAATTATCGCGTTTAGCGGCGGAACGGCATTTTCACCACCTCGGCTTTCAGCAGGCGTTCGCGGATGCGGATAAAGATTTCGGTGCCGGGTTGTGAGAAGGCGGTTTCCACGTAACCCATGGCAATACCCACTTTCAGCACGGGCGAAATGCTGCCCGAGGTCACTTCACCGATAAACCGTCCGTGGGCGTCGGTGATTTCGTAACCGTGACGGGCAAAACCCTTGTCGCGCATGATCAGGCCGATGCGCTTCTTCGAAACCCCGTATTTCACCTGTTCCTCAAAGATGGCGCGCGAAGGGAACTGCTTTTCGGGCGAAAACTTGGTCACCCAGCCCAACCCTGCCTCTATGGGCGAGGTCGTATCGTCAATGTCGTTGCCGTACAGGGTGAAGCCCATTTCCAAGCGCAAGGTGTCGCGGGCACCCAGGCCGATGGGCTTGATGCCTTCCGGTTCGCCGGCAGCGAAAACGGCTTTCCACAGGGTGAGCGCGTCTTTGTTTTCCACATAGAGTTCAAACCCGCCTGCCCCCGTGTAACCGGTGTTGGCCAACAGTACGTTCTCTATGCCGGCCATGGTTCCGTAGGCAAAGTGGTAGTACGGAATGGAGGATAAATCGGTTGAGGTGAGGCGTTGCAGCACCTCGGTGGCTTTCGGTCCTTGCACGGCAAGCTGGGAAAATGTATCGGAGGCGTTTTCCAGTTCGGCGCCCACCACGTTGTGGGCCACGCACCAGGCCCAGTCCTTGTCGATGTTGGAGGCATTCACCACCAGCAGGTAGGTTTCAGCATCCATCTTGTGCACCAGCAAGTCGTCGACGATGCCGCCGTCTTCGTTGGGAAAGTAGGCGTACTGCACCTGACCCACGGTGAGCGTGTGCACGTCGTTCGAGACGATATTTTGCAGGAAGGCCAGCGCTTGCGGCCCCTTCACCCAGAATTCACCCATGTGGGAAACATCAAAAACCCCGACGCCTTCGCAGACGCACAGGTGCTCGGCCAGGATGCCGGTATATTCAATGGGCATTTCATAGCCGGCGAACGGACTCATTTTCGCACCCAAGTCGTGGTGCCGCTGGTTGAAGGCTGTTTTTTTCATTACGGTGATGGTGAGGTATAGTTAGTTTTTAGTGGGACGCGCGTTTTCGGCTATCTTAACAATGAGCAACATGGCTTTTTCCATGGAAGGAATGGGCACAAACTCATAGCGTCCGTGGAAGTTGTGTCCGCCGGCGAACAAGTTCGGGCAGGGAAGGCCCATGTACGAAAGGCGCGAGCCGTCGGTTCCCCCGCGGATGGGCACCACTTTTGGTGTCACACCGATGGCTTCCATGGCATGCAGCGCCAGGTCAACCACGTGCATGTTGTCGGGGTAGATTTTCTCATACATGTTGTAGTATTGATCGGTCAGTTCGAGGAAAGCCACCTCGGAACCGAATTCGCTGTTGATTTTCTTGACCAGGTGCTCCACTTCCTTTTTCCGGCGCTCGAAGCGGTCCTTGTCGTGGTCGCGGATGATGTAGTTGAGTACGGTCTGTTCCACATCGCCGTTGAAACTGGTGAGGTGGTAGAAGCCTTCGTAGCCTTCGGTGTGTTCCGGCGTTTCGGAACGGGGCAGCATGGTGATAAATTGATTGGCGATGCGGATAGAATTCAGCATCTTGTGCTTGGCGTAGCCCGGATGGACATTGCGCCCCTTGAAGGTGATTTTGGCGCCGGCTGCGTTGAAGTTTTCGTACTCCAGCTCGCCGATCTCGCCCCCGTCCATGGTGTAGGCCCAGTCGGCTCCAAAGGCTTTGACGTCGAAATAATTGGGGCCTTTGCCTATTTCTTCGTCGGGTGTGAATCCGATACGGATGGTGCCGTGCTTGATTTCAGGGTGCAACAGCAGGTATTCCATAGCTGTGACGATTTCGGCAATCCCGGCTTTGTCATCGGCTCCGAGCAGGGTCTTTCCGTTGGTACAGATAAGATCTTGTTCTTTATACAGTAAGAGTTCGGGGAATTCATCCGGCGAGAGCTGGCACGCTGATGCCGCATCCAACACGATGATGCCGCCGTCGTAAGCTTTCACGATGCGGGGCTCCACATGGCGGCCACTGCTGTCGGGGCTGGTGTCCATGTGGGCGATAAAACCGACTACCGGCCTGGGTTCTTCAGTATTGGCCGGCAGGGTGGCTGTGACGTAGCCGTATTCGCTGCAGGTGACATCGCTTAGCCCGATAGACTTCAGTTCATTCACCAGTTTTCGGGCAAATGCCATTTGAGAAGGGGTGCTGGGCACCAGGTCGGTTTCGGGATCGGATTGGGTGTCTATGCGGACGTAAGCTAAAAAACGATCGACAAGTTTCATGGTGAGTCGCGTTTAGGATGTGCGGTAAAAGTACGAAAAAAATAAAAAGGACACCCCCGTTTTACCGTGGAAGTATCCTTTCCTGTTGAGCCTCTTGTCGGATTCGAACCAACGACCCCGAGATTACAAATCACGTGCTCTGGCCAACTGAGCTAAAGAGGCAGGTGGGTAAGCTTACTATATCGCGCCGCTACAACCAGACTACCCTTGCTGCGATCAAGCCCTGGGGGGATTCGTAGGGAGCTAGCCGTATAGGACTTACCCGGGTGCAAAAGTACATATTTTTGGTACCACCGCAAAGGGTGTCCGTAAAAAAAGTGTATTTTTGTAGATACATTTTGTCAATACTATGGAGCCAACCGTTAATCCCATTAAAGTAAAATACAAGTTCGCAGCCGATTACGGACTTATCCTGGGTGGATACATCGCCTTTTTCTACTGCCTGCAACTCATTTTCGGCACCAACATTGTGGTGAACCTCCTGAACACGGTCGGACTGATTGGTACCCCCTTTTTGTGTTATCAGCTGGCGAAACGCTACCGGGATAATGGCTGCAACGGCTTCATCAACTTCGCCAACGCGTGGAGTTTTGGGGTGTGGTTGTTCCTGTTCGCCGGGCTAATCATGGCTGTGGTTTATTTCGTGCACCTGCAGTGGATAGATCCTTCGTACATGGCAAACACGTTTAACCAAACGCTGGAGGCTCTCGAAAAGATGCACTACGACCAGAAGCTCATTGATACCTTGTCGTCAACCCCCATACCCACTCCCATTCAAATCGTAGTGATGTATCTATTTTTCTATATAATTGGGGGCGCATTGCTGTTTTTGATGCTAGCCGGCTTCGTTGTTAAAAAGGATCCGACTGCCGGATTGCCCGGTAATGGTAGTGGCGAAACGCCCTATCAACCCTATAAGGACACTACATCTTCCACCGACAAAAACGCCTGACCGACCATGGATATCAGCCTTGTCATACCCCTGTTCAATGAAGCCGAATCGTTGCCCGAACTCCACAAGTGGATTAAGCGGGTGATGGATAAAAACGACTACACGTACGAAATTATTTTTGTGAACGACGGCTCAACCGATGCCTCCTGGGACGTGATCAAACGCCTGCAGGCTGAGAATCCTTCCGTGAAGGGCATTAAGTTTCGCCGGAATTACGGCAAGTCGCCCGGCTTGTTCTGTGGCTTTGAATTGGCGCAAGGCGACGTGGTTATCACCATGGATGCCGACCTTCAGGACAGCCCGGACGAAATCCCGGAGTTTTACCGCATGATTGTGGTTGACGGCTTCGACCTGATTTCGGGTTGGAAAAAGAAACGTTACGACGGAAAGCTGACCAAGAATCTCCCGTCGAAAATTTACAACGCTACCGCGCGCCGCATTTCCGGCCTCAAACTGCACGACATGAACTGCGGACTGAAGGCGTACAAGAACATCGTAGTGAAAAACATCGAGGTGTACGGCGAAATGCACCGCTACATTCCCTACCTGGCGAAAAATGCCGGATTCACCAACATCGGAGAACGGGTGGTGAAACACCAGAAACGCAAGTACGGCGATTCCAAATTTGGCATGAACCGCTTTGTCAATGGCTACCTCGACCTGATTACATTGTGGTTCCTGAACCGCTTCGGCAAACGTCCCATGCACTTTTTCGGGTTGGTGGGCAGCTTGATGTTTCTTGTCGGCCTTATCTCCATCGTCGTGGTGGGTGTCATCAAATTGACCGCCTTGATTCAAAACGTTCCAGCTCGATTGTTGACAGATCTGCCTGCCTTCCACCTGTCGCTGACGTTCATGATTTTGGGCACGCTGCTGTTTGTCACGGGTTTTCTGGGCGAACTCATTGTGCGCAATGCACCGGAACGCAACAACTACATCATTGAGGAAGCTATTTGATTGGAACATGGGGTGTACAGTAAAAAACAATCGTAGGCTTATACGGGCCGGTGCCGGATTGGCTGCCTGCCTCCTCCTGCTGCTGTCGGCTTGTCAGAGCAAGGGCTGCTACGACTACACCGATGTAAAGGTCGCGTGCTCGTTCTATCAGACTGACCTGTCAAAATCAGTTTCGTTACCGGGGCTTTCCGTATGGGGTTTGGGAAAAGATTCGCTGCTTTACAACAACCAAACCGAATCTAAAATCGAATTGGAACTCAACCCGAACGCGTCCATTTCCCGCTATGTGGTGAAAATGGCGACCAATAACGGGACGTTCTACGACACATTGACCTTTTATTATACGTCCGGAACCTGGTTTCAATCGATGGACTGCGACTGCATGACGTTCAGCACGTTGGATTCCTGCACCACAACGGGCACGATTTTTCCCTCGGTCACCTTGAAACAGCCCCTTGTCAACAACACCAAGACCACCCATGTCGTGCTCAATCTGTAAACGATGGCTGGTGGTGGGCCTGCTTTTGCTTACCCTGCCCTTATTTGCCAAGGAAAAGTCTAAGGTAAAACCCGTGGCTTTCTACCAAGGCATGCAGCTGGGCGTTGAATTCGGCGGCGTTCTTAACCACTTGGTTTCCAATAACTGGAGTACGGCGGGCACTATCGACCTTAACATCAGGAACAAGCTGCTTCCTACCATTGAATTGGGCAGGGCTCACTTGGAACAAACGGGTGAAACGGGCGTCTTGTACACAACGACTGGCAACTTTCTTAAAGTGGGTTTCAACAAACCGATTATCTACAACGCCAGCACGCATGACATGTTCTACGTCGGCTTGCATTATGGTTTTTCGTCGTTCAACTACGACCTGAGAAACCTATCTTTTTCAGGTGGCTACTGGGGACAACCCACAATTACGTCCATTCTAGGCGAACACGCGTATGCCGGATGGTTTGACGCCGTGGCCGGTGTCCGGGTTAAGGTACTGGGTCCTATCTCCTTAGGCTGGTCCATCCACTACCGAAACGTGCTGCACATTAGCAATGGCGACAACAGCGTTCCTCAATACATTCCGGGTTACGGCCAAAACGTCAACCCTTACGCCGGCATCAACGCCAACCTCTACTACAAGCTACCGTTCTAAAGATTCCTTTGTAACACGTAATTGTTTCTGTTTCGGGGAGATTCAATCGTGTGCTTCGTGCATTTTTTTGAAAGAAATATTAGTAAATATATACGAAATATTTCTTAAAACATGTACATTAGCCACCTTCTTTGTAAGCCTATTTGAATCTTAGTGCCATGAAACGAAATACGAACGTATCAACGTCTATTTTTGGCGTGTTTGCACTTTTCTGTTTTTGCCTGCTCTTTCAAAGCTGCCTCCGTGAAGATTTGACCGGGACGTTCCCTGTCATCAAGGAAGAGCTGGTGGGTGACTACCTCACCAACAATCCGCAGTTGTTTTCCGAGTTTACCCGGATGCTTGATACGACAGGCGTTATGGGCTTGCTGAAAGCGTATGGAAAATATACCGTTTTTGCACCGACGAACGAAGCCATAAAAAGGTACTACAGCACTCTTGAGGACGAAGAAGGAAAGCACACCATCACCTCTTTGAATCAACTTACGCTCAAAGACATCAAAGAGTTTTGCTACAACCACATCATCAAGGGTGATACCTTGAGGACCAAGGATTTTACGGAAGGAGCTCTTGGCTCACGCTCCATGAGTGAACGCTTTTATACGGTCTCTTTTTCTGATTCTGCCATCATCATCAACGGCAGTTCACCCATTGTGGCCCGTGACATTACGTTGCACAACGGCATCGTCCATGTGTTGGGCGAGGTGCTGTCTCCCGCTTACGGCAATATTGCTGAGGTTTTTGAAAAGGACTCCGCGCGATTCGGTATTTATGTGAAAGCGCTCAAAGCCACCGGTTTGTACATGATTATGAACAAGGCCAGAAACGAAGATGAAGGGTATGATTATACTGCCGGTGTTCATTACGCATATTTAGACAATTTATTAGACCATTTTACGATAGAAAAACCGACCTCCAGAAAATTTGGCTTCACCATTTTGGCCGTTTCCGATGCCGACTTGGCCAACTATGTGACGCCAGGCTCGCCCAATGGCGTTCACTCGTTGGCCGATCTCGAGAAGCTGGCCAAGTATTACTACAGCCGTGAGTTAAATAATGATGCTGACGCGATAACCGATAAAACCGATCCAAAGAATTACCTGAACCGCTTCATGTCGTATCATTGTTTTGATCGCATCTTATTGAGCAGCCGTTTTGTCAAAGATTTGTTCACGCCCAACCAATTTCCGGAGTACCCCATGCCTGAATATATAGAGACCATGATGGAGAATACCATCGTCGAGGTGCTTATGGACAAACAAGGCAAAATCATTGGTCCTACCATGGCTGCTGACCCCAAAAGTGCCTTTGGTGTGTTCAATTATGATGACCCCATGCAAGGTGCCGTATTGACCGATTTTAAAGATTTACCTCCTAGTGGGTCGTTGAACGGCTACTACCATGGTATCACCAAGCCTATCTTCTATTCCAAAACGTTGGAAAAAGCGTTAGCTTCAAAACGGTTACGGATAGATGCAGCCACCTTTTTGCCTGAGTTGACCACCAACAACCTGCGTGGAAATAACCCTACCGGTAAAATGTTAAACGGAAGAATGCCTTGTTTGGCAATCGATGACAAGTATGTAGATAATTATACGGGTTCTTCCAATACCCAATTATTCTATGTTGAGGCTTCGAAGGCTATGGAAAATTACCAAGGTGACAATTTCATTATCAAAGGACCGTACAACTTTACCCTAAAGACCTGCCCCATTCCGGCGGGCACCTACGAGGTTCGTATAGCATCTCTGATTTCCGCTGGGACTGGTATTGCTCAGTTATACCTCGATAGCTTGCCTTGTGGCATACCCATAGATTTAACAACTAGTACCTATTTAGAAATTGGTTATGAGGTGCCTGGAACTGATAAACAAGACCCCGAAGGCTATGAGAACGACAAAATACTGCACAATCATGGATACATGAAAGGTCCCAATACCTATACTTCAGACGGGACTATTTGGGTGGGTGCGGCCTCTGCCAGGATGAGCGGGAGATGCTTACGCAAAGTACTTGGAACGTATACGTTTAACAAAACAGAGAATCATTACTTTACGGCAATCTGCCTATCATCAACTCCAACTCCTGATGGATTCAATGTAATCTGGCTTGATTACCTGGAATTCTGTCCTGTTTCGGTGCTGGATAAAGAAGGAATTGAATAATATCAGTCCCGCAGGCAAGTGAATTTTACCTGCTTTTTCGGCGGAAAGCTTTGTAGAGTTCGAACCAAACGACGGTTACGGCACCCGCACCGACAGCAATCGCCAGTTCCGACCAAGACAACGCGCTAAATTGGAACAACCGCTGCAGGAAAGGCACGCTCAACACGGCGGTCAGAAAGACAAGCGCTCCACCGACAATCCATTTTACGCTTTTATTGGGCGTGCGAAGAATCGTGAATAGGCTTTCCGTCCAAGAACGGTTCACCTGGATGGTCATGAGGTTGGCGACAATCAGGGCGACAAAACTCATGGTCCTGACGGTATCAGCTTCCAAGCCATAATAAAGGCCACCGGCGTACATGCCAAGGATTACGAGCAGGATGGAAAAGCCTTGAAGGCAACTTAGCACGATGTTTCCTGAACCGAAGAACTTTTGGTTGACGCTTCGTGGCGGACGTTTCATGACGTTGGGTTCTTCCTTTTCGGCCTCAAAAATAATGCTGCACGCCGGGTCGATAATCAACTCAAGGAAGACCACATGTACCGGGAACAACAGCAAGGGGGCGTTGGCGAAAAAGATGGGAATCAACGACAGGCCGGCCATGGGTACGTGGACAGCGAACACATAACCAAATGCTTTCTGCATGTTGTCGAAAATGCGGCGCCCCATGCGGACAGACCCAACGATTGACGAAAAGTTGTCGTCGGTAAGCACCAGTGAGGAGGCCTCTCTAGCCACATCCGTTCCCCGTTCACCCATAGCAATGCCGATGTGGGCAGCCTTCAGCGCCGGTGCGTCGTTTACGCCGTCGCCTGTCATGGCCACGATGTCCCCATGTTGCCTCAAGGCTTTGACCAATTTGAGTTTTTGTTCCGGCACCACACGGGCGAAAATGGCCACTGAATCGATGCGTTGGGCTAACTCCTCTTCGGTCATGGCCTGAAGCTCGGAGCCGGTGATACAGGCATCCGGGTTCTTCAACCCGATTTCTCGTCCGATGTTCTGGGCAGTGACCGGGTAATCACCTGTGATCATCACCACACGCATTCCGGCCTGATAACATTCATTCACGGCCGCTTTCACTTCGGGTCGGATGGGGTCGGACAAACCGATCAGGCCGATGAATTCAAAGTCGAAATCGTGCTGACTGCCGGGCAACTCATCCTGACATAACGTAGCCTTGGCCACACCCAACACGCGCAAGCCTTTGGAGGCCATTTGATGGATGGCGCGTTCGTAGACAGCCGTATCTTCCAGGTGACACAAATCGAAGATGTACTCGGGTGCTCCTTTGGCAGCAATCACGCGGTCATTGCTGGTTCGTTCGACAAAAACCCGCGACATGGCCAACATTTCTTTCGACAAGGGGTATTCCTTGACCATTGACCAATCGTGGTGCAGGTGTTCGGTGTTTTGGAGAAACTGCTCACCCAGGTCGCAGATGGCTTTTTCCATCGGGTCGTTGGGTTTTGTTTGACTGGACAGGATGCCGTATTCGATGATTTCGTGGAATTCTTCCGGAAAAACGGCCATATCGGCAGCGTCCAAAAATGACTCCTTATTATATAGGGTGTTTACCCGCATGCGGTTTTGGGTGAGCGTGCCGGTCTTATCGGTGCACAGCACCGTGGCCGACCCTAAGGTCTCGATAACGGCCGGCTGGCGGGCCAACACGTGTTGCTTCGAGATGCGCCAGGCGCCCAGGGCCATGAAGATGGTGAGGATAACGGGGAATTCCTCGGGCAGGATGCCCATGGCTAAGGTCAAACCGGCCAGAAAACCGTGCAACAAGTCGCCACGGGTTAGGTAAAAAACGACAAACACCACTACACACAGCAACAAGCCACCCAAGGCCAAGCGCTTAACCAGTTTATTCAGTTCCACCTTCAGCTTGCCCGGTTCCTGCTCTTGATCGTCCAACGCTTTTCCAATCTTGCCAATTTCTGTGGAAGCGCCAATGGCTGTGATGCGGGCCAATCCATTCCCCTGTACCACCAAACAGCCGGAAAAAACAAAAGGGGTGTCGTCACCGCCGGGTAACGGTTCGCCTTCGGTTCCTTCGGCTGACTGCTTGCGTACGGGCACCGATTCGCCGGTCAACAGCGATTCGTCCACTTGCAGGCTGAGGGAATCCAACAGCATGCCGTCGGCCGGGATGCGTTCTCCTTCGGTGAGAACCACGAGGTCACCCACGACAACCTCCCTAGTAGGAATCTGAATTTCAACGCCGTTACGAATCACCCGGGCCCGGGGGCTTGTCAGTTCTTTGAGGGCATCCAGGGCTTTGGAGGTTTTCTGTTCCTGGTAATACTCGATGCCCATGATGAAAAACACGAAGCCCAGCAACATGATGCCTTCCTGCACATCGCCCAGCACCAAGTACAAGGCGCCACAGGCCACCAACAGCATAAACATGGGTTCTTTGACAATATCCTTGATGAGATCAAGAAAGTGCCTGGATTTTTTTTGCTCCAGTTCGTTGTAGCCGTTACGGGTTTGGCGATCGAGCACTTCTTGCTCGGTCAGGCCGGTCAACGGTTTATCGGGTTGAACTACTTTCATTTTTTTAAATTTTTTGCAATAATTTTTCCAACAAGTTGGCAAGTTGTTCCAGCTCTGCAGGTTCCAACGCCTCCTGCATCAATTCAACAAATCGGGCGTGCGCGTGTTCATGCACGGCGTTGATTTGCATCCCTTTTTTGGTCAGGTGCAGGTGGGAACTCCGCCTGTCTTCGTCCGATTGAATCTTGGCCACGTAACCCTTTTGCATCAGTTTATCCAAGGCCACCGTAACAGTGGGCTTGGTTAGAGCCATCGCAGTAGCCAGTTCCGTGATATTGGGGTTACTCAGCTCGCTGATTATTTCCAGGTAGTGCATCTGTACCAAGGTTAGGTCGTTCAGATTGTGATCTTCCCTAGCCAGCTCTTCCATCTCGGCTAAGCTGTGTGATAATTTAGAAATGATGGGGATGATCGTTGACATTAACTGTGTTGTAAATCGTTGATACTGCAAATTTAGTTAGTTTGTGCTAACTAACAAATAAAAGGCGCATTTTTTTGATTGACTCATTTTCAGAAGTTGGCCAAAATGTCTATCATTGCATTTTGAATAAACGCATGAACACCCCCGCCCGCTTTTTATTGTCAATCCTGTTGGCTGCAACGCTGTTTGCTTGCAAACCGGATACCTATCGCTATAACGAGGGAACCATCTTTGGTACAGTTTATCACCTCACGTATCGGGCGGACAGGGATCTTCAGCCAGCCATTGAGGCCGAGCTCAACCGTTTTGATGCGGAATTATCTATGTTCAACCCTCATTCAACGCTGAGCCGTTTCAACGTACACGACACGACTGCATTCAACCTGAACGGTCATCCCTGGGTATTGCGCGTCATTCAAAAAAGTCTGGACTATTCCGCCCTCACGAACGGGGCGTTCGATATTACCGTGGCGCCGCTGGTGAATGCCTGGGGGTTTGGCTTTACCGAATCGGCCACTGTCACGCAAGCGTATGTGGACAGCCTCCTGGATTTTGTTGGCTACCAACGTCTACGCTTAAGAAATGGTTACCTGAAAAAAAGCGACAGCCGCATGCAGTTGGACGCTTCTGCCGTTGCCAAAGGGTATGCCTGCGATGTGGTTGCCGATGTGCTTAAGAAGCAGGGTGTACAAAATTACCTGATTGAGATTGGTGGCGAGATGGCTTTGAAAGGGAAGAACCCGAATGGAGCAACCTGGCGGATTGGGATTAACACGCCTAAGGATGACAGTACATCGACCAACATGGAGTGGATGGAAAAGTTGACACTGACCGATCGTTGCGTGGCTACTTCGGGCAATTACCGGCGTTTCTACATCAAAGATGGCAAGCGGTACGCACATACCATCAACCCACATACCGGTTATCCTGTTCAACACAGCCTGCTGAGCGCCACCGTGATTGCCGACGATTGCCTGACGGCAGACGCGTTGGCCACGGCTTTTATGGTGATGGGTGTGGAGAAAGCCATGGTATTGGCTGAAAAAATGCCGAACGTTGATGCGCTATTTATCTGTGCGGGTGACACCGGCACGTTGGTTGTGAGCGGTACATCGGGTATGAAACGTTTTCAGAAAAAATAAACAATGGAAGATATTCAATTACCAACAGGCAGATTTACTCTTGAGGAACTGACCCGGGTGCTCAATGCATTCCCGGCTGAAATTAGTTACATCGACAAAAACGATACGGTCCGGTTTTTCAACACGAAAGCTACGCCTTTTTTTTCCAGACCCCCGGCGGCTCTTGGAAAGGACATGCGCGTCTGCCATCCGAAACGGGTGCTCCCCCAAGTGGAAGAATTACTGGCCGATTTTAAATCGGGTCGCAAAGACACGGCTGTTTTCGTGCGGAATCATGGCGGATGCCTTATCAGCATTGCCTATTATGCCTTGAAAGATGAAACCGGAGCCTACGCCGGGACGCTTGAAGTGGTTCAGGACATAACCGGGCTGAAAGACCTTGAAGCGCCTGCAAATAATAGTTAATTTTCACAGCATTGCCCTTCTTCCGCCTCAATTTTGTATTTTTGCGGTCTAATTGAGCAATCATGTCCTTGTCATTCCTTCGTGCGCGTACATCACTCATCCAAAAAGGGCTTGCCCTGTGGATGCTTATTATCGTGTGCGGGATGACCACTGCCGATGCAGCGGCTTCACGATCAAACTCACTGGGACTGCCAAAGGCTGGTAATAAAGCGGTCTTTTCCTTGTTAACGGCCGATCCGGGCAAAGAAGTATGGTCTCACTACGGCCATACCGGCATCCGCTACATCGATTCGGAAACCGGTACCGACATTGTCTTCAATTATGGCCTGTTCGATTTTTCCAGCTCCAATTTTATCATCCGGTTTGTGAAGGGAGAGACCGACTACATGGTGGGTACGACTTCCTTTTTCAATTTTATGCTGGAATACCAGATCGAGAACCGCACCGTTACCGAGCAGGTACTTAACCTGACAGCTGAAGAGAAAAACAGGTTGTTGGGCGCCTTACTCACCAATATTCAACCGAAAAACAGGTATTACCGATACAACTTTCTCTACAAGAACTGCGCAACCATGCCCAGAGACTTGATTGAGCAGGCGGTTGACGGACGGGTGGAATACACCCTCGCTCCTCCTTTTACCTCGTTCAGGGATGAAATTCATCACTTCACAGCTGTCTCCCCATGGACACAGTTCGGCATCGACTTGGCGCTGGGTGCTCCGGCCGACAAAAAGGCATCGCTAAGGGACCAACAATTTGCACCCGACGTGTTGATGCGCTCGTTCACAACAGCTTTTATCAAGTCCGACTCCCTCTCTCGGCCGTTGGTTGTTTCGACCAACAAGATTTACCGGATGGATCCGCATGCTGAAGTATCCACTTCTTCGTTGCCCAATCCGCGCTGGGTGTTCTGGGCGGTTTGCTTTCTCACGCTGGTCCTCACATTGCTGGAATTTCGACTCACGTCCAGCCGTTGGCTGACCGGCCTAACCAGTGTCTGGGACGGTCTGTTGTTTGGTGCCGGCGGTCTTGTGGGATGCCTGATGTATTTCCTACTGTTTGCTTCCGTACACCCAACGGTAGATGTGAACTACCTGGCCATCTGGCTACATCCCGTTCACTTGCTGTTTGCCTTAGCGCTAGTATTCCGCCCGTTCCGCAGAAAAATAGCCTGTTTGTATAAAGCCATCAACCTGCCATTCGTGCTGTTCGCGCTTTGCGGGCTGTTATTTTTACCGCAGAAGTTGCACCCTGCTCTTATTCCGGTCTTGTTTTCCTTCCTAATCCGCTCGGTTCAGGGGGCTGTGGTTACCTACAAAACCTACCGCCATGCATAAGCTACTTCGATCTATCCTGAGCTTGCTCACCATCACGCTTCCAGGCTTGACTGTAGGAGCTGTGGGTACTGTACCCAGATTGGTGGTGGGCATTCACATTGACCAACTGAGGACGGATTACCTGGATTGGTTTAAGGAAGGCTTTACCGAAGATGGATTAAAGAAAATGCTGCAAAAGGGCGTTGTTTACCGTTCGGTGGGCTACGATTTTCCCCGACCGGACGAAGCGTCTGCCTCGGCCTCACTGGCTTGCGGCACCACGCCATCTAGACACGGCATTGTCAGCAATTCCTGGTTTGACAGGACGTCGGGCACCGTGGTATCTTGCGTGTACGACCCCGAATGGATGGGCAATTACACCTCAAGCACCACGTCTCCCAATCAGTTGAAGGCTTCCACCCTGGGTGACGAACTCAAGCAAGCAACCAAACAAGCCGGCAAGGTTTTCTCCATCGGTATTTCACCCGAAAGCGCCATCTTAAGTGCAGGGCACGAGGCAGACGGTGTTTTTTGGATTGACGACCAAAACGGTCAGTGGTGCACCTCGACCTATTACAATTACATGCCCTGGTGGCTACAACAGATCAACGACCAACGTTCCATCTCCGGCCTGATTGATCAGACCTCCTGGAAACCGCTTAAACCCCTGAACTATTATCAACTGTTGCCCTACGAATCAACGCCGACGGTGTTTGAATACTGGTTGGGCAAGTACGGCAAAGACAAGTTCAAGGCCTACAAGGAGACCCCCATGGTCAACGAGGAGGTCTGCCGGATTGGTTTAAAAACGCTTGAACTGGAAAAGCTGGGCTCCGATGATATTCCCGATTATCTGGTACTCAATTTGAGGGCTTCCGGAAATTTGGACAAGAATCGGGCGATTTCATCGGTGGAAATTCAGGACATTTACCTGCGGCTGGATGCCGAAATCGGTAAGATAATCGAAGCCGTTGATCGTCAGGTTGGGCTTGAGAACGCATTGATCTACGTGGTGGGGACGGGTATTCCGAAAGAACCTGCTGTTGAGTTGTCGGGCAACCGATCGTATCACGGCAACTTCTATCCAGACCGTTGCACCTCGCTGCTGAACCTGTATCTGATGGCTATTTACGGGGATGAGCGTTGGATCAGCACCTGGAACGACCAACAAATCTACCTGAACCGCGACCTAATTGAGAAAAAAGACCTGGACTTGGACGCTTTCAGCCAAAAGGCCGCTGCCTTCCTGGGTGAGTTTAGCGGTGTCCAACGGGTTATCAGCAACCGTATTGTGGCATCAGGCACCTACGACAACACCTTAATGATGTACCGGAACGGTATCAATCCGGCACACTCGGGTGATTTTTTCCTGGAGGTTCAACCCGGTTGGAACATTCGTCACAACAGCGCTGTCACCGATTACCAGGTACGATACGACGCCAATCCGACCACGTTGATGGTCATTGGAGGCTCCCTGAAACCGACCACCATTTCCACGCCTGTTTCGGTGGGCGACATCGCCACGACATTGAGCAAGGTGTTTCGGATTCGACCGCCTAACGCCTGCGAAGGCACCGTTCTTAAGGAATTACTTTAATATCTTCATTCACAAAAAAACGTACACTACATATGGGATTCAACGACATTTTAACCAAATTTTTTGGCAACAAAGCCCAAAGAGACCTTAAGGAGATTTCTCCCTGGGTGGAACAGATCAAACAGGCCGCTACCGGCATCGAGAACCTCTCAAATGATGAACTGAGGCAAAAAAGCGCAGACATCCGCGTGGCCTTACAAAATAGCGTAGCCGAGGAAAGGCAACACATCGAGGAGCTGAAAGCATCGATTGAAGAATTGGACATTGACGCCAGAGAAGCCGGCTACAACGAAATTGACAAAATCCAGAAAGCCATTTTGGACAAGCTGGAAATCGAACTGGACAATGCGCTTCCCGCCGTTTTCTCCATCGTACGTGAAACGGCACGCCGCTTTTCGCAACTACCGGAAATAGAAGTGACCGCCAATGCGTTTGACCGCGACTTGGCAGCAACCCACGATTTTGTCCGCATACAGGGAGAAAAGGCTATCTTTTTCAATCACTGGAAGGCCGGTGGCAACGAAATCAACTGGGACATGGTACATTACGATGTCCAATTGTTCGGCGGTGTCGTGCTTCACAAAGGAAAGATCGCGGAAATGGGAACCGGTGAGGGAAAGACACTGGTGGCCACCTTGCCCGTATTCCTGAATGCGTTGACCGGAAACGGCGTGCACGTGGTCACTGTCAACGACTACTTGTCGAAACGTGACTCAGAATGGATGGGACCGCTGTATATGTTCCACGGATTGTCGGTAGATTGCATCGATAAGCACCGCCCCAACTCCGAAGAACGCCGTCAAGCCTATTTGGCCGATATCACCTTTGGTACCAACAACGAATTTGGCTTTGACTACCTGCGTGACAACATGGCTACAAGCCCGCTTGACCTGGTTCAGCGCAAGCACAACTACGCCATTGTTGATGAGGTCGACTCCGTGTTGATTGACGACGCACGTACACCTTTGATCATTTCCGGGCCCGTACCGAAAGGTGAAGACCAGTTATTCGACGAGCTAAGACCCAAAATAGAGCGGGTGGTGACCACTCAAAAGAACATGGCCACCAAGCTGTTGTCCGATTCCAGAAAACTGTTGGCTTCCCAGGATAAGAAGGAACAGGAAGAGGGCGCGCTTTTATTGTTACGATCACACAAGGCCAACCCGAGAAACAAAGCGTTGATCAAACAGCTCAGTGAACCGGGCGCAAAAGCCGCCATGCAAAAGGCCGAGGATTTCTACATGCAGGACAACAACCGCCAGATGCACATTGTCACCGATGAGCTGTATTACGTCATCGATGAGAAGCAGCACAGCAGTGAGCTGACCGACAAGGGCATCGACTACATCACGGGTGACACAGAAGATCCGCACTTTTTCGTGCTTCCCGATATCGCTACCCAACTGGCCGAACTGGAAAACCAGATCCTGGAACCGGAAGAGAAAAACACCGTCAAGGACGAGATGATGCAGAATTACGCCATCAAATCGGAACGCGTCCACACCATCAACCAGCTATTGAAGGCCTACTGCCTCTTCGAACGCGATGATGAATATGTAGTCATCGAAAACAAGGTGAAGATTGTGGACGAACAGACGGGTCGTATCATGGAAGGTCGCCGGTATTCGGATGGCTTGCATCAAGCCATCGAGGCCAAGGAAAGGGTCACCGTGGAAGCAGCTACCCAAACCTTCGCCACCATTACGCTGCAAAACTACTTCCGTATGTACCACAAACTTTCCGGTATGACGGGTACAGCCGAGACGGAAGCGGGAGAATTTTGGGATATTTACAAGTTGGACGTGGTGGTCATTCCAACCAACAGGCCCATTACCCGAAACGACATGGAAGATCGCATCTACAAGACCAAACGCGAAAAATACCAGGCCGTGATTGAAGATATTGTAGGCTTGGTGGAAAAAGGCAGGCCTGTGCTGGTGGGTACCACTTCGGTAGAGATTTCTGAGTTGTTGAGCAAGATGCTGACCATGAGGAAGATCAACCACAATGTGTTGAACGCTAAACTGCACCAACGGGAGGCCGAAATCGTGGCCACAGCCGGTATGAGTTCTTCCGTAACGATAGCCACCAATATGGCCGGTCGTGGTACCGACATCAAGCTTAGCGCTGAAGTGAAGGCCGCAGGCGGTTTGGCCATCATTGGTACCGAACGCCACGAATCCAGACGCGTAGACCGTCAGTTGCGCGGACGTGCCGGACGTCAGGGCGACCCGGGTTCCTCCGTCTTTTACGTGTCGCTTGAGGACAACCTCATGCGCCTGTTCGGTTCGGAACGTATCACCGGCCTGATGGACAGGATGGGCTTCAAGGAAGGCGAAATGATTGAACATTCCATGATGACCAAGTCCATCGAAAGGGCTCAAAAGAAGGTGGAAGAAAACAACTTTGGCATCCGCAAGCGCCTGTTGGAATACGATGACGTGATGAACAACCAGCGGGAGGTGATCTACACCAAACGCCGCCACGCATTGATGGGCGAACGCATCGGCATGGACATCCTCAATTCCATGTACGACTTGGTTACCCAACTGGTAGATCAGGCCGAAGCCGACAAGGATTATGAAAGCTTAGTCATGGAAGTGCGCAGCTATTTTTCCATGGATATTCCCATGGATCAAGAAACCTTTATGTCCAGTCGTACGGAAAAGAACATCGACAGCTTATTTGATGCTGTCGTAGAGAATCACTCCCGCCGCATGGAAAAAATGGCACTTACGGCCGACCCTGTGGTACAGCAAGTGTACGAACGTCAGGGTGCTGTCTATGATAACATCCTGATTCCCATAACCGATGGCAAGCGCACCTACAACATCACGGTCAATCTGAAACTGGCCGCTGAAACACAGTCGAAAGAAGTGGTCAAAAGCTTCGAGAAGACCCTCTTGCTTCATACCATTGACGAGGCTTGGAAAGAAAACCTCAGGGAACTCGATGACCTTAGGACCTCGGTACAGAACGCCAGCTACGAACAGAAAGACCCCTTATTGATTTACAAGCTGGAATCATACAGTCTGTTCAAGGACATGGTGGTGAGCATCAACAAAAAGATATGCACCACCCTGATGCGCGGTCAAATTCCGTTCCGCGAACCGGAAGCGGTTCGTCAGGCCACCCCGGAAAGACGGGAAGATTTCAGCAAGTACCGCACGCAAAAGGATGAAATCGGCGGCGACACTTCGTCTTCACCGCAAACGGCTCAAGCAGCCCAACAACAGGTGCAGCACGTACAGCCTATCCGCGTTGAGCAAAAGGTAGGCCGAAACGATCTTTGTCCCTGCGGAAGCGGGAAGAAGTACAAGCATTGCCACGGCCAAAACCTCTAACGTCAGCTCTTCCATGCGGTATCTGATGACACTGCTATTCTGTGCGTTGTTTTCTTTTGAAAGCAACGCACAGTTGATTCTTTTTTCCAACGACACAATCGATCTTTCCCGATTCAGGATAGACTCATTGTACAACCGATACAAACATCAATGGTACGCGGCAAGCTATGTTGCCAGCACCAATGTAGGTGTTTGGGCGTTCGACCGCTTCGTTACAAAATCCGATTTTGCCCGTATCAGTCCGGCCACTGTAAGAGCGAACATCCGTAAAGGTTTTGTTTGGGACAACGACCTGTTTAGCACCAACTTGTTCATGCACCCCTATCACGGGGGACTGTATTTCAACGCAGCGCGCATGTATGGCATGGATTTTTGGCAATCACTTCCCTATTCATTTAGCGGTAGCCTCATGTGGGAAGTGTTCATGGAAAATGAATACCCTTCCATTAATGACTTCATTGCCACCAGCATTGGTGGCGCCGGCATCGGAGAAATGACGTTCCGACTGTCTGACAAGGTCATCGATGAACGCGCTTCAGGTTTGGAACGATTGGGTCGGGAAACAGCAGCAACTTTGATTTCACCCGTGCGAGGTATCCAACGCATAATAAGCGGAAAAGCCTGGAAACACGCCACGACTAAAGGCAATGTCTTGCCTAATAGACCCATCAATTGGTATGCAACGACCGGCTATCGAAACGTGTACGATAATGGAAAAAGGCATGACGACAAATCGTCCATGAGTGTTATGACGGTCGGTTTGTCGTATGGCAATCCGTACGATGAGGACAACGGCGATCCATATGATTATTTCATGATGCAGGTATCCTGCAATCTTTTTTCCAACCAACCCCTAATCGGAAAGGTCAGCAGCATGGGTGAATTGTATTCTCAACCTATTGAAATGAGAAAGCCCAACCGTCAACTATTATGGGGCATATTCCAGCATTTCAATTACTTCGAATCCAGGTCTGATTCGTTAAACAGGACCCTGTACCCATACAAACTGTCAGAAACTGCCTCGATAGGACCTGGTCTGCTGTATAAAAAGTCGTACAGCAAAAAAAGTGAATTTTGCGCAGCCGTCTATGTGAGCGGCATTCTGCTGGGGAGCACCCAAAGCGACCACTATTATGTACGAAACAGGGATTACAACCTGGGAAGTGGGTTTAGTTCGAAATTGCACCTTGAATGGTTATTTAAGGAACGTTTTACCCTTCGACTTAGAACTGAAGACTACCGCATCTATACGTGGATGGGAACCCATCAGCAAAACGACGGAGGCAATGCGCAAGGTGACGAAAGTATTGCCAGTCTTAGCGTTGGAACCATAAACCTGGATTACCTGATCAACAGACACATGTTTGTCAGCATTGAGTCTGGATATTATTATCGATCCACTCGCTACATCCAGTATCCAACGGTGGAGCACGGTGTTATTGATAACAAAATCAGCCTGGGATGGCTATTTTGACTAATGAACGAGAAAGGGGTTAAATTGTAGCCATAATCAAACCACAGCCCTCAATTTAAATAACTTCATATGACGATATCCACAAAATTGTGACATATTGTCAAAAAATAGGCACAATTTATCAAAAAGCAAGCTTTCAACTATACAAATAGACATTATTTGACGGAAAATATCAAATAAATCAATTTTTGAAACCAAAAGCCAAACTTATCAAACATCCATCTTGCATATTAGAAAATATTTGTACAACTTTGCCCCGTCTTTCTGACCCAAAGAACTTTTATTGTACAAATAACTACAAAACCATGAAGACTGTTGACGTTTTGGCGAACCTCAAACGCCGTTTCCCCAACGAACCCGAGTACCATCAGGCCGTTGAAGAAGTATTGGTATCCATCGAAGATGAATACAACAAACACCCCGAGTTCGAAAAAGCAAACCTGATCGAACGCCTGTGCATCCCCGATCGTATTATCTCGTTCCGTGTCACTTGGATGGACGACAAAGGAAACTACCAAGTTAACATGGGTTACCGTATTCAGCACAACATGGCCATCGGTCCTTACAAAGGCGGTATCCGTTTCCACTCTTCCGTTTATCCTGGTATCCTCAAGTTCTTGGCTTTCGAACAAACCTTCAAGAATGCCTTGACTACTCTTCCTATGGGTGGTGCCAAAGGCGGTTCCGACTTCAACCCAAAGGGTAAGTCTGACGCTGAAGTGATGCGTTTCTGCCAAGCTTTCATGCAGGAGCTCAGCAAGTACATCGGTCCTGACACCGACGTTCCAGCCGGTGATATCGGCGTAGGTGGTCGCGAAGTAGGTTACATGTTTGGCAAGTACAAACAAATGAAGAACGAGTTCACAGGTACCATGACCGGTAAGGGTTTGGAATTTGGTGGTTCATTGATTCGTCCGGAAGCTACGGGTTTTGGTAACATCTACTTCCTGATGAACATGCTGAAACGCAAAGGCATCACCGACCTGAAGGGTCAAGTTGTGGCCATCTCCGGTTCAGGTAACGTGGCTACGTACACCGCTGAAAAAGTACTCGAACTGGGCGGTAAAGTCATCACCCTTTCCGACTCGAACGGATACATCTACGATCCAAACGGTATCACCAAGGAAAAACTGGATTACATATTCGATTTGAAGAATGTACAACGCGGACGTATCAAAGAATACGCCGACAAGTACGGTTGCAAGTATGTAGCCGGCGGTCGTCCTTGGGCTGAAACATGCACCATCGCCCTGCCAAGTGCAACTCAGAACGAATTGAACGGTGACGATGCCCGCACATTGCTCACCAATGGTTGCATCGCTGTTTCTGAAGGTGCCAACATGCCTTCCACGCCGGAAGCTGTTGACGTATTCATCGCCGCTAAGATTCTGTATGCTCCGGGTAAAGCCGCTAACGCCGGTGGCGTAGCTACTTCCGGTTTGGAAATGTCACAAAACTCACTGCGTCTTTCTTGGACACGTCAAGAAGTTGACGAACGTCTGAAAGGCATCATGGCATCCATCCACGCATCCTGCGTTCAATACGGTGACGAAGGCAATGGTTTTGTCAATTACGTGAAGGGTGCCAACGTGGCCGGTTTCATGAAGGTTGCCAAGGCTATGATGGGCCAAGGCGTTATCTAAGTATCACATCTCCTCTATAAATAAAGAAGGCTGTCCAAAAAGACAGCCTTTCTTTTTTGCTATAATACTAGTTGTTTCCGTTTCGGCGCTTACTTGCGACAGCGATCGAAAAAATCAAACACCTCAGGCAACATCAAGGGAACCATTCCACCGTGGTCGGCGTCCACTTCTTTGTATGTTACGTCGAATCCGTTGTTTTTCATCCAAGCAAACATGTTCCGACTGCCTTCAAGCGAGGGCAGCGCCTTGGTGCCTTCGGTCATAAAAATCTTCATGGGACGAATGCTTTCCCAAGGATACGTGGATGCCTGAACAAAGGGACCCGACATGGGGGCGATGGCTTTCCAGTAGGAAGGGTATTTGGCAGACACATACCAAGTCCCGCCACTTCCCATGGAATGGCCGGTCAAGAACATATTTTTGCGGTCTACCGGATATTCATTCAGCACCAATTCCAACACATTGATAACGTCGGCTTCGCTGAGTCGGTTGGTGCTATCGTTGTCGGGCGTCCGTTTGGCCAGCATCTTCAACGCCTCATCCGGTTTGTCAAAAACAGCCGGCAACCGCAAGGAGTTTCCGTAGGCTCCCTGATACCCAAGCGGAGACACCAGCAGGTAGCCGTGTTCATTGGCCAGCTTTACCAACAAGTTGTTATTAGCATCCAAGTAGGTATTTTCATTGCTTCCACCGCCGTGCAAAAACAATATAAGTGGCAGTTGTTTTTTTCCGTCCCAGTTGGAGGGCACAGAAATCCGGTAAGGCACGTTGGTTTTTGCATCCTCAAAATAATAGGTACGTTTTTGGTCTCCCTTAGCCCGCCAAGTCGGGGCTTTTGGATTCGCCTGCGCCTTTGCTAGGGCTTGAGAACGCTGTAGCTGTTTCGCGGTGTTGAGAATGGATCCAAAACCGATGGAACCTTGCAGGTAGGCTACCTTTCGTTCCATAAACGTAGGTCCGTCAATATAAAACAGACCGTTTTCGTAACGAACTGGCTCAATGCCCATTTGAGGCTTGGGTTCCCAGGGCTGTAACGTCTGCGCAAAGGGGTAAGCCCGTTTTTCAAACATCATGTAGTGGCAAGATGACCAGAGTTGACCGTCAGGTCCTTCAAACAAGGCATTGTGACCCGTTTCGGAATAAGGATCCTGCGTGTCTTGAAACACCAGATTGTCGTAACCCCCCTCCTGAGCCAACTCGGGACGATAGCCTTTCTTTCGCGTGCCAAAAATAGGTTCCCGAGAAGCCAGCTCCCAAGGGCCAAACGGCGATTTTGCCTTCAGCAACCCCACCTCATACCCGCGTGTCCAAGTAGAGAAGAACATAAAGTAGGTGCCGTCGCGTTTAATCACGAAGGGGCCTTCGATGCCCCCCAGCATCCAATTGGGATATCCGGCTTGCTTTTTGTCCAGGAATTTTTGAATGGGTGTGGTAAGCTTGCCAGTATTCAGGTCGATCTTGGCCTGAAACAAGCCGTTACCGCTGCAGTACAGGTACACCTGTCCGTCCTCATCCTCAAACAAGGTGGCATCGTTGTTGTATTGAGGCGTCAGCGGACCATTCACCAAGGTGTAAGGACCAGTGATTGTTGTGGCTGAAAACAGCCAAACGCTGTGTGTATCCATACCCTTGGGGTCTTTTTCCGTGACTTTTCCACTGTTTACAGTCAACCAATATTTTCCTTTGATAAAATGTATTTCGGGGGCCCAAAACCGCCCATTGTAAGGGCAATCTGCTGGGAGCTTGCTTGCATCGATCAACCAAGAATGTTGCTTCCAATGAATAAGGTCGTCTGAAACCAGTAGGCGCACTCCGGGATTGTGTCCTGTCCAAATCGGTTCAGAGGTCCCGGTGCAGTACCACTTATTCCCCACCTTGAGCATGCAATGATCGCGCATGGCGATGGCCGTATCGCGTGTGATGGGATTGGTATACGTAAATGATGTGGGTGCTTCGAAGGGCGAAGAAGTCGGCAATGCGACAGGAAGCTGAGCCAGTGTTACTGATGCCACAAGTGACGCCATTAGTAAAGAATAATGTTTTCGATTCATGGAGAAGCGTTTAAGGATTATCCGAATGCCACAAATATACACATTCTTTACCTGCTCACGGATTCCAAACCCCTGTCAAAGTAGAAACCTTTTTAACGAAACACGTAAAAATCAATGTGTATATTTGCAGGTGAAACCCTATAAGCGTTACCGGAACTATGAAACACTGTTTCTTCTTTGCTGCATTGGGATTACTGACAACCCAAGGCGTTTTTGCAGCCTACGACTACCCCATTTCAGCCGTTGAGGTGAGAAACGTTGTCCTTGACGACCAATTTTGGCTGCCAAAGATCCAGCTCATCCAGGATTCAACCATTAGTTACTCGTTTGCTAAATGTGCCGAGGAAGGGCGCATGGATAATTTCCTCATAGCCGGCGGTGTGAAGCAGGGAAAAACGAAGGGAAAAATGCCGTTTGACGATACAGACCTGTATAAAATCATTGAAGGCGCCTCCTATTCCTTGATCAGCAAACCCAACCCGAAACTGGACGCCTACCTCGACTCGGTTATCGGCATCATCAAGATAGGACAGGAAAAAGATGGCTACCTCACCACCTGGTTTACCATCGACCCCAAGAATCCCCCTGCCAGTTGGGTGAAGCCCTCAACCCGGCGCTGGCAAAACGAGGTTTCAAGCCATGAACTCTACAACAGCGGGCATCTGTTTGAAGCCGCGTCTGCCCATTACTTAGCTACCGGCAAACGAAATCTGCTCGACATCGCCTTGAAAAACGCCGACCTACTCGTAGCCAACTTTGGGCCAGGCAAGCTCACCGTTCCGCCCGGTCACCAGATTGTGGAAACAGGGCTGATCAAACTGTATCAAATTACGCACAAGGAAGCCTACCTCCAACTTGCCAAGTACTACTTGGACTGGAGGGGTGATAAACGCACGCACGAGCTGTACGGCGCCTACAACCAAGACCATTTGCCCGTGATTGACCAATCCGAATGTGTGGGACACGCCGTTAGGGCTGTCTATATGTATGCGGCCATGACAGACATTGCCGTTATGTACCACGACGAAGACTACAGAACAGCCATCGACAAGCTTTGGAACAACATGGTGTCGAAAAAGATGTACCTGACCGGAGGTATTGGAGCCAAACACGACGATGAATCGTTTGGTCATAACTTCGAGTTACCCAACCTGACGGCATACAACGAGACGTGCGCCGCTATCGGCAGCATTTTGTGGAACCACCGCATGTTTCTATTGACGGGAGATGGCGACTATTACGATATCATAGAACGAACATTGTACAACGCGGTTATTCCCGGCATTTCGGTGGATGGTAAAAAGTTTTTTTACCCCAACCCCCTGGAGTCAGATGGCACGTACGCGTTCAATCAAGGTGCCCGCACCCGTTCACCCTGGTTTGATTGCTCCTGCTGTCCTACAAACCTGATCCGTTTCCTGCCCTCCATCCCTGGACTTATCTACGCCACCAAAGGAAATAACCTGTACGTCAATTTATTCATGGCCAACAAGGGCACCTGCGTGGTTGACAAGGAAACCGTTCACATCGAACAGCAGACCGCCTATCCTTGGAAGGGAGAGGTAACCATCAATATAGACCCTGCTGAGGAAAAGGCATTCACCTTACTGGTCCGCATTCCCGGATGGGCCGACAACGAAGTGGCTCCTGGCAACCTGTACACCTACACAAAGAAGCAATCCAACACGTACGCTCTTTCCGTTAACGGCAAACGGTTTAAGGGAAATATCAGCGACGGTTATGTGGAAATCTCCCGCGTTTGGAAAAAAGGCGACAAGGTACTGGTCGAACTACCCATGAAGGTTCAGGAAGTGGTGACCAATAAATCTGTCAGCGAAAACAAAGGCAAAGTGGCGTACGAATACGGCCCATTGGTCTATTGTGCCGAACAAGTGGATAATGCAGCCATGGATAAACTAACCGTGACCGGCAGGACCTCTCTTAAACCCGTGAACGCAACACTGCTCGGCAGCGAAGTGGTTCTACTGAAGGGCAAGGCCGAATCAACTCCGATCACCCTCATTCCCTACTACCTGTGGTCAAACCGCGGCGTGGGGAAAATGAAGGTGTGGATTCCCAAGCAGTAGAGCAGAATCAACTCATTCAGCGAAGAGCGGTTTTACGGTCAAAGAAGGCACCCGTACCCAATACTGGTCGTAGGTGTTGTTTTGACCAACGATGCGAATAAAGTCTTTATTGATGGTTTCAATTTTAAATTTATTGACCGTTTTCACATCTTTCTCCAACCCCGGGGTCGCTTTTTCAATGGTTTCCACGTAATCAATTCGATCCAATTTATACGATCCGGAATAGATGATTACGATGGTGTTTTTAACCTCATTGACAGCAAGCACCAGAAACTGGGTGGGGGTAATAACCTTGTGTTCAACGAAATCGCCCGTTTTCAGGATGCTTCCTGCCGCGTCACTCATTTGCCAAATACCCTCCAAGCCTCTTCGTGTAATATTCTGGGCAGATACCGATTCAACCTGTATAAACAGGGAGGCACACAACAAAAGTACCGTTGCAACGAATAAAGATTTTGTTTTCATGGTGTTTCATATTAGGTGAGTATCTCAGACCTTTATAACAGAACAACAAGCCATCAAAAAAGTTTATAGAAATGGCATAAATAGTAGGTTTCGCGTTCTTTTCTTTGTGTATTTTTTATTTATCTTGCAACCCAATAAAAAACCAACTCAAATGATGGATAATACCTATTCATCATTTCCACTTATTACTAATTATCGTCGTTGTGTTTCTAAAATTAATCCTTCGTTTTTCTATTTTTCTTATTTGCTTCTTTTGCTTTTCATGTCAGAAATCCGAAAAAACATCTAAAGATAAAATTGAAATAAGTCATTTTATACAACAATTAAATGACTCTTTAATTGGTAATCCGACCTACGTGAAGAATCGGGTTTCAGCAGAAATTTCTTCGTGCAAGGACAGTTTAGACTTCTACGAATTAAGGTACCTTTATGCAAGCAGTTGCTTCAAACTCACACAATTTGATTCAACGCTCATTCTGACCCATCAAATTTTATCCTACTGCAAAGAAACGCCGGCGAACAACAATACGGCTTACCTCAAGGCCAGAACCCAAAATTTGTTGGGCAACTATTACAACAACATGTTTCTTCAGGATTCGGCGTTGTTTTACTATCAAAAAGCGCTCTATTTTTTCCAAATAGCCAACGATCGTTCAACCGCCATTTTGCTGTACATCAATCTTGCCGATGTCAACATTGGTAAGGGTAATTACGCCACTGGTGTGAAGTGGTACAAAGAGGCATTGATGCTTTCCGATTCCATTCACAGCAAAGACAACCTTTTCTCCATTCACAGCGGTTTGGGACGTGCCTATATGGACCTGAGGGATTTCCAACAATCGGAAAGCCACTACCGGTTGGGGGAACAATCGTTGTCGGACCAACCACTGATTGACCAATACATCTACTGCAATAACCGTGGAAACATGTATTATTACTGGGGTAGGTACAAAGACGCCCTACCCTGGTTTCAAAAAGCGCTGGCTTTGGTCACGCCGGGTAAGTACGAATTTCATATCCAATTGTCCGGTCTAAACCTAGCTGACATTTACTTGCGACTAAACCAACTGGATTCTGCCGCCTATTATGCAGCAATGGGAAAAGTCTATTTTAAACAAATTAAACACACGTCAGCCTCCTATTACAACACAGCCATTCGTGCCGGAATCGCCTTGAAACGACACCACTTTTCCCTCACCAAATCACTCCTTGACTCGATTAAAAACCCATCGGGTATTGACAAAAACCTGGTATCCATCCGCAATAAGATTTACATCGACTACAGCGTTTCTACCGGTGATTACCGAAATGCCTACGCTTGTTTGTTGGATAATGAGGCTCTAAGCGACTCTCTTCGTGCGGACTACACCCAAAAACGGGCAGCCACTTACGATATGCAGTACAAACTGGATTCATCGTTGTTCAAGAAGAATCTGTTTATCACTCATCAAAAAACGGTAATTAATGGTATGAAGTTTAGGATACTCCTATTGATAACAATCGGTTTAGCCATTATACTACTGACATTATTTACCATTTTATGGCAACGCAAGAAACGTGATTTTGAAGCCCTCAAGTTTCAAGGTCGCTTGGTTCAATTGCGCATGCAAAACATACGGAACCGGATATCACCTCACTTTATTTTTAATGTTTTAAACGATATTACCGCTGCGCATGTTGCCGATGATCGCAGGGAACTCCTTATTTTATTGCTACGAAAAAGCCTTGAGATGGCCGAAGAGTCGTTGGTCACGCTGGAACAGGAACTCGATTTTGTTCATAAATTCATTCAGCTGGAGCGACCAAACTTAGGTGATGACTTTACCTATGATTGCATAATTGATCCTGAAATTGAAATCGAAAAGGTGTTGATTCCTCCCCTATTCATTCAAATTCCTGTAGAGAATGCCATCAAACACGGATTAAAACCGCTAACCGGCGAGAAACGGTTAGCGATTCATGTGCAAAAAGCCGTGCACGGGGTGCGCATTCGAATTCACGACAATGGTCCCGGATTTTCAGCGATGGTAGCAGCAACAGCGGGTACCTCAACGGGCATGAAAGTATTGCATGAAACCGTTGCTTACCTGAACTCAAGAAATGCCGTTAAGCTGAGCATCACCCTATTGGATCGTGAAAGTTCCGAGTTTACCGGTACAAACGTGGAACTGTTTATTCCTGAAAAAATTGTTTTATGAGAGTGGTATACGATTATTACATCCTGGATGATCAAAAAAGCAGCATCGAGGTATTGTGTAAGGCATTGACTCCGTTTTCCAGTCTGAACATGTGCGGTCATTCCACGTCTGTGGATGTAGCAGCCAATCAACTGTGTTCCCTTAAACCGGATTTGTTGTTTTTGGACGTAGAAATGCCAGGCACCTCAGGTCTTGAGTTCCTGCAAAGCGTGCGCAATCAATTAACGTGGCCCATGCGGGTGGTGATCTATACCGCTTACGAGAAATACGTGCTTGAAGCCCTACGAGCTTCGGCGTTTGATTTTCTGTTAAAGCCCTTCGTACAAGACGAGCTGGAATGCATCCTGAATCGTTTTTTCTTAGACCCTCCTAAAGGCGAAGAGTATGGACAGCAATTGGATCAACTAACTACGCAACTGAACGCCGTTAAGCCGTTTATTGTACCCACATCTACAGGATCGCGCATTTTAAAACCGTGCGACATCATTTACTGTGAGTACAACAAACTGCTCCGATACTGGTATATTTACCCCAATGAGGGCACTTCCATTAAACTGCGTCGCGAAACCACCGCAGACTACCTTCTGGCCCACCTACCGTCGTTTGTCCGCATCAATCCGCAGCAAATTATCAATCCCTGTGCGCTTCACCACCTCGAAGGCCGCACCTGCTACCTCAATCCCCCCTACGACGCCATCACCAACCTGACTGTTTCCAGAGATTGCCTCAAAAATTTGAAAGAGTTGTTTGAAACGATGTGATTAAAATCCCTTCACTCTTTTTTACATCCGCAATTTCTTCCACTCCTCCTTCATGCGGGCAAGATCGGTGAGCCAGTCTTCGAGGTCGTTTTCGTGTTCGATTTCGTCGTTCAAAATTAGTACAGCCATTTGGTAGGTGGCGTGATCCTTGCCGTCGGTAAAATCAGCAATGCCTTGATAGCGTTGTATGGCGCAGCGTTCACCGTCGAGATTTTGTTGCAAAATCACTTCGATGTACGGATCGGAGGGTTCTGCGTAGGCGCAGCCGGCATGCTTGGGCCATTCTGAAGGATTAATCACAGGAGTTCCTCCCAGCTGAATGATGCGGTTCACGACCAACACGGCATGACCCAGTTCCTGATTGGCATGCAGCAATAGTTCAGGTTCAATTTCGCTGCGCATGGGGCCTTCCATCAAACGGGCACCAATCCAATACTGGTAGTAGGCCAGCCATTCTTCCGAAAGTGCGGCGTTTAACATGCCCACCAATTTTTCCACATCAACCGATGAAATCTTAATACCTTGCTTTCCCATAGTTGTTTATTTTTTCATAAATTTCATCAAAAAAGGGGAATAAAGCAAGGGTTGATGGCACAAAAAAAACCGAACAAATCGTGTGACTTGTTCGGTTAATTTTGGTGGAGTATAGCGGACTCGAACCGCTCACCTCGACACTGCCAGTGTCGCGCTCTAGCCAGATGAGCTAATACCCCAAAAGCGTTTAAGCGGGTGCAAAGATACACGAAGTTTTTATTTTTACTATCTTTGACGTGCACTTTTTTGGCAAAACCCACAAATTTATGTTGATTGTAAACACCACCTATCAGGTAGCTGAAGCCTGCGAAACCGCCTGGAAAAACTGGGTGAAAACGGTCTATATTCAGGCGGTGACAAAAACCGGCCAATTGGTCAATCCCCGCTTGTATAGCTTGATGGTGGAGGAAGAACCAGGTACTAAACACTACGCTCTTCAGTTTGAAGTGGCCGATGCCGCAACGCTCGAAGATTGGTTTGAATGCGAAGGGAAACCGCTTCAACAGTTCATGGGGTCTGAATTCAGTGACCAGGTGCTGGGATTTACCACACTGATGGAAAACCTACCGCTGGAAGCCTGACGCCATGCCCTCCACACCCCGAAAACCCGTTGTTATCAAGGAACGTATCATCCTAGGCATAGACCCCGGCACCACGGTTATGGGGTACGGATTATTGAAGGTGCTCAACAACAAACCGGAGATGATGGCCATGGGGGTATTGAAACTCAACACGTACGAAGATCACTATGTACGATTGCAAAAAATCTTCAACCGGTGCATCGGTTTAATTGACGAATTCCTGCCGGACGAATTGGCCATTGAAGCCCCGTTTTTTGGCAAGAACGTGCAATCCATGCTCAAACTGGGACGCGCCCAGGGGACTGCCATAGCCGCTGCTCTTTCCAGAGATATTCCCATTTTTGAATACGCTCCGTTGAAAATCAAGATGGCCATCACGGGCAACGGAAGGGCCTCGAAGGAACAGGTGGCCGACATGTTGAGGCGCATCTTAAACATCAAAACCGAAGCTATGCTACCCCAACTGGATGCCACGGATGCATTGGGTGCAGCCTTGTGTCATTACCTACAATCAAGCCGCCCTCAGCAGGATATGGCCTATTCCGGCTGGAAAGACTACCTGTCGAAAAATCCTTCCAAAATACGTTGAAAGGAAGAGCGATGCTTCCTGTATAAAATACAATTACCCTGCATTTACTCGAATCAGGGCAGTGTAATCTTGATGGAAGCGGCAATTTTCAATGCCGTTGTCATTGTGCTCAGATCCGAGTTCAGGTTGGCTTGTTGGTGGTTAAGATCATGATTTAGAAGTTGACCATCAATCCCAAGGTGGGCAATACCGATCCGTTCAAATTAGAAACGGTTCTCAATACGTACCGTGATGGATCATTGCTGTTAACGACAGGGTTTCCATTTGTATCCAAGTTAGTATAAATGGGTGCTGACTCCGATTTAAACGCGGCCACGTTCTGCACATCCATGTACACACCCAGCATCCAGTTCTTGAAGTAAAATTCCTTGTCCAATCGCAGGTCGAGAATGTTTGACCCCTTCAACCGCACATCATTGTACCGGCTGTAATCCAAAAACGGTTGATTGCGAATATCCCAGACATCCTTTTGACTGGACAATGCCATATCAATGGGCGTATAGGGTGCACCGCCTACCCAACGCCAACGGGCGGCCAGGTCCCAATTTTTCCCAAATTTGAAGCTACCCATAAGATTCAGCAAATGGCGGGTATCCCAGGACGAAGGCCTGTACACGCCCGATACATCGGTAAACTCGCTGCGGAACCAAGTATAGGTAGCCGTCAGGTTGACACCCTTACGGTCCATGATTTTTAGCAGCAATTCAACCCCGTAGGCACGCCCTAGGCCGTTCGACGTAATTTCCTCGTCGCCTACCTGGCCGTAGTCGGTACCCTTGCTGGCCATGCTGATGCCATCAGCCACAGACATGGCGTAATGGTCGTAGCTTTTGTAAAAACCTTCCATCGTAAAGCGGGTCTTTTCCAACGGTTCCACTTCAATGCCAGCAACCACCTGGTTGGAGCCGGTAAAGGCCACCCGTTCGTTTTGGTTGACCAGCACACCGGATGCATTCCTGTAACCCAAGCTGGTGTACGAAGGTTGCATGACATAGCGCCCAACGCTTGCATTGAGCCGCCACTTTTCATCCAAGCGGTAGGAAGCCGACAAACGGGGTGAAAGTTGGTTGAGCGGATTGCCCATGCGTTTGTTGTAACCGTTACCCGACAGGTTTAGCCCCAGCGAGAGGTTAAGCCTGTTGTCGAGGTAGCTGTCTGATAACTGACCAAAAAGCTGGTAACCGAACAACACAAGGTCGGTGTTGTAGTTCAGGTTGATAGGGACACCCGCCTGCAGTACTTTTCGCTCGGTACTGTTGGTGTAATGGGCTAGTTTCATACCGGCACCCACCATCACACGTACGGGTAAATCGGGGTAAACCCGCTCGAAACGCAGCTTATTTTCGGCCTCATCCGACAGGTAATTCTGGGTCTTTGGCTTGGTTTCGTCGTTGTCGGTGTACTTGAAATTGGCGTTGCGCAGCATGTTCCGGCTCAGCACCCACGTGTCGGAATGCGTGTCTGCATAGTGTTTGTACACGGCACCCACCGTGTAATTCCACTGCTGATAAATAGGTAGGTAGGCCAATAGGTAACGCTGACTTTCGGTGGGTTTGCTCAGGGTCAGATTGAGCACCATATCATCGATGGCTCCAATGCCAATGATGGACAATTCGTTTCTAGGATTCAGCTGAATGCGTTGCTTAAACTGAAAATCGGTGTAGGTGGGTAAAAATGGCAGGCCGATGGCTTTGAACAAGAACTGAAGATATGATTGACGCACCGAAGCAAGAAAGGTGGAATTTTTGCCCATGGGACCGTCCACGGTAATACCGGCATCGGAAGCGCCCAGTGCCAGAGCGGCATGCACCTTGTCTTTTCTGCCGTCCCGCTGTTTAATATCCATAACAGAACTCAGTGCATTGCCCCTGCTGGCTGGAAACGCGCCGGTGTAAAAATTGATTTCACGAACAAAATCGGCGTTCACCACACCAACCACCCCACCCGATGAACCCTGTGTTGCAAAATGGTTGATAACCGGAATTTCAACGCCGTCCAGGTAAAACACGTTCTCGGAAGGGCCTCCGCCGCGCACAATCAAGTCATTGCGCTGGGGGCTGGTTGCGCCTACACCCGGAAGGGTTTGCACTACTTTGGAAACGTCCCGATTCACTCCCGCGCCTTTTTCCAACTCCTGTACACCTACCGTTAACAACGACAAGGGGCTTTCAAGCTTTCGAATGTCCAAGGCGGTTGGGTTAGATACCGTAACCTCCTGCAAATCATTCACCAACGCATTTAAGGGGATGTCCACATATACTGTTTGGTTGCCCCTCACCTGAATTTCAGGCGAAACGGCAGATTGATACCCAAGAATGGAGGCTTTGACACGAACAAAACCGGGTTCGATGCCGGTGAAGGTAAAGTTACCGTCCAGGTCAGCGGTAGATCCAATCGTGGTTTCTTGCACCGATACGGTACAGAACTCAATGGATTCATTGGTTTTGGCATTGAAAACACGCCCCTTGATGGTCCCTTTTTGGGCAGAAACGCCCCACGAGGTCAAGAGAAATACTAAAAGCAGGTTATAAATAAGATGTTTCATGCAACTCCGTACTAAAGGGAGGTATCGACAACCATATATAGCAAATATAACCTTTTTTTCACGCAAACAGTGATGGAATATACTCGCGGCGAGCCGAGGAGAATGCACTCACGTCAAATCAACTTTAACCGTGCGAATAAGCACCTTATCGCCATTCCATAAGGTGGTGGCAAATACGTAATCGTTCCCCCCTTCTGGCAGTTTCAAGGTACGGCGAATGGCGGCAACGCTGTCGGGAAAGTTTCGAACCGTAATGTTGGCTTTTACCATATCGGGCCAGCGTTGTTTAAAAACCTTATTGTGGTATGGTATGGTGTCCAACACCCTGAATACCCGCCCGGGGAAATCAGACACGCAGGTTTGCGAGGTGTATAAATGACTGTTTGGGTGCAGCTTTTCCACCTTGTAACGAGTTGCCACATAGGCAAATGCGCCAGCCTTCAGCAAGGAAGCGTTGGGCTCGTAGAGGTATGTACCCAGTGACTGTGCTTCATGTACAGTGGATTTCAGGATGGCATCCTTTGCTTCAGATATGGCATTCCTCTCACATACATCTCTTTCATCACGTCCCTGAGGTTTGAGGTTGACACAAACCAGTTGCACTGCAGTGGAAAGGGGCTCACGAGCCAGCAGAAACAACAGCTCCTTGCATTCGCCGTCCACCGATACCACATGTACAGAATGGGCTTCAGGCAACTGACTCAATGCCTGTGAGATATCGAGCATGGGGGACGCTTTAACCAAAACGAAGCGGGCTTTTTCCAACAACAGTTGCCGGATGCTGACAACATCGGGCTCACAGTCTGACAAAAGAACCACCTTGCTGCCATGGGCCGAGCGTCTGGCCGGATCTAAAAACAGCACATCAACGGGTTCCATTTCGGCCAGGTAAACCAAACTGTCGGCCTCATGGACACGAATCGCTGTACCTCCCAGGACATCGAAGTTGTGATGTGCCGCCGCGCACAAAAGTGGTTGCCGCTCCACGTAATCGGCTTGAACCATCCCCCGGGACATAAACCAACAATCCACCCCAAGACCGCCTGTTAAGTCGGCCATGTGCCGAATCGGCGGCAAAGGCAATGCGCGTACCAGTTCGGCCTTATACTTGGCGGTGGTTTCAGAGGAGCATTGCTCCAACGAAAGCACGTGCGGAAACAACAACTCATCGGCAACAGCCATCCAAGATGGTACTTTTTTGGCTACCACCTGAAGGCCCTTCACCTGTCGAATTACCCGTGCAGCATCCAGTGTGCGCTGGTTGGAAAGTTTAAGCGCCAGGCTCGCCACCTCCTCGTTGGCATGGTGTCGGATAAAAGCGCGCTCTTCCTGTGTTGGTGTAAGCATTCACCAAAAATACCACCTTTACGCCCGTTGAGCAAAAAATATCCGTACTTTTGTTTACCCAAGCCTCACGTCATGAATCACACACATTCCTTCCGCACGTTCTATTTCAAGGACACGTCGTTTGCCAACCTGATGACCAAACGCATCTACAATATTCTACTGATAGCCAGCAAGTACGATGCATTCACCCTGGAAGATGACGGACGTGTGGACGAACAGATTTTTAACGAGTACGTATCGCTCAACCTACGCTACCCACCCCGCTTCACCCAGGTTTCTGATGATAGGGAAGCGATGGATGCCCTTGAAAAGAATAGCTATGAATTGATCATCATCATGCCGGGAGACATGAAGCACATCGATTTCGAAACCGCCAAGTCCATCAAAGCACGCTTCTCCGAGATTCCCATTGTGGTACTGACCCCCTTTTCAAGGGAGGTATCCAACATCATGGAGAAAGCCGACCTGTCGGCCATCGATTACGTGTTCAGCTGGTTGGGCAACACCGACTTGCTGCTGGCCATCATCAAGTTGATTGAAGATAAAATGAATGTGGACGCTGACATCGAATCGGTGGATGTCAGGGTCATTTTGGTGGTAGAAGATTCCATCCGCTTTTATTCCTCCATTCTATCCAACCTCTATAAGTTTGTACTGGAACAATCAAAGAATTTTTCCACCGAAGCGCTCAATGCCCATCAACAGATGCTGCGCATGCGTGGTCGTCCTAAGATTTTGCTGGCTCGCGACTACGAAGAAGCCAGGACGCTGTACAAAAAATACCACAAGAACCTGCTCGGCCTTATTTCCGACATGAGTTTCAGTCGGGAAGGATCGAAAGACAAAACTGCCGGTATCCGCTTCTGCCGCCGGGTTCGCACGCAAGACCCTGTTCTACCCATCATTCTCAATTCCTCCGACACCGGCAATAAGGCCTATGCCGACGAAATCGCCTCGGGGTTTATCGACAAGGCCTCCAAGACCTTTCCTCAGGAACTGCGTCAGCAACTCACCGACAATTTCGGATTCGGCGACTTTGTGTTTCGCGATCCCGACACGGGGGCCGAACTGGTGCGCATCCGCAACCTGAAGGATCTTCAGGAGAAGCTGTTTTTGGTTCCTGAAAAATCACTGCGTTACCACCTGGAACTGAACCATGCCTCCCGCTGGCTGTATTCTAGGGCAATGTTTCCATTAGCCAAGTTCATCGAAAATGTACTGATTCAAGAGTACGACGATGCAAACGAGGTGCGTAAAATCATTGTTGAGGCCATTGTGATGTACCGGCGCACCAAGAATAAGGGGGTGATTGCTGAATTCAAGAAAGATCGATTTGACAAGTATTCAAATTTTGTTCGCCTGGGTGAAGGTTCACTCGGCGGAAAAGGCCGCGGATTGGCTTTCATCGATGCCCTAACAAAACGAAATCTCGATTTGAACGATTTCGAGGACGTCAATGTGAGCATTCCCAAAACATTGGTACTCTGTACGGAGGTATTCGACCAGTTCATGGAGAATAACCAGCTGTACCCCATGGCGCTATCTGATGCCAGCGATGAAGCCATTCTGAAAGCATTTTTGGAAGCACACTTGCCGGAAGGATATAAAGACAATCTCAGGGCCTTTTTGTCGGTAGTGAGCAAGCCCATAGCCATTCGCTCCTCCAGCCTTTTGGAAGATTCTCATTATCAGCCTTTTGCAGGAATATACTCAACCTATATGATCCCTTTCGACGAGGACATCGAGAAATCGCTGATCATGCTCAAAAAAGCCATCAAGGCGGTATATGCCTCCGCCTTCTTTAGAAACAGCAAGGCGTACATGGTGGCCACCTCCAACATCATCGACCAAGAAAAAATGGCCATCATCCTGGAGGAAGTCTGCGGAAAAGCGCACGGTGACCGCTTCTATCCCACCTTTTCCGGTGTGGCGCGCTCGCTCAACTACTACCCCATTGGGCACGAAACACCGCAAGACGGCATTGCCAACGTGGCGTTGGGACTGGGCAAATACATCGTGGATGGTGGTGTAACGCTTCGGTTCTCTCCCCGCCACCCGCACAGTCTACTGCAAATGAGCTCGCTTGATTTTGCGCTGCGGGAAACCCAGACGCAGTTTCTTTGCCTCGACCTGAAACAAACCGATTTTGAGGTCACCACCGACGACGGCCTAAACCTCTTGCGGCTTCGGGTGCAGGACGCTGAAGCAGACGGCACCCTGGAACACCTATGCTCCACGTTCGACCCTTACGATCAGGTTCTTAGAGACGGTGTTTGGGGTACAGGGCGCAAGGTTATCTCGTTTGCTCACATCCTGCAAAACGACACCTTTCCCTTGGCAAAAATACTGGAATTGGTGCTTACCCACAGCCAAAAGGAAATGGGACGTCCCGTAGAAATTGAGTTTGCGGTGGAATTGACCCCCGACGAGAACGGCGACAAAAACTTCTACCTCCTGCAAATTCGCCCCATCGTGGATGCCAGGGAAATGCTGGAGGAAGACCTGCTGGCCATACCAGAAAGAGAGGTGATCATCAAGTCGCACAACGCGCTTGGACACGGCATTGATACCGATATTTATGACCTGGTCTACATCAAGACCGACAACTTCGGTGCATCCAGGAATCAGCTGACCGTGTACGAGGTTGAAAAGATCAACAATCAACTTACACGCGAAGGCCGTAATTATGTCTTGGTTGGCCCAGGGCGCTGGGGATCGAGCGATGCCTGGCTGGGCATTCCTGTCAAGTGGCCGCAAATATCATCAGCGCGGCTCATTGTCGAGGCAGGTGCCACCAACTACCTGATTGATCCCAGTCAGGGCACGCACTTTTTCCAAAACCTGACCTCGTTTGGTGTAAGTTACTACACAGTGAGGCAGGATGCCAGTACCGATTTTTGCGATTTTGCGTATTTAGACAGTCTACCTGCCGAATTTGAGAACGATTACCTACGGCACATCCGCTTCGACCACGCTATCGTGATCAAAACGGATGCCCAGAAAGGCTTGGGAGTACTGATGAAATAACCGCCTTAGAATACCACCTTGAATTCTACGCGACGGTTCAATGCACGTCCGGCTGCAGTGGCGTTATCGGCTACAGGGATGGTTTCACCGTACCCTTCCGTCATAAGACGTGAGCCATCGATGCCCTTGTTCACCAGATAAATTTTCACAGCATTCGCGCGATTCTTTGACAACAGTAGATTCTTCGCATCGTCACCCTGACTGTCGGTGTGACCGTTAATTTCCAGTTGGTAGGTGGGGTTTTCGCGTAGAACTGTAACCACCTGGTCCAAAATAATATACGAGGAGGTCTTCAGCACATCCTTACCCGATTCAAACTGTACACCCTGTAAGGCTTTGGAAAATATTTTCTTTACTTCTTCCTTTACTTCAGGACAACCTTTATTGGCAGCTACTCCGGCAACTTCGGGACACTTATCCAAGTAATCGGCTATACCATCCTTGTCGGTATCCACTGGACAACCGGAAGCATCCACCTTCACACCGGTAGGTGTATTGGCGCACTTATCCAAATAATCGGCTATACCGTCTTTGTCTGTATCAACGGGGCAACCACTGGCATCTACCTTCACACCGGCCGGGGTGTTGGCACACTTGTCCAAATAATCGGCAACACCGTCTTTGTCTGTGTCAACCGGGCAACCAGAGGCATCCACCCTTACATTGGAAGGGGTATTGGCGCATTTGTCGAGGTAATCGGCTACACCGTCTTTGTCCGTGTCAATTGGGCAACCAGTGACATCCACTTTCACACCTGATGGGGTGTTGGCACACCTGTCGAGGTAATCGGGAACCTTGTCACCGTCTCCGTCCAAGGGGCAACCAAAGGCATCTACAGCCACATTGGCAGGGGTGTTGGCACACCTGTCCAGTTTGTCGGGTACTCCATCGCCGTCGGTATCCTTAACACGGTTTAGGTTGAATATCAAACTGAGCATGTGGTTGCCGAAACCGTCATTGCCTTTCCTTGTTTCGTAAATGGGTAGTCTAATACTGCCATCCGGATTCGTATTGTCACCCAATACCCTGGTTTCATCCATACGGTCGCCCGTTGTAAAATGAAATTGGTATTTATACTGCAGGGATAAAATATCGTTCACCCTGAACTTCAGCCCAGCACCCAAAGGTATGGTCATATTGGTCACTTCGATGATTTTTGGATTCTGCGGCTCGGGATTGTTGCCATTCCTGAAATATGAAACCAGACCTACACCCAACGTCACAAAAGGCGATATCCGGCTATCTAATGAAAGGATATAGCCGTTGTTCAACTTGTAGTGTCCCGAAAGACCTAGATCCAATTTATTTCCTCTAAAGTTATCCGTTGCGTCTTTTCTATAGCCAAACGTACCCCAGTTGCCTTGAAGCCCCAAGTCAAAGGAAGGATTCAGGTATCTGCCAAGGGACATACCGAAACCTTCTTTCCAGCCTTGCGAGATACCCCACACATCGCTGCCCAAGTCACCCCAATATTCGCTGTGTGTCAAATTGACACCTAGTGCGTACTTACTGTCGGACGTCTGAGCCGTCACAGTGGAAGCAGCCAATAGGGCAACAACCACAACAAAAATTTGTTTCTTCATGTTTTCATTATTTCAAGTTATTATATAATAGGTTATAGTTTATATGCGTGTTGGATTACGATAGAGACACAATAAAGGTGAAGTTTTGTTTCTCAGCTTGTGTTACATAGTTTTAGAAAGGAGTTATTTCATTCACACGTTCCAAAAAAGCACAATAGCAAGGGCTTACCATTCATGCGTTAGGGGGCGGCGGTTCTACTCAACCTATTTTTCTGTCGTAGTTTTACGAATAATTTCTATATTTGGAGTTTGTTTTACGTCCAGTATCACGATTTATCGTAATCGTGTCAAAAAGCCTTATTTAATCATTCAAATACACCATGAATCATCGACTGATCAAACTGATCCGGATCACGGCAGCTTGTATGCTGTGTATCCCCTTTCTAACAACAGCCCAAACGGGAATCGCCAACGCACCCAAGGCAACCACGGGTGTGCCCATCTATCTAAACACAGCCTACAGCTTCGAGGAACGCTCAGCCGACCTCGTTTCCCGGTTGACGCTTGAAGAAAAGCAAAGCCTATTGGGCAACAGCATGGCTGCCATTCCCCGCTTGAGCATCAAAGCGTATAATGTGTGGAGCGAAGCCTTGCACGGCATTTTGGGAGGCGCCAATGCTAATGCAGGCATTCAGGCGCCCACCTCTTTCCCGAACAGCGTTGCCCTGGGTTCAGCCTGGGACCCTTCCCTGATGGAACGCGAAGCATCCGCTATCGCCGATGAAGCCAGGGCCTTTTTTGACGCCGGCACAAAGGGCTTGACCTATTGGTCACCCGTTGTCGAACCCATCCGTGATCCGCGTTGGGGCCGCACCGGCGAATCGTTTGGAGAAGACCCCTTCTTAGTAAGCCGCATTGCTTCGGGTTTTGTACGCGGCATGGTGGGTAGTGACCCCTTATACCTGAAAGCTGTTCCCTGTGCCAAGCACTTTTTTGCCAACAACAGCGAGTGGGACCGTCACGTGGGCAGCTCCAACATGGACAGCCGCGACATGCGCGAGTTCTACCTAGCTCCCTACAAAAGTTTGATTGAAAAAGACAACCTACCTTCCATTATGTCGTCCTATAACGCCGTGAACGGGGTGCCTACTTCAGCCAGCAAGTTATATTTGGATACGATTGCCAGAAGGACCTACGGCATGAAAGGCTACATAACCGGTGACTGCGCCGCAATAGAAGACATTTATACCGGACACTATTACGTAAAGACTGCTGAAGAAGCCACCGCTCTTGGTCTGAAAGGCGGGGTTGACTCCGACTGCGGCAGTGTGTACCAACGCAGTGCCATCAGCGCCCTGAACAAAGGCCTGATCACGATAGCCGACATCGACAAAGCGTTAGCAAACACCTTCACCATCCGTCTGCGCACGGGTGAATTCGATCCTGCTTCCAAAGTTCCCTACGCCTTGTATTTGCCGGCCATGACCAATTCTCCCGCCAACAAGGCGCTTGCTCTTGAAATTGCCACCAAGACTCCGGTGTTACTGAAAAACAACGTGTTGGCTAAAACCAACCAAAAGGCGTTGCCGTTAAATTTGTCCAGTCTGAAGAAAATAGCCGTGATCGGTCCGCAAGCCGACGAAGTGAAATTAGGCCCGTACTCAGGCAGACCAGCCCAAGAGAACATGATCTCGCCGTTGGCGGGTATCAAGAAATACCTGACTGAAAAAGGTCTTCCTGTGGAAGTCGCGTACAGTTCAGGCGGAACTTCCACCAGCAAGAGCAACCTGCTCTACATTGCCAACTTTGAATTGAAGAAATCCAACGGCTCCGTCGCCAAATACGACGCCACCAAATTCAACGCCTCTTCCAAAGGCATCACGGTTGGTTCAGGTATGGGTTCCACCGAGCAAGTTCGTTCCATCGACGACGGTTCCTGGACAGCCTACAACAACATCGACCTGACCAACGTGGACACCATTGGCATCACCATAAACATCCCGACACAGGGAGGTATTGTTGAAGTCAGGACCGGTTCTCCCGAGGGCAACCTGCTGACCACTATCGATGCCACCGTAGCTGCGGGTAACCGTTCCGGCGGTGTGTATGGCGGAGGCAGCATGATGAAGATCAAGGTAAACAAACTGGGTTTCAACGAACCGCAAACCCTTTACTTCGTATACAAGGCTCCCAAAGACAAGGAAATCAATCCTGAAACCATCGAAGCTGCCAAATCAGCCGACGTAGCCGTAGTCTTTGTAGGCACCGATGAAAATACAGCCACCGAGGAGGCCGACCGCCTTACCCTCTTGATGCCCGGCAACCAGGTTGAACTGATCAAAGCCGTTGCAGCTGTCAATCCGTACACCATTGTAGTGATGCAAACCTTGGGTTGCATGGAAGTGGAAGAATTCAAGAACCTACAGAATATCCCAGGTATACTTTGGGTTGGCTACAACGGCCAAGCTCAAGGTGACGCCATTGCCAAAGTTCTGTTTGGAGATGTCAACCCCGGTGGCAAGTTGAACGCAACTTGGTACAAGTCTGTCAATGATCTGCCTGAAATTACCGATTACACCCTAAGGGGTGGAAGTGGCAAGAATGGCCGTACGTTCTGGTATTTCAACAAAGACGTTTCCTACGAATTCGGTTACGGTCTCTCCTACACCACCTTTGCTTTCAGCAATTTCAGCATAAGCAAATCTTCCATCACCCCCAACGATAAATTTACCGTTAGCGTCGATGTGAAGAACACCGGTAAGCGCGAAGGTGACGAAGTGGTACAAATATACATGCGGACTCCGGACAGCCCGGCTTCCCTGCAACGCCCCATCAAGCGTCTGAAAGGCTTCCAGCGTGTAACCATCCCCGCCGGACAAACCAAGCGTGTCAACATCGACATTGATGCAGCCGACCTCTGGTTCTGGGACATGAAGGCGAACAAGATGACCTTCGACCAAGGCAAGTATGTGTTTGAAATCGGCGCCTCTTCCAAGGACATCAAGGGCAGTGTGACCGCCACCATGAGCGGCACATTCCAAGCCACGCTGAAAACGGTGGTTGCCAATTGCGACGTGGTTGTCATGAATGTTGGCGACAAAACGCAAACCAGCGTAACCGCCGCCATGACGGACGACAGCTTCTTCGACTTAAAAAATCCCGATAATAACCCCAAGGACAAGGATCAGCTTATTTTCGTGAATTCAGGCGTGGAAAAAGTCACCGATAATGGGTTTACCATATCTGACACGTACATAAGAAAGGTACGAGTGTACATGTGCAAATACAAAAAGGAGTTTATCAGCAACAACCCAGCTGTGGCCGAAGTGGACACCAATGGTCTGGTTACTGCCAAGGGTTCAGGCGTGGCTACCATCACTGCTTATGTGACCATAAATGACAAGACCGTTTCGGGCAGCTACCCGCTCAAGGTTTCCGCCAACCTTACCCCGGCCAATATCAGCGTGAACAACAAAACGGTTTCCGGCTTCAACGCCGCGAATGCCCAATACAGCTACCTGTTGAATGCCGGTTCCGCTGTACCTGCCGTCAGTGCTACCGCTGTTGATCCGTCTGTGGTTGTTGAAACGGTTCAAGCCAAAGCTCTCCCCGGAACAGCTTCCATCTCCTTGGTTGATTACAACGCCATGGACAGCAAGGATTTCTCCGTCAACTTTGGCACCACTTCGGTGAAAGACGAGTTCAACGCAACCACGTTGGGCAAGCAATGGAGCTGGGTACGTGAGAACAAGGCCAACTGGAGTCTGACCAAAAAAGCGGGTTCACTTTTACTGGTAAGCGGCACGGGTGATATTCTATCTTCCGCCAACGATGCCGGTAACATCCTGCTACAATCGGCCAATACCGACTGGACCATTGAAACCAAGATGGTTTGCTCCAGGAAACCGAGTGGCTTTGGTCAAAATGCTGGTATCGTGGTCTACCAGGACGACGATAACTTTGTCAAGTTTGTTTACCGCGCCGCCGGTGGCGGTGGCAGAGGCGGCCAAGGCGGTCAAGGCGGTCAAGCCAGACCAGCCATGGGTGCTGCAGGTGCAGGTGCCGTTGAGCAACCCGGTTCAGTAGAATTGGTATTCGAGAACAAGGGCATCCAGAAATCATCCGTTCAGCTTAGCATGCAAGGCATCGTTACCCCGGCCAACACGGTGGTATTGAAACTGGTGAAAAAGGGTTCCACCTACACCGCTTTCTGTTCAGCCGACGGAAAAACCTTCAAAGAAGTGGGCAAAACCGAGGCCGTGTTGAAAGACATTCGGGCCGGTGTCATCGCCTGCGAAGGAGCCGCTGCCCGCATGATGGGCGGTATGCCTAGAATGGGCGGCGCTGGCGCTGGTGCGCCTGTAGTTATAGCCCCATTTGCAGGTAATGCTCGAACAGGGGAAGCTCCAGCAATGGGCGCAGGTGCTCCAGCAATAGGTGCAGGCAGAGCGCCGCAACAGCCCGCTCAACCTACTACGCCGTTTGAAGTAGCTTTCGATTATTTCCACATTACCAACAGCGGACTGAAGTAAGTTCACTGAAATTCAATGACAATCCTCAGCATCGAAGCCCCACTGGGCAATCCGATGCTGAGGATTATTTTGTACTTTTGCCCTACGATTTATAGATTATGGATATATTCAAACGTGGCCTGACGTGCCGACCATTCCTGCTTTCGCTTGCTCTGTCGCTTTCCTGCCTGGTTGCATTACAAGCCATCCACGCCACAAACGGTTACCGGGCAGTTGTCGCCCATGTTGACGGCTTTATTGCCGCCGATTCCTCGGGCAGGATCGATTGGATTTCGATGGACGCGGCCGTGAAGAAATCGGTCACCTTACCTGCAACAGACCTTCGCTGTGTATTGTCCACCCCTCAATCTATCGTAGTGGGTGGTGCCAAGGGTTCTCTGTTCGTATCGAAAAATGACAGCACCTTTACGCGTGTTAACTGCGGCGCAGACTACACCCTGCATGCCTTAGCCTACTTCAACAATACGGTGCTGATTGGCTCTGACCAAGGCATGTTGTTTTTATATGACAAACAAGGTACTGTTTCCTCCATCCAACTACCTCTAAAAGGTAACATCCGCTCCCTCTGCGCCAGGGCTTCCGACTGCTTCGGCGTTACCGACCAGGGAGAGATCATCCATTCCACCAACGGCATCGAATGGACCGTCTTTGATTTCAACGAATACTATAAGGGGTATTACGACGCCAGCAGTTTCACCCGCGTGGCCTCATCCGGCGATCGGATTTTTGTTTCCGGTACCAGGAAAAATGGCCAGCCCATCGTAATCTTCTCCAGCGAAGGAACAATATGGGTGGAACGCACCATCACCTATAGCAACGAGCAGGCGCGTGTTACCACCTTGGAGGAACCCATTCTTGATATGACCTACGACGCCTACGCCGACCTCTTCGTCCTCGCCTGCACCAACGGCCTGCTAATGACCATTCCTTCCTGTTCACATTGCAACAAGGGCTTCTACCTCACCGACGACCACCTCACCGGGGTCGCTAAAAACAACGAAACCTTCCTCATTGTCGGCGCCAACGGCTACCGCCGTACCTTGATGCATGAGTGGTAAAACCAGAGAACCTAGTAGAATCAATAGACCTTGTAATCAATCAGCTCCCTAACATTCATTAAGCGATCAGATTCAAAAGACTCCACTTTTATTACACCAATATTGACTGTAATAAAGAATCGTGACAAATATTCTTCTTCAGAAATATCCTCGAATGCCATGCAGTGAAAATTACCTTTGGGAGTTGTTATCAATGTATCTGTGGAAATGCATTTGAATGTACACGGATTTTCTATAAATGAATAATCCTCATAATTCATACCAAGTCCTGAAGTTGTCCAAACCTCACCGGATGTTGCGTTTTTTTTCAAATATACCGAATTGAAAATCAACGTATCTATATTGGAAAAACCTCCATACGTCATCATGTTGCCATACGCATCATTACCGAACAAAAGCCGTGTATAATTCGGGAATTGAATTTCTTTCGAATCTTCCATCGAATAATAGTTAACACCATTGATGCTATATGGCCCGGTGACTGTTTGACTAAAGGTATCAATGGTGGTTTCCTGCACATCAAAATAAGAATGATAATGTGTCTCCTTATATGTCCAGCTATTTCCTAATTTTATAGGCACCAATGCACTTACTTTCAAATCCTCATCACCCGAATTTTCCTTATCACAAGCCACAAACAATGAAGGAAAAAAAACGAGCACCATCAGTAGTAAAAATGTGTGTTTCATGCTGGTTACTTTAAAATTTAAAATTTATATTTTATCAATTCAAATTGCCATCAAAAATACATATTATTTCAAAAATGTAATACCAGCATAAGAATAAAAAAACGCATTAAGTGTGAAAGAAATAACTCCTTTCTAAAACTATGTAACACAAGCTGAGTAGCAAAACCTCACCTTGTGTTGTGTGAAAATACGTTCATACCTGTCTCGCCAGTTGCGGGAAAAATTAAATCTTTCTACTATGTTTGAGACAAGAAAACCGTTTAGTCTATTGACGATGATGGCATTAGGAATACTACTGATTGCCAGTGGTTGTAAAGAAGAAGATACACCTGCCAGATCTACACGTTACGACCTAACGGTTAAAGATGTGCTTGGTGTTAGTGGCACAGTCACATTTACAGAGATTAACAGCCTTTCCGCAACCATTGACATTGTACTGGTCAATGCACCAGTGGGAACCCATCCTGCAAACTTGTATATGAACTCGGCAATTGAAAATGGGTTGGTCGTACTAGCACTTAATCCTGTAGATGCGAATGGCAAAAGTTCAACCGTTGTCACTTCAATGAATTATTCTCAATTGATTGCTTACGATGGGCACATCAAAGTCTTAAGTAGCTCTATTGATCCATTTACCATTGTTGCTCAGGCCGATATAGGTGGGAACCAACTTACAACTACCCATAAATCGTATACGTTAAATCTGGTAGATGCATTTGAAGTATCAGGCACTGCATTACTTCAAAAAAGGCTCAATGGAAATACGCTGTTGACAATCTCTCTTACGGGGGTCATTCCTGGCGATTCCTATCCCGCAACAATAAATATGGGTTCTGTCGCATCCGTTGGTGGAGGGCCGGTTATGAAAACGTTGAACCATGTGAACGGAACTACCGGTAAAAGCTATACGAATATCCAAAAATTGAACGGAGGAACCGATATTACGTATGAGAATTGGTTGGTTTACGATGGATACATCAACGTTTATCAATCCTCTATTGCTACAGATAATATCATTACTCAGGGAAATATTGGGTCGAATTAGAAAATCAACAACCCAATCGAAAAGGATATGGCGTTGCACGTCAATGAAATCAAAAACGACGTGCCAATTTTAGTTCGCAGAAACAACGAAAGGATGAAGGTTTCCATGATCACGGCAAACGATTCACCACTAATGATGTAGGCCATTTGTTCGCTTACAATGTAGGGTAAGACAAACCACAAATACGGCAGGGTGGCAAAACTGGTAAAAAAACCGGTACCCAGCAAACGTACCAAACTGATATCCTTATTTTTCAGCAATAACCGGACAAACAGAATCAACACGATTGTTTCAATAACAATCGTGGCTGTTAGTCCTTTAAAGAAAAGTAACTCGTAACTCATATCGTGGTTTTTTTGGTAAAACGCAAGGCAATAAATAAGGTAATCGTTGACAACAGAATCAGGGCAAACCCCATCAACGGATTGTAGATCCAATCATTCCGGCCCAAAAGAACAGGGAGTGCTCCAAGGTATAACGCCACCGTTGTCAGTCCAAAGGAGAGCCCTCTGTAGGCAGGCAACAGATTCAGGACAGCAATCAACGTGACCGGCATGGAGAAATTGAACAAGAACGCGCCGGGGATAGCAAGAACCGGCACAGTGGCACAAAAAGAAAGCAGCACGGTGGACAGTAGCAAACTCAACACCCCTGTTTTCAACAATCCGAATTTGTCGGCCACGATGCCTCCCACCACCTTTCCTCCCACCACGGCTGCTAATAGCCCATAAACCAACCATTGGTCTTGTTTCCAGGGATAATCCATCGACAAGCCAACCAAGGAACGAATGGAAATGGTAACAAGGACAAGCAGGATGAGCAGAAAAAGCAGCCACCCGAGGTTGACCTTAACGCCAGTTGACACCTGTTTTATTCGAATGAAATTTGGCATACCGACCCCATACACCAAACCGCACAACACCAGCAACACGATGGGAAATAGGATGAGCGGGAGATGCGCTCCTGAAGCCGCAAGGGACGTTCCAATGGCCAAACCCATGGCACCCGGCGCCACATAAATGCCTGAAAAAGTGGCTTTCTTGTCGGGCAACGACAACACGAGGCTGCCGGCGCCTACGTGATAAAGGGCATTCCCCACACTGAACAGCATCAGGGCAACATACAAGCTACCAAAAAAAAGGAAGGAACCTGCCACACAGACCAAGCCGAGTATGGCCGCCAGCTTGGGGTTAAACCACTTGTCGATAACCCACCCCAAAGGTGCCTGAAGTGCAAACGCGACACCGTTGTACAGCAACAATGCCAACAACGGATTGTTGTAGAAGCCCAACAAACTCAGCAACAAAAATGCACACGCCGCATCGACAGCCAGGTGAGCAACCGAAACCAAGGTAATGAACGGTGCAATTTTATACGAATGTCTGTTATAAAATATTCTCATAAACATTAATAGGCAACGACACATCTACCACATTATCTTTAAAAACCTTGACCACATCGGCAGTTGCTTGTTTTGCTCCCAATGATCTGAGTTTATAGGTTTCTTTCGATTTGTATACATAATACATATTGCCTTTTTTGGCCAGCTTATAATCAACCGTAATGCTCTCATATTCTGTTGATTTAACTACTTTTCTATCGTAATAGAGGTTTAGTTTTTGAGCATTCTTGTCTTTTTGCCAATCATTTTTGTTCACATCCAATTTCTTCAAATACTTCTTTTCAACTATGTAAAACGTCATTGGACCCAAGTTATAAATACGGTCTTTGTATGTTTTTCCAAATTTCAACATTGAATCATATCCAACGAGGGCCACTTCGGGATAATCACTTAGATTCGTAATCTGCGCATTAACTGATAAATACTCATCTGCATCCGTCAAAATGATATCGGCTTTCACATTCGCAACCACCAGTACAAATGACAGCATCAGCAATAATGTTCCTTTTTTCATGGCATTGTTTTTCTTAATCTTATACACTAGAAACACTTCTGACAACCCAAGCGTCAATAAATTTCACCACTTTTAATGGTCAGGTCTGTCAACTTAATCATTTGCATGCAAACCTCTTTACTATCGTTTTCACCAGACCACCTGTCAACAACATGGTATTTTCCGGATGCTGCCCCTTCCAATATCCATTGTGCGCCATCCGCATGGGAAACTAAACCTCTGGCTACCCTAGCTTCATTTTTTTGTGTAGGCATATTCCAAAAGTCGATGGATTGAATGGCGTCTACAATAGCTGTCCATTCTTTTTGGGACAACACCTTTGTGCCTTCGTTAATCATCTTGCCCGATTTGTCACACTCTTTCCAATAAATGCTTCTTGATTGATTGGTATTTAGCAAACCTACAACAATTAAGTTATGAAAAGAACGCAACCAGGTAAATCGATACGCTTTTTCTGCTTTGATGGCATTCAAAGCAGGTTCTTTAAGTGTTCGTAACGAGTTTGAGAACCACTCGATTTTAAATCTTGCATCCTCAACTCCCAATATGACTTTTACAGGTACAGAAAAATCACGATTCAACTTATAACCACCGCTCACGACATCGACGGTAAAATTGGTTTGCCAGTCAGTTGGCAAATCGACAAAAGCGGACAATGGGAAATAAAAAAATTGTTCGTTGGGTTGTTCAACACGTGTTTTCAACTCATCATTTCCCAGATAGGTTGCAAGTTGCAATAAAGGATACTTCAAGGCTTCCCGGTAACTTTTGTCGCGCGTGTAAAGGTTGGAAAAGTACTTGATTGATTGCGTTGAATAGCTAATCAAGTTTTCCTTGTTCTGGTTCTTAGCATACTCATTAATGAACAGTTGATAGTATCTTCCACCTAGCTCATAATTTACTACAGTTTGAAGGCTATCAATTTTATAGGCTTCTTTATAAAAATCAATCCGTTGAGTGGGAGTTAAACCTCGGGCTTCAGCTCTTAATAGGTAAGGTATGGGACTTTTGGGATTTTCCTTAACCAATCGATCAAACAATAGATTGATTGAATCCTGCTGATTATTCATGGTATAAACACGGTCCAGATAGTCTATTGCAACTTCATTTAGCTTATCTATTTCCAGTAGTTTGAAGGCAATAGGCTTTTTACTGCGAGACTGTTCAAAAAAGTGTGTCAAAGAACTAGAAGTCATGAACATGATTAACTTTGACAAATGGAAACGAAACATCGAACGAAGCAGCCTCGTTTAGTTGATTTAATACCTGACGAAGCAAGAAGA
>Ga0302289_1000089_pt1 | contig 52902 bp, 39 predicted proteins | sample III_Fen_N1_2_FD_194552 | JGI IMG/M metagenome (GOLD analysis project Ga0302289, IMG submission 194552) | Peat permafrost microbial communities from Stordalen Mire near Abisko, Sweden - III_Fen_N1_2 | ecosystem: Environmental > Terrestrial > Soil > Wetlands > Permafrost | place: Sweden: Abisko... | reverse complement strand
AACGTTGGACTGCGCCGCTTGCATCACAACTCCTAAAATGTCTGAAACCGCCCGCCATCCCAACATCACGTTGATGCTGAACAGCGACGTGGACAGTGTTGAAAAGGTGGACGGCAGTTTTGACGTCAAAATTTCCAAGAACCCACGTTTCGTGGTTCAAGCCGACTGTACGGGTTGTGGCGAGTGCGAAATCGTTTGCCCGGAAGTACGCAGCGACGAATACAATACGCATTTGGCTGGCCGAAAGGTAGCCTACATTCCGTTCAATTTGGCCAATCCGCGCATCGCGACCATTGATAGGCAGGGACATTCCGCACCTTGCATCAACGAATGTCCGGGAGGCGTGAAGCCCTACGGTTACATCACGTTGTCGCGCAATGGTCAGTACGAGGAAGCGATGAAGCTGCACCTGGAAGACATACCTTTCCCTGGCAGTTTGGGCCGTGCCTGTTATGCTCCTTGCGAAGGTGCCTGCACCCGTTCCGGACTGGAAGCCGGGGTGGACATCCGTCGAATCAAGCGCCATTTCGCCGATTGGTATTATGAGAAATATCCGGAAGCACCTGCCGTTGAAACTGCTCCCAAAACTGGTAAAAAGGTTGCGGTGATCGGCTCCGGCCCTGCCGGTATCACGTGTGCCTACCATTTGGCGCTCAAGGGGCACGAAGTCACCATTTTTGAAGCAGCACCCGGAGCCGGTGGCATGCTGAAACTCGCATTACCCGAGTACCGCGCACCGAAAGATGTGGTGGATCGGGATATTCAGAACGTGACCGTTCTAGGTGTGAAAATTGAACTGAACCAAAAGATTACAGACTTGGCTGCACTCAAAGCAGGGGGCTTCGACCTTGTCTTCATCGGTGTGGGAACGCACGTCAGCGTGAAGACCAACGCCCCGGGTTCAGACCTTAAAAATATAATCGGTTGCATGGAGTTCCTTCGGGAATCCAATATTGGCAAGAAAGAAGATTTGACGGGGAAGAAAGTCATGGTCATCGGTGGCGGAAACACGGCTATCGATGCTGCCCGCACCTCGTTGAGATTGGGTGCGACATCCGTGAAAGTCATTTACCGACGCAGCCGCGAGGAAATGCCCTGTTTCGCTCCAGAAATTAAGGAAGCCGAGGAAGAAGGCGTGGAAGTCATCGTTTTGCGCAACCCAGTGGAGTACATCGGAAGCAATGGTGTCGTTTCGAACGTTCGGCTGTCCAAGATGCAATTGGGCGAAACCGATGCCAGCGGACGCCGCAGTTCCGAACCGGTCAAAGGTTCCGAATACATGGAAGAAGTGGACTATGTGATTGAAGCAGTTGGGCTGAAACCGACGACCGCGCCTTTTGTGGGTCAGGTCGAACTGAATAAGAACGGAACCGTCAAGGCCAATCCGGTCACGTTGCAAACAAATGTGGACTATATTTTTGCAGGCGGCGACTCCACCACGGGTGCCACCACGCTCATCGAAGCTGCCGGACAAGGCAAGAAGGCTGCGTTCTACATGGATAAGTTGCTTCGCGGTTTGGACATGCTCGATTTTGAAGACGGAGACAAGCTGCCAGCCGTGGATAAATCGAAAGTGCTCGGACAGTTCAAGGGCCCGTTCAAACAGCCTGTGAGTCCGCAGAATATGCCGCTTGCCGCTCGAAGAACCAGCTGGGAGGAAGTCGAGCAGACCTATACCGAAGACGAAGTGAAGGCCGCCACCGACCGCTGCCTCGATTGCAGCAACTGCCGCGAGTGCCACCAATGCGTCAACATTTGTCCGTCCAACGCCATCGATTTCAGCCAAAAGAAAATATCGGTGGAAGCCAGTGTCGGTTCTGTTGTTGTTGCGACTGGGTACCAGTTGTTTCCACCGCAGGGCAAGCCCGAATACGGTTACGACAAATATCCGAATGTGGTGGATTCCTTGCAAATGGACCGACTCATCGCGCCGACGCGTCCGTACAATAATTTGCTCCGACCGGGCGACGGCAAGGTGCCCGATAATATTGCGTACGTGCTGTGCACCGGTTCCCGCGATTCCTCGATTGAGAACACCGGTTGCGGCAGCGATTGCGCCAACAACCCGATTTGTTCGCAGATTTGCTGCATGTACTCCATCAAGCAGGCTCAATTGCTGATGGGTGCGCTCCCGATGGCCGACATCACCATTTATTACATGGACATCCGCGCGTTCGGCAAGGGCTATGAGGAATTTTTCATGCAGTCCAAATCGATGGGGGTGAACTTTGTCAAGGGTAAAGTGGCCAAGATCCGTGAGAACGAAGACGGCAGCGGCGACTTGATTTTGCGCTACGAAGACGTGACCAAGGGCATCGTCAAGGAAGCCAAACACGACATGGTGGTGCTTTCTACCGGCGTTGTTCCCAACAAGCATGTGCCTGAAATGTTCCCGAAACAAACCCTCGAACTCGACCGTTTCAACTTTGTGAAACAAACGGACGAACTCGTGAGCCCGGCCTTGACCAGCATTCCCGGCGTATTCGTAGCAGGAGCTGTTTCCGGCCCCAAAGACATACCCGATTCCATCCTGTCCGCCGGTTGTGCCGCAACCGAAGTGGCAGCTTATCTGACCCAAAATTCCATAACATTATGAAGAACAGAATAGGCGTATACATTTGCCATTGCGGCGGCAACATCTCCGATTACGTGGATGTGGAACAACTCGGTAAAATGTTCTCCAAAGAAGAAAACGTGCAGATTTCCAAAGACGTCATGTTCGCCTGTGCCGATTCCAACCAGATCGACATGGTCAACGACATCAAGGACAAGCAGTTGGATGCCATCGTAGTGGCTTCCTGCTCCCCGAAATTGCACTTGCATACTTTTAAGGGCGTGGCTGCCCGTGCGGGGCTGAACCCGATGAACTACGTTCAGGTGAACATTCGGGAGCAGTGCTCCTGGCCGCATTCCGACCATCCGCGTGAAGCCACCGTCAAGGCTGCAGGGCTCATCCGTGCAGGCATCAACCGCGTTTCATTTTCCGAATCCCTCGAAAATATTGAAGTGCCGGTCAAGAAGGCGGCGCTGGTCATCGGTGCTGGCGTTTCTGGAATGAAAGCTGCTATCGACCTTTCCAGGCTTGGCAACGACGTATTCCTCATTGAACAGGAATTCAATGTGGGCGGTCAGATTGCAGGGAAGAGTAAAGTGTTCATGAGCGGCCAGTCCGGTAAGGAAATCATCGAAAAACTGTATCAGGAAATTCGTTCGCGGGAGAACATCACGTTGTTTACAGGGGCTACGCTCGAGAAGGTTTCCGGCAGCTTGGGCAACTTCAATGTCGAAATTAAGGTTCGTCCGCACGAAACACTCACCAATACTGGCCTTCCAAAAACTGGCAAAAAGTTTGACCCGACCAACTTGAAGTCGCTTCAAGTGGACTCAACCGGCGACCGCCTGGCATTTCTGGTGGGTTCCATCTTGGTGGCTACCGGCTTCGACCATTACCAGCCTGCGGAGGGCGAGTTCGGCTATAAAACATTGCCGAATGTGGTGACGTTGCCCGAATTCACCAAACTCATGGATTCAGCCAAGGACAAGCTCGTTTATGAGGGCAAGAACATCAGCAGTGTCGGGTTTATTTATTGCGTGGGTAGCAGGCAGACCAAGGGCGAGAACAAATACTGCTCCCGTCAATGTTGCACGGCTGCCATTCATACTTCATTGCAGCTGAAGGAGAAGTTCAGCGATATCCAGACGTATCATTTTTACAGGGATATACGTACGTATGGCAAGCAGGAAATTTTGTACGAACAGTCTTCCAAGCAGGGCGACTTGTATTTCAAATACGAGGAAAAGGAAATGCCGGTGGTCTATGTCGAAGGCAAGCAAACTTGGGTAAAAGTGAAGGATTACCTCACCGCCAAGAAGGAAATTGAAGCACCGGTGGATCTGGTCGTTTTGGTGACCGGCATGGTGGCCAGACCGGACGCCGGCAAGATTTCGGAACACCTTAAAATCCCTATTGGTAGTGATAAATTCTTCAATGAAATCCATCCCAAACTGAAACCCGTGGAAACCGTCATCAAGGGCGTGTACATCGGTGGTTCCTGCCAAGGGCCCAAGAATATTTCCGAATCCGTGCAGTCCACGCTGGCGGCTACGGCCAAGATGAATGCCTTGCTGCAGAGCGGGTCGGTTTCGGTGGATCCCATCGTGGCCAGCGTTGATGCCTCGAAATGCCTTTGGTGCGGCAAATGCGCGGATGTATGCGACTATGGTGCGTTGAAGGAAGTGGAAGATGCTACCGGCAAGCACATTGCCGTCGTGAACAAGGGCGTTTGCACCGGTTGCGGCATCTGTGCCCCGGTTTGCCCGGAGAACGCCATTGAAGTGGCCCAATACACCGACCACGAAATCGAAGCCATGATTGATGGTTTCATGACCGACTTTGAAATCAAGGAACGTGAGAAAATCACGGACGATACCGCCGAAGAAGGTGCCACCCACATGAAGGAGTACCCGCAAGTGTGGAAGGAAATCCTGGCCGGCATCAAGGATGAGAAGAACACCATCCCGGAGATTGCCGCCAATGCCGGTCTGAGCGCCGACCTGGTGACTTGGCACCTCATGACCATGAACCGTTACGCCATCGTGGTGGCCGACGGCACCGACGAAGATCAGCACTATTTTTACTACAAGAAAAAACACTGAACCATGGCCCGAATCAATCCAAAATTTGCAACCGAACTCGCCAAATACGGGGATAAGGACTTCAATGCCTGCTTCAACTGCGGCAATTGCACCGCCATTTGTTCCCTGTCCACCACCGACAGTTCCTTCCCGCGCGAAATGGTCCGTTATTCGACCCTGGGTCTGGAAGACGATCTCAAAGCATCGCTGAAACCGTGGCAATGTTATTATTGCGGCGAATGCACCGCCAACTGCCCCCGCCAGGCCGATCCGGGCGAGCTCATGATGTCCCTCCGCCGCTGGCTTACCGCCCAGTACGACTGGACCGGACTTTCGGGTTTGCTCTACAAATCGCTGACCTTGACTTGGGTGGCCATGTTGGCCGTTCTTGCCGGCGTCATAGGTTTTGCATTTTCCGTCGGTTTTGAACTGGACAAGATGCTCGAGTTCGGCCATTGGTTCGAATTCATCGCCATCGCCACGGTGGGCGTGACCATCCTCGCGCCGAATATTGCGCGAATGTGGTACTTCACCATTCTGAAACCCAAGGTCAAGGTGCCCTTCAAAAAATACGTGACTTCATTGGGCGAACTCTTTATCCACATGTTCACGCAAAAACGGGCGCTGGGCTGCGACGACAACCAATTCCGCTGGTTCGAACATTTCGTACTGGTGTTGGCCTATTTGTCGCTGCTCTTTACGACTGTATTTCTGAACTGGTTCCACACGCCGTATTTGTTTGTGCACATTTTAGGATACGTCCTGAGCGGCATCATCTTTGTGGTCACCTTCGACTTCGTACGTCACCGCATCAAAAAGGACAAAGCAGTTGCCAAAAAGTCACAGCCTTCGGATTGGCTGTTCGTTGTCTGGTTGTTTTTGATGGGCATTTCAGCCTTTCTGGTACGCGTCTTCATCGATTTCAGCATACTCGAAGACAACAAATGGATATACTTGGTGCACCTTACTGTACTGGCGCAATGGGCCATCCTAATCGTACCGTTCGGCAAGTGGACGCACTTTTTATACCGTTCGTTCGCGATGTACTTTGAGAAACTGAAAACAAACTAGGTTTTGATCACGTGCCGAAAATGATGTACACCAACGAGACCACGCTGATGCACATCCAAATGACCACGCCCTGAACCATGGGGCGAACGCCTACATTCCGCAAGACCGACTTGGTCAATGACGCACCGATGAAGAACAAGGAGAGGGTCAAGCCTTTGCGGGCCAAGAGCACGATGCCGCTGGTCAATGTAGCGGGTAGGCTGAATATGGAGTTCAGCACCATGGCTAGGACAAAAAACAGGATGAACCATGGAATGTAGACTTTGTCCGACTTGCTCTTGAATAGGAGCGAGGTCACAAAAGTGAGGGGAATAATCCACAACGCCCTGGTCAATTTGACTGTCGTGGCAACTTTCAAGGCTTCCTCGCCATAGGCGGAAGCGGCTCCGACCACCGAGCTGGTGTCGTGAATGGCAATGGCGGACCACAGCCCGAACTGGTGCTGCGTCAAGCCGAAGAAATGACCCAGCATGGGGAACAATAGGAGTGCAATGGCGTTCAGGATGAAAACCGTGCCCAACGCCACCGACATTTGGTCGTTGTCGGCTTTGATGACCGGGCCGACGGCCGCGATGGCACTACCGCCACAAATAGCCGTACCCGAACTGATGAGGTAGCCGGTTTTTTTATCGACTTGCATCTTTTTGGCAATATACATGCCCAAAAGCATCGTCCCCACGACGGAAACAATGGTGAACAGCATCCCGTCCATGCCCGATGCCAGGGCTTGTTTCACATTCATTCCGAATCCAAGGCCGACCACGGAACCCTGCAACAGGTATTTGGAGCCTTTCTTGTTGAATTTGGGGTAAGGCTGACCGGCTGCCAAGGCGAAAATCAAGCCGGCAAACAAGGCGATTGGGGGCGTAACAAAAGGGAGAAGACAGAGGAGCAACAGAAGTATATAAACGTACTTTTTCATTTCGAAGCGCATTGTTTGCAAATACCCTTGATGATGACATCGCAGGTTGTTCTGGAATAGCCTTCCGGCAAATCGTATTGCTGAACTTGGATGCCCTTGAGGCATTCCACCCGCTCGCATGCCGTACAGTAAAAATGCACGTGGTCGCTCGTATGTTCATGGTGGTGGGGGCTGCATTGGTTCAGCGCATAACGCACCGTTGTATTGTCCGCCACAATCCGATGGATGATGCCTGCCTCCAGGAGTGTTTGAATGGTGCGATAAAAGGTGATGCGGTCGTGCGTACCAGTCATCGACTCATGCATCTCGCCTTCCGATTGGGGAAGACTGGAGACGAGCAAACTTTGAAGAATGGCCAGTCTGGTCGGGGTCTTGCGCAAATGGTGCAGGGTCAGGATTTCAGCAGGAGTCATTTTGCAAATTTAGTTAAATTGAAAATAAGGTGGAAGTCTTTTCTGAAATAATGTTACATTTGCAACATTGTTGCATTAAATGCTTTTCCAATGAAACTTTTTTACGCGCTTTTCATCCTACTGCTTTTCAATTTGCAAATCGTTCAAGCTCAAAATAGCCCTGTTTCCAAGTCGCACAACACTGTTGTTACCTGCACGTTGAAAGGGCAGGTTTCAGCTATGGATGGGCAAGCGTTGGAAGGCGCTTTGGTCGTGATTCCTGAACTGAACAGAAGTTGCACCACCGATCTGAATGGACAGTTTCTGCTGCAAAACTTGCCTGCACGGGTCATGGTCGTCCAGGTTTCCTACCTGGGTTATGCCAATCAATTGATTCGGGTCGATTTGTCAACGACTGAAATCCATTTGCAAGTGAAACTGGTGCCCTCGCCTGTCGAAGCGGAAGAGATCGTGGTGACCGGTGGGCAGCATTCCACCCAACACGACAATGCAGTCAAGATCGAAGTGCTCAATTTGGACGATGCGCACGTTCAGGCTACGCCGAATTTCTCCGAAATGCTCACTCGTATACCGGGCGTGGACATGATTTCCAAGGGCAGCGGAGTTTCCAAGCCGGTCATCCGGGGCCTGTCCATGAACGACATCCTGATATTGAACAACGGCGTCCGGTTCGAAAACTACCAATATTCCAGCCATCACCCGCTGGGAATCGACGAATTCGGTACCGAACGGGTGGAGGTGATCAAAGGTCCGGCTTCGCTGCTGTATGGTTCAGACGCCATGGGCGGGGTGCTGAACTTCATCAAGGAAAAGCCAGCATCCCAGAACAGTTTGCAGGGTGATTACCAGTTGCAGTTGTTTTCCAATTCGCTCGGGGAGAGCAGCAGCCTGGGCTTGAAAGCTGCGGGCGAGCACGTTTTCGGCGGTATCCGATTCAGTGAGAAATCGCATGCCGATTATCTGCAGGGCGGAGGGGACTTTCTGGCAAATTCGAGGTTTACCGAGGTTTCGGCCAAAGCGAACGTCGGCTTTAATTCCAACCGTGGCAGTTACCGATTGTTTTACGATTACAACCAACAAAAATTGGGGCTGGTGGAGCAAGAAGCCCTGGACGAAATCTCCGAACGTGGCCGTGCTTGCGCCATTTTCTACCAACACCTTCAAACGCATCTATTGTCATCGCAGAACCGATTGTTTCTTGGGAAAACCAAGTTGGACCTCAATGCCGCCTATCAGAATACGGGGCTTGCGCACATCGGAGAAGCCAATGCCTACGAATTGGAGATGCAATTGGCCACCCTGACGTATGAAGCGAAGTTGCAACTGCCTTCAAGGGGGACTTCAGCCTACATTGTTGGTTTTCAGGGCATGAACCAGGAAAACACCAATTTGAATGATCGGGAAACCATTTTGTTGCCCAACGCAGTGATTCAGAATTACTCCGCATTCGGTTTTGTACAGCAAGAGGTCGGCTTGTTCCGCTTGCAGACTGGGTTGCGGTACGATTACAAAACCTTGCAGTCGCAGGCTGTCGGCAATCCGGCCGAGGCTGAAACCTACCGTTCAGCCCTTGATAAAAATTTTGGCAGTCTAAGTGGTTCGTTGGGTTTTACGTACCATCCCACTGAGTCGTTCTATTTCCGAAGCAACCTGGCCACGGCTTTTCGTACGCCCAACTTGGCTGAACTGACCTCGAACGGTCCTCACGAAGCCATTTACGAAATGGGTGACGAGACACTTCAGCCGGAAAAATCCGTGGAGTTCGACATGAGCGCCCATTGGCACAAGACACATTTCACGCTGGACCTAGCCGGTTTCTATAACTTGGTGAACGATTTTATCTTCCAAGCGCCCACTGGTTTGAAGACTCCGGGAGGCATCAGCATTTACCGCTACAGGCAGAGCGATTCCCGACTCTACGGCGGAGAAGCCGGTTTGCATGTGCACCCGCAATACTTACCGTGGTTGCATGTTGAAACGACGTATGCCTGGGTGGTTGGTCGGCAACGTTCGGGTGACTACCTGCCTTTCGTACCCGCTCAGAAAATCAATGTGGAGCTTCGGGCCGAAACCAATCGCTTGGGCGTTCTGAGCAATGCGTTTGTGGAAGCCAGGATGCACCATGCATTCGATCAGAACCATCCGGCACCGGTAGAAACTGCGACGCCGGGTTATTCCTTGTTTGACCTTGGCATCGGCGGAACCCTCGATTGGAGGAGCCAGCCGTTTATGTTGGGCTTGACGGTTTCGAATCTGTTCGATGTCCGGTATGTGGACCATCTCTCCACCCTGAAGGAAGTTGGGGCTTTCAATCCAGGACGAAATGTCATTTTATCGTTGAAAATACCCTTGAATAAAACGTTTAAAGTTGGTGGTATTTGAAATATTTCATTAATTTTACGTGAAATAAAAACCTTATTTCATGTATCTGTTTTTCCAGAAAACCGTATATCGTTTTCTTTATTTTTTGCGCACGCCCGATGACCATTCCTTTGCAAGGGTAGGCTTTTCATTCAAAATCAACACGTTGGCAAGCTTGTTATTGCTGAACGTTGTATTCGCGAGCATCTGGATGGTTGTCATCCACGTGTTTGGAAAAGAAGGCTTGGTAAACTTGAACGACGAGCTGTTCAAAATGCCCATCTGGGAAATGATGCTTCTCGGTGTTGTGATCATACCGTTTACGGAAGAAATCATGTTCCGGTTTCCCATGAAGTACAGCCGAAATTACCTGCTGCAGTTTCTCATCGCCATGGTCGCCTTGTTTGCACCTGCCAAATCCAAAACTGCCATTTACAATAGCGTCCGACAATTTTGGAAACGTTTTTTCTGGGTGTTCTTTTACCTGATGACCTCCCTTTTTGCCTTCATCCATCTTTTCAATTATACCGATGCCAAGCATTTGTACCTTTGGGCGCCCCTTCTGACCATGGCCCAATTCGTTACCGGTTTGATCATTGGTTACTTACGGGTTCGTTTTGGGTTTTTATGGGGCTGGTCCTACCATGCCGTATACAACCTGGTGTTTTTCTCGCTGTCACTAGTTTCCGTTGAGGGGCAACCGGTTCAGCATCCCCATCCTGTTACGCGAACAGAAAAAAGCATTTCCATAAAGCAACAACCGTGAGGAAAAAAGTAGTCATTTTATCCATGTTCATTGTCCTATCACTGTGCAACATCAGTGCACAGGTAAAGGTTGCCTATTGGGGAACGATCTTTGTGGACAGTGCCATCATTCGAGCCTCCGATCCGAGTGCTTTTCAAAAAATAACGCCTGCCGGTAGGGGTGAACGGAGAACGTACGACCGACGGATAAACGGATGGAACACCATCAACGCCTATTTGTACCGCATTGATTGGAGTGACGGGCTCGTTACCGAAGCTCAGGTGAATCCCGAGTTCGGCGATTCCTTGGCGCCTTTGGAAGCAGAGAAATACGCCATCCAGGTGGGTCGCATTCCCGCTTGCCTGCGAAAGGATATTCGATATTTGTGGATTCATCAGGGCAAGTATCCTTTTGGAGGCGGAAACCATGCCATCATGATTCATACGGGTCAAAGTGCCGAATATGAACGAACGGGGATACTGGAGGAAACCCTCGTCCACGAAGCGACGCATACATCACTGGACGACCAGTTTGCACGAAACACCGATTGGTTGGCCGCTCAAAAAGCAGATGTGAATTTTATTTCCACTTATGCGAAAGACAATCCCATCCGGGAAGACCTGGCGGAAACCTTTTTGATGTGGTTGGCCACCAGGCAGCAGCCACGAAGAATCTCGCAGCAAACCTATGAAAAGATTTCAGCCTATATACCTAACCGACTGATTTTTCTGGACAAGCAAAACTTACCGATGAGTCCTGTCAATATGCATAAATGAAATAAAACATGTTCATCCTAGATACCATCAAACGTTTCTTTCGCTTTTTGCTGAAACCTGACCAAGGTTCCTACCGTCGATTGGACGCCAAATTCAAAGTCGCCACTTTTTTTAGCTTGCTGTTGCTGCTGGTCGTATTCGCGGCAATCTGGGTGACGTGTTACGTATTGATAACCAAGGAAGACCTCACCAAAACCAGCATTGTCCTGAATTTCCTCAATGTATGGGTAGTATTGCTGACCCTCGCACTTTTCACTCCGTTCATTGAAGAACTGATTTTTCGCTTGCCCCTGATTTACAATCGGAACTACCTGTTGCGCTATGTCGTTTTTCTGGTGGATTCCTATGGCTCCAAAGGCATGAGTGATGGCTTTGAACAAAATGTCCAGAGGCTTTGGAAAAGGTATTTCTGGGTGTTCCTCTATACGATGTGTTTGTTGTTCGCTTTCATCCACATCTTCAACTATCCCAATTACCAGCAACTTTTTCTTTGGTCGCCCATCCTGACGTCCATTCAATTGCTTTTAGGGCTCATCGTGTCGTATTTGCGCATTCGTTTCGGCTTCCTGTGGGGATGGTTCTTTCACGGCATTTACAACCTGCTGGTCATCACCGCATTGTTCACCTATGTTGGAATGCATGCTCCAAAGCCCTACGTTGAGGACGTCAAGTTCATCGATTTGCATTCCAGGTTCGCACATAAAAACGTTGATTTTCAAATAAACCAAAGGCACTTCAAGATCTATAAGGTCGACAATCCGGAGTATTCACTCTCCATCATCAACGGCAAGGAACTTGACGGTCTATCGGGTTATGGCGTGACTCCATCCCGCATTTTCTTTGACAGATCCTCTGCTGAATACATCCTTCAAATTATTTCGTACGATGAAATCAAGGTGCGCGATCCGGACAGTTTATCGCTCACCGTCGAATTGAAGCTGAAAAAACCGCAAACCAATACGGACAATGGTCGAAACATTTTAGAACGTGAACTGTTCAAAGCGTTGGCCATCAAATGAAAATAGCCCGGCAGTTTTTAATTCTGTCGGGCTATTCATGCATTATTTGATTTCCGTCAAAAACTCATCGGTCGGTTTTCGAACCTTTTTCATCTTCAACAACCAATCGCCGGCTTCGTCGCGATAGCCAAGGGGCAGCAGCAAGACGCTTTTCAAACCTTTCGCAGGCAAACCCAACAGTTCGTCCAATTTGTCGTTGTCGAACCCTTCCATCGGGGTACAGTCCACTTTGAGTTCAGCAGCCTGAGCCATGGCCAAACCCAGGCCGATGTAGGCCTGGCGAGCAGTGTGAATAAAGTTCTCCTCCGCTTCTTGTGGCAAGTACTTGGCTTTGAGGCGTTCGGTGTAGGCATTGAAACGGTCGGCTGGTTGGTCGCGTTCCACGGTGATGTAGTCGTACATGGAAACGATGCGCTCCTCGGTGTAGCGGTCCCATGCGGCAAACACCAGCAGGTGCGAGCAGTCGGCTACAATTTGCTGGCCAAAGGCGATGGGCACAATCTGGTTCTTTACTTCCTGGTTGGTGATGACCAACAGGCGAAATTGTTGCAAACCGGAAGACGTGGGTGTCAACCGAATGGCTTCCACAATCTTGTCGACATCCACCTGGGCAACTTTCTTGGTGGCGTCGTATTTTTTGGTGGCGTAGCGCCACTGCAAATGATCTAATAAACTCATATTATTCTAAATTTTTACGGACAGATTTGAGGAAGGCCTGCATCTTGACGGCATCTTTGTCTTTGATGATGTCGTGCAATTGACTCAGCTTTCCCATAATTTTTTCGATTTGTTCGGGTGCGAACGGATTAAATAGGATTTCCTGTAACAGGTAATCGTCTTCGGACATGAGCCCTTGGGCAATGGCCATGTGGCGTTTGAAGGTGGTGCCGGGTGCTTCCTGATGGCGCATCACCGAACCGAACACCAGTGTGGAGGCGAACGGAATGGACAGTGAATAGGCCGTCGTCTGGTCATGTTTCTCAAACGTGTATTCAAAAATTTTCAGATGCAATGAGCTGTAAACGTCCTTGAAGAACGCCTTGCCCAGGAAATCGGATTCCTTGATGATGATGGCGCTTTGCGTGCTCAAATCGCTGAGGCTGGCAAAGGTCGGGCCGAACATGGGGTGGGTGGAGACAAAACGGAAACCGCATTCAGCATAAAATTCCTGCAAGCCCGACTTCACCGAAGCGATGTCCGAAAGGATGCAGGACGCCGGCAAATACGGCATCACCATCTGGAACGCCTCAATGGTGTACTTGATGGTGACGGCGTTGATGAGCAGCTCCGGCTCAAATGCTCGAACCTCCTCCAAATCAGTGGTGCGGATGGCGTTGTAAACAAACCGCAACTGCTTGGGATCCGTGTCGAACAAGCAGACCTCGTGGTTGAAACTCAACGCATCCGCAAAAAACCGGCCCATCTTCCCGGCTCCAATAATCAGTATTTTCATATTCTTCAAAAAAAAGTTTGGTATCCAGAGAGCTTGAGTGCAAATGGGAGTGAAGTACAAGGCGCAGTCAAGTTCTCACACCGGAGCGTACTTTGGTACGTGAGGATTGAGAACGAGGCTGCAACGCAGTAATTCGCTTCCATTTGCGCTCAAGCGTTGATTATGGTAATTTGTTGTCTGACAGACTCCTCATGAATGGCTTCGAGGATTTTCTGCATGCAATCCCCATCAATCCCAAATTTTTCAGCCTGCTTGATGCGGCCGTCCAAAATTTCGCTGTACCGCGAAGCCTGCAGCACCTGCATGTTGTGTTCCTTCTTGAACGTCCCGATTTCGCGGGAAACGCGCATGCGCTTCGAAAGCAGTTCCACCAGTTGGTCGTCCAGTTCGTCAATTTGCTTGCGCAATTCGCTCAGACTCTCCGTCGTTTGCGTTTCGCCCTCGCGAATCACCAGCATGTTCAGGATGTAATCCAGTATGTCCGGCGTCACTTGCTGCTCCTTGTCGCTCCAGGCGCAATCCGGGTCGCAATGCGATTCGATGATGAGCCCGTCGTAGTTCAAGTCCATGGCCTGCTGGGCAAGCGGTGCGATCAACTCACGCTTTCCGCCAATATGGCTGGGATCGCAAATAATCGGTAAGTTCGGGAAACGACGACGCATCTCGATGGGTATGTGCCACTGCGGCAAGTTTCTGTAAATCTTTTTATCGGCTGAACTGAACCCGCGGTGTATCACGCCGAGCTTGCGGATACCCGCATTGTACAAGCGTTCCAACGCACCGATCCAGAGTTCCAAATCCGGATTCACCGGGTTTTTAATCAAAATTGGCTTGTCACAACCCTCCAAAGCGTCCGCAATTTCTTGCATGGCAAAGGGATTCACTGTGGTGCGGGCACCAATCCAGAGGATGTCCACGCCGTACTTGATGGCTTCGGACACGTGCTTGGCCGTGGCTACCTCAGTGGCTGTGTACATGCCGTATTCCTTCTGAACCCGTTGCAGCCATTTCAGCCCTTCCGAACCGATACCTTCAAAGGCACCCGGACGGGTTCGGGGTTTCCAAATGCCCGCGCGGAACATCTTGATGCCGCGGTCGTGCAGTTGTTTGGCGGTGGCCATGACTTGTTCTTCTGTTTCCGCGCTGCAGGGGCCGGCAATGACCCAGGGGCGTTTGGCATCGATGCCGGGAAGCAGGATGGATTCGAATTCCATTTTTTCCATTATGCTATTTTTTAAATTGTTTTTTTGATTCGTTGCAACGCTTCTGATAGATTTTTTTCAGTGCAGCAGAGGGAAAGCCGTACATACCGGTTTCCGTTGCTACCAAAAATAAAACCGGGCGTGATAAAGACGTTGGCTTCGTACAATACCTTGTCGGCTACCTGGCCGGCATCGGTGGCGGTTTCGGGAATTCGTCCCCAAAGGAACATGCCCGATTGGTTGGGGTCCCAGGTGCAACCCAGAACGGTCAATATTTCTTCAGCTAGGACGCGGCGGCGGGCATAGATTTCGTTCATGCCGGCATACCATTCGGGACCAGCTTTCAGTGCTAGGGCCGCGGCTTTGAGCATGGGGCGGAACTGGCCGGAATCCACATTGGTCTTGACTTTGCTGATCCATTCCTTGAACGTCTTGTTGGTAGCCAGCATGCCGATGCGCCAACCTGGCATGTTGTGCGACTTGCTCATGGAGTTCAGCTCGATGCAGATGTCTTTGGCACCAGGCACGGACAAAATGCTCAAATATTCCGTGCTCAAAATAAAACTGTAGGGGTTGTCGTTGCAAATGACGATGTTGTGTTTTTTGCCGAATGCCACCAGTTTTTCGAAAAGTGCCCGCGTTGCTCTGCCTCCGGTGGGCATGTTGGGGTAGTTCACCCACATCAGCTTCACGTTGGACAAATCCATTCTTTCAAGCGCCTCAAAATCAGGATGCCAACCGTTGGCGGAGTCTAAATCGTAGGTCACGATTTCAGCCTGTACCAAATTGCTCACAGACGTGTAGGTGGGGTAACCCGGGTTGGGCACCAAAACGCCGTCGCCGGGATTCAGAAAGGCCATGGAGATGTGCATGATGCCTTCCTTGGAGCCGATCAAAGGCAGAATTTCCGTCTTGGGGTCCAAATCAACGTCAAACCAACGCTTGTACCAGTCGGCCAAGCCGGTATAAAGTTCGGGGATGCCGTTGGTGCAATAGCCGTGTGCGTCGGGACGAGCGGCGTCCGTAGCCAATGCTTCAATGGTTTCAGCCGAAGGCGGCAGGTCGGGACTTCCAATGCCCAGGCTGATGATGTTCTTACCGGCAGCGTTCAGATCGGCTACTTCCTTGAGCTTCTTCGAAAAATAATATTCGGAGACGTTGTCGAGCCGTTTGGCGGGTTGTATCTCTTTCATAGGCTTATACTTGTTGTTTTCCGGTGGGGTATTCACCCAAGATGCGGAGGTTGCGGGTAAGCGGACGAATGGCGTCCAGACTTTGTTTGAACTTGAGGTAATCCACAAAGGTGAGGTCGATGAAGAACAGGTATTCCCATTCGTGTCCCATGATGGGCAGCGACTGAATCTTGGTGAGGTTGTTTTTGTAAAAGGAAAGCACCGAAAGTACCTGTGACAGTGCGCCTTCCTCGTGGTGGGTGGTGAACACCATGGACGCCTTGTTGATGGTGGTCTGTTGCGTATATTGCTCGGCGGCCCAACGGTCGGCAATGATGAGGAAGCGGGTGAAGTTGCGCTTGTTGGTTTCGATGCCCTTTTGCAGGATGTCCAAGCCGTAGATTTCAGCCGCATACTCACTGCAGATGGCAGCGCGACCGGTGATTTGTTTGGTGTGGATTTCCTTGGCGCTCAAGGCGGTATCTTCCTTTTCGACGGCCTTCCAGTCCGGATGCTCCTCGAGGAAGTCGGTGCACTGCATCAGCGCGATGGGGTGGGAGTGCACTTCCTGGATGTCCTCCATTTTTTGACCGGGCAGCACGGCAAGGCAGTGGCTGATGCGCAGCTTGAACTCGCCGATGATGCTGGTTTCGCTCTCGCGCAGGAGATTATGATTCTGAAGCAAACTTCCGGCGATGGTGTTTTCGATGGCAATGATGCCAAAGGAGGAAGTTCCTTTCCGAATGCTGCTGAACACGTCCTTGAACGTGAGGCAGTCGATGGTTTCTATTTCTTCTCCTTCGAAAAATTTCCTGGCGGCAATGTCGTGAAAGGCACCGGATACACCCTGGATCGCTACTCGTTTCATAATTTGTTTTGTTTTTAAAACCCTAAATTAATTAAAAAGGGTCCCGCCAATTGCTTAGCGGGACCCTTTTGTTACTTTTTATCTGGTTGATTATGCACACAAAATCCCGCTCTTACTGTTGCTAAAGTAAAAGTAAAAATAAAAGTATGCAAAACCACGTTGAATCATCTTGGATTGTTTATTAAGTGCAAAAGTAAGACTTTATTTGAAAAAAACCGAATATGCTTACACTTTTATACCCGATGAGCTCATAAATTGTTTCAATGAGCCAAATCGGCTTGAATCAAATCGGACCTTACCATCAGTATGGCTGAAGCCGTGGCCAAAGCGAGTTTGAGATGTTCATCCAGCGATTCACGGATCCAAACACTGCGTTTGGTGGTCATTTGAGGTGATTGCACGGCAGCCACCGACTGGTTGTTCAGCACCAGTTCATACCCCAAAATCATCTTGAACAGGTCCGTTTTCCCCGATTCCCATTCCTTGATCGGATAAATTTGAATCTTCAGGTCGCCGTTCGTCAATTCGCCTTCGGTGTGGAAACTGCCCGCAATTTGAGGACCCATCTCGGTTTGCAACTTGAGCTGCCAGGAGCTGGAATCGGCCAAGACCAAGATTTCAGCCATAAACATGCTGTTGATTTGGTTGGTCGTAGAAAGCCTACCAAGGGCGGTTTCGCTCGTCAAAACCTTGTTGACCATATTGACCTTGACCGTGTCGTTGTTGCCCACCAACACAAAAGAGGACTTGGTTTTGGATTCCGAATTGGTGTCTTCCAGAATGAATCGCATCTTGGTCGAACCCTTGGTGATGGTCCAACCCGCTTTGGCCGATACGATGGCGTAAGGCCCGAACTGGTATTTGGGGAACGTGGTGATGGCTTTCCGCTTGGCTTCCAGGGCCGTGCTGTTTGACTTCAGGTCGGGATCCATCTTGATGGTGTTCTGCCCCGAAACGGGCATAAGACCTACTAGCAACAGGAACATGCAGCAAATCAAGTTTTTCATAGCGCTGTTCATTTAGGTGATGGACGTAAAGATAGGATGACAATTTTAAAAACGGTACCTCAGCGAGGCTCGCAAACCGAGATGGAGTTGATCGTTTGCGTCCAAGTTCCAATCGCGCAAGGAAAACAAGGGTTTGTTGTTGGTGCGGTTCCAAACCAAAGAAGGTCCAGCCAAAAAGTCCACATTTTCGGTGAACGCATGGCCAAAGTTCAGCACCAGGCTTGAAAATTCTTTGTAATCACCCGAAAGCACCGTTTGAGAACTCAGTTCCGGATTAAAGAACACCTCCTCGTTCATCGGTACAATGCTGCCGGCACCGAAACCGATGGCCCAGGGTTCAGCCAAGTTGGGATTGTACGAAACGATGGGAAAGGTGTAGAATTTCTCGACACCGAGTTTGTAGGAGATGTTGTAGGGATACATTTCGTTGAAGCTGAACTCAGAGGCTTGATAACCACCGTGTTTGACAAAGGAAAGAAAACCGATTGGTACACCGTGTTCCACCCGTCCCACACTGTTTACAAAGCCGAACTGCAATCCGTTCAGTTTTTCGACGCCGTTGATGAACCCGACCTGGAGGCCATCCACGCGTTGGACGCTGTTGATGAAACCAATCTGCGCACCGATCGCTCTGTCTCCAACGGTGTTGATGAATCCCACCTGCGTTCCCGCCATACGGTCGCCAATCGTATTGATAAAGCCGACTTGTACAGTTGTAGCATGGTCGCCAATCGTGTTGATGAAGCCAGTTTGAACCCCCTTGAAACTATCACCGATGGTATTGATGAATCCGCACTGAAATCCCTGCTGGCTGTCACCGGTGGTATTGACAAAGGAAATCTGGATACCTTCCATGCCATCACCAACTGTGTTGATGAACCCGATTTGAGCGCCACCCATGTTATCCTCCGTGGTGTTGACAAACCCCACGTGGAGACTTTGCTGGTCGCCATGCGCCATGTTGACAAAGCCGATGAGCGGAATGTTGCAGTTGCTAGGCACTTCGTTGTAACCAAACGTGTATACGATGTTTCCATGTTTTACGTGACTTTGCGCCAATAGGACGGTCGGAACGAGCATGGTCAATACGGTAAGGAATGCGATTTTTTTCATAGCAGTCAGTGTTTAAAGCAAAGACGGAAGAAAGGCCAGAATTGTTTCATGAACCCGCCTTTTTACTTCTTCGGCGGTGGGGTTGAGTTCCTCGGTGGTGAAATTGGAGTGCTCCGCATCGATGCGTTCGTACACCATTAAATAGAGGTTGAAAATAATGTCGAGGCTCAGTTGGCAACGCGGACTCACAAAGGGCCTGATTTCCTGGATGATGTCGTAGGTTTTCTGACGGTACTCGTCGGCCACGGCCAAATATTCGCGAATCATGTTGCGGAACCCTTCGTGGATGGGCGCCCCGTGTGCCATGGCATCCAACTGAAGACGATCCAGACCATTTTTTGCAATCAAATCGTCAGCAAAATAATTCAAATGGTTGAACTGATCTTTCTGGAAATCACGGATGATGTGCACCAAGTAGCTGAAAACCGCACAGGCTCTGGCCGCTTGTTTCACATCGAAGGCCGGAACCCCATACTGCCCGTTTTCCCCGTTCAGCCCGCACAAATGCACGAAAATGGCCGCCGGAGCCACCGATGCGCCTTCCGCATAGTCCAAAAAAGTCTGCAATGTTGCAAACCCATCGTGGCTGATGTCGTAAATCATCGACTTGGCAAAAGCCTCCATCGGCCAAATTGGAATCTTAAATTGCTGAAAGGTGTCCAGAAGATCTTGGTTCTGAACGAGTTCCATCGAGCCATTTTTCAAACCAGACAACCAACATTCTACTTCAAGGGTGAGTCCCCGTTGTTCCGCCTCCGAAATGACCGGATGCTCCGTCTTGTAATTGTCCACCAAATCGTCGATGTACCGCATCACTTTGTAACAAACCTTGGCAGCCTTGTAACGGTCCGCTTCCCAAAAGCTAGCGGCAATCAAGATGTTTGGATGATCGATGATTTTCTCAAAATCAATGGCGTTGAACGTATTCAAATAACTTTCCAACATGGCTCAATTCTTTTTGGCATCTTTCAATATGCGCTCTGAGGTCAGTTTGGACGAAAGCAACACCAACGGTACCCCGTTTCCAGGATGGGTGCTTCCACCGACAAAATACAGGTTCTTGTAGCGCGGATGTTTATTGTGCGGCCTGAAATAGCCCATTTGCAGGATGCTGTGACTGATGCTTCCGAATACCGAACCTTTGGTGATGTTCAGCACGGTTTCCCACGTTTTGGGCAAGTAGCAGATTTCGAATTTGATGTGTTCCTCCAAATCGGTCAATCCTTCTGACTGAAGGCGTTTCAAGATGCCTGCTCTTGCTATTTCCTTGAGTGCCGCCCAATCTTGGTCCTTCTTCGGGTCGAGGTGCCCCACTGGAACAATGACTGAAATGGTATCCTGTCCTTCGGGTGCCGCCGACGGATCGTTCTTGACCGGTGCGTGGATGTAGAAGCTGGGGGCTTCAGCCATAGTCTTGTCTTTGAATATCTTATCCAGACTTTCCTTGTAGTCGCCGGCCAAAAAGACGCTGTGGTGGGCCAGCTGGGGGTAGGCCTTATCCAAGCCCCAATGGAAAACCATGCCGGAACAGGCGTATTTCAAGAAATTCATTTTGAGCGAACGCAAACGGTCGGGCAGCAATTCTTTAAAGACATAGGGCAGGTCGGCATTGGCCACGATGAGGTCGGCTGTAACTTCGCTCCCGTCCTCGAAAAGCAAACCATCCGCCTTGTCCGCGTCCACGTTGATGCGCATCACTGCTTTGTTGTACTGGAATTCCACGCCCAAGGACGTGGCCACCGACATCAACTTCTCAATGATGGCGTACATGCCGCCGATGGGATACAAGGAGCCTTCGCTGAGTTCGGCAGCGGGGAGCATGGAAAAGAGGGCAGGAGCCGTGAACGGATTTTGCCCCACGTAGATGTTCTGAAACGTGAACGCCACCTGCAGCAACGGGTTCTTGAAGAACTGTTTGATGTAGGTCATGTGCTTGATGTGCGTCTTGATTTGGAACAACAGCTTGACATTGCCCAAGTTGATGAAGTCATAAATATGGTAGAAATTCCGCCCCAGCAACTTGGTCATGGATATTTTGAACAAATTGTAGCCGGTCTTGACGTACCGTTGCATGTACTGGAAACTACCTGGTTCGATCTTTTCCAACTGCGCCTTCATTTTGGAGGAATTGGTTGTGAAGTCGAAGGTCTGGCCGTTGCCGTAAAAGAGTTTGTAGATGACAGGCAGGGGCTTGGACGGAATGCATTCGTCCAAATTCAGGCCCAGCGATTGGAAGACGTCGCGGTAGATGGAGGGCATCAAGAAAATGGTCGCCCCCAAGTCAAAGCGATGACCGTCACGGATCAACTGTCCGCAACGTCCACCCGGGGCAGCTGTTTTTTCGTAAACCGTCACCTTGTACCCGTTTTGGGCGAGCTTGATGGCGGTGGCTATGCCTCCGGCTCCAGCGCCGACAATCGCAACCCGTTTCATCAGTCCAACGCGTATTCCACGGCTTTGTTCAGCCAGTTGTTGAATTCGACCGTGGGACGGTAGGCTTCCAAGGTCTTGTCCAATAAATTGTCACTCAGCAGGAAAGCATCGTCGAACGATTTGAACAAGCACGGATTCTTCAGTTTGAGGTATTCCGCCCAAGGTGAATCGGCTGGAAAGCCTTTGGGCACTTTCTTAAGCGCCTGAGAGTCTTCCAGGACAAAACCCTTGGCTTTCTTGAAAGCTGCTTCGAATGAGGCACCGTTCATCTCGATTTCTTCGCGGACACTTTTGAGCACATTCGGTTGCGGGCCGTACAAGCCCGAAGCCATCAAATGCCCGTCCAAATAGCCGCTGCCTTTGGGCTCCACATGAAAATAGTAACCCGAAAAAGGTGATTTCTTGCCTTGTTGGCAAATGTAAGCGCCGAAATGCGTTTTGAAGGGCATCTTGTTGGGCGAGAAGCGGATGTCACGGTAGAACCGGAACATGCAGTCCTTGGGTTTCAGTCCGGCGACCGTCGGGTCGAATTGGCTGATGCCCTGAATGAGTTTCTCTACAAAAGCGGTGAATTGGGCTGTAGCTTCGTCGTATTCCGAACGATGAATCTCGAACCATTCCCGGTTGTTGTTCTCGCGTATCTGTTTCAGAAAGTTCAATACTTTTTCCATAAGCGTTCATTTAATGCTCAAAATTAAAAAAAATTCGGCCGCTTAACGTTTTTCCTTCGATTCCATAGTCATTTTTCTGACTTTGAGGTCCTTCATCCTCCGGTTTGGAGAATTTGGTGCCGATGGCGCTGATGCCGTTCAGGATGGAAATGTTCCCCTTCGGAAAGGGTGGATACACGCCTCCCTTGGAAAATTTGGGCTTGTCCGGCGTAAACAAATGCAAATACAAATTGGGTGTGGCTGAAACGATGCTGAAAGGCAACACGCTGTTTTGCACCTCCACGGCGTAGAAATTCGCATAATAGCCCTTGAACTCCGGATAATCAAAGGTTTCCCCGGTAACCGTATTGTTGTATTTTTTATCGTACATGCCGAAATCTACGCCTTTCAACCGGTTTTTCCAGACATGATAGGGCCCGTCGGCCATCAATCGGGCGCCGGTCACCAGACTCTCGGGGAAATCGAAGGTGATGCCGGCCAGGTCCTGTTTGCCGGTGGGGTGGTACTGGTAATCGAGTTGCAAGAGCCCACCTTCCTTCAGGGTCCATTTCGTAAAGCAGTCCGCTTGGTCGTAAAGGACTTCCACCACTTGGTCGTTGTCCGACGTGTAATTTCGTATGCTCTTGAAATTCAGGGTATCACCAACAAAGGTCGGCCCATTGCTTAAAGGCAAGTGGGTCTGTCCAACCACGACTTCAGCCATTAAACCGGTGGTTTTGTTAAAGATGACGGTTGTTTTGCCCGAGGTCAGTTGAATGGAGACGGCGTCTTCCTTGGCTGAAACCGGTAGTTTTTCTTTTACGGTGATGGTTGAAGCCATCGTTTCCTGCGAGGTTAGATTCCAGGACCAGGTGTGGATGATTTTGCCGTTGGGATCGAAGGCTGTCAAATAAAAGACATCGTAATCTCTCGTATCACTGGGCCAGAAGGGGCGGATTAGGCCGCTTTGTCCGGGCAAAATGTCGGGAGACTCAACGTTGAAGCTTCTCCACAAGACATCTTTGCTTGGAAAGGCTTTGGTGAATTTTTTCAATTGTCCTTTGAACGTGCATTGGTTCAGGTTGGTATACAGGTAACGGTTCGTCACCGGTATCGAAGTTCGAAGGGCTGCTTTTTCAATGTAGACTGGTGACCAAATTTCCTGGATGGCATAAAAACTGCCTTCTTTTTCGTGGTGCGGGCCTAAAATGCCGTCGGGCGCGTTGTTTCCGTGGTTGTCGATGGTGTCGTTCTTGTCCTTGCGGACCACACCTTCATCGGCAAACACCCAAAGGAAACCACCGGCGGATAAAGGGCTGGCAGTCATTAATTTCCAATAATCGTCCAATCCCGACCCATGGCCGCCGTCGTACAATCCGTGCAGGAATTCGGTGGGGAAATAGATGAGATTCCCTTTGGTCAGGGCATTCTCCACATAGCGATAGCCGGGATAGTGCTTGGTGTCGGTGCCGTTGATCTTGGACCATGGTTCAATGACGATGCGCTGTTGGGGGTCGTATTTGGCGTATTCCGTCCGTAATTCTTTGTTGAAACCGCCTTCGTTCCCATTGTCCCACAAGACGATGCTGGGATGGTTCACGTCGCGTTCCACCATTTGTTTGACCAGGCGTTTGCCCGTTTCCGTGCTGTAATAGGCCTGCCAACCAGCCAATTCGTCCAGCACGAACAGCCCCAGGGAGTCGCAGACGTCCAAGAAGTGCTGGTCGGGCGGGTAATGGCTCATGCGAACCGCGTTCATGTTCATGCTCTTGATGGTGTTCACATCGGAAATGCTGAGTTCCTTGCTGCTGCATCGACCAGATTCGGGCCAGAAGGTATGTCTACAGACGCCTTTGAACAGCACTTTGACGCCGTTCACATAGATGCCGTCGCTGGGCCGGACTTCCACCGTGCGGAATCCGAAGGTTTGGCTGAACCGATGGTTAATGGTCTTGCCTCCTTTCAGTTGAACCACGACCCGATACAGTTTGGGCGTTTCCGGAGTCCAAAGGGCAGGTTTGTCAAACAAACCCGTGAGTTGCACCATGTCAGCATCAATTGGAACATTCACGGTTATGGGCTTTCCGAACGATTTGCCTTCCAATGTCTGAAGTTGAGCACGTACCTTGGCGGCTTTTTCAACGCCTTCCAAAAAGACATTCATCGAAAAAGACCCGTTGGCTTTGGCATCGATGGCTACCCGGCTGATGTGTGCTTTGGGCACGATTTCCAGATATACCGGACGGAAAATCCCCCCGAAATCCCAATAATCGCCGCGTCGTTCGGCACGGTTCACGCTCGAATCGGCGGATTCCTTGCTCACGTTCACTTCCAACAGGTTGTCGGCACCATATTTCAGCAACTTGGAGATGTCGTACCGGAATTGGTAAAAAGCCCCTTGATGAATGGGACCGGCTAATACGCCGTTGACCTTGACTTCCGTGTCCGTCATGGATCCTTCAAAAACGATTTGCACCACTTTGCCCTGCCAGGATTTGGGGGCGCTGAAGGGATGTTTGTACAGCCCCCGCTCCCGAGATATAGGATCGCCCTGCCCATAATTGTAGGCGCCGAACCCCTGTTGTTCCCATTGGGACGGCACGTCGATGGTGGTCCATTTGCCACTGTTCATCCCACCGGTGCAAAAGAAATCCCAGGCGACGGTATGGTCTTTGTCCAAACCGGATAAATACTTAATCTCGGTCGTGGAAGCCAACGTCGAGAGGGCGGCCATTCCAAACAAGCAGGCGAAAAAGAGTTTTTTCATGGTTCTATTTCAATATCGTATTTGTCGAGCAGCCCAGATAGATTGCTCATGGAAAATTTGGCTTTTTTCAGGCGGTTGCCGGCCGGGTCAATGGAAAAACGAAAGGCGGTTCTGAAATCGGCCCCGACCAAAATGGTCTTGTCGAACGTGGCACGGGTGAAATCACATCGGTCGAACACGGCACCGGTCAGGTCGCATTCAGTCATGTCCGTCTCTTGCATCGAGCAGTTTTTGAAAACCGTCTTTTTAAGGTGCAGTCCATAAAAGGATGCATAATTGAGTGTGCAGTTCTCGAACCTTAAAACCAGTCCGAAAGCCATGCAGGTGTCGAACCGAAGTCCCAACAGCTTGCATTCCACGAACCTCACGTCCCGAAGCGCCGTTGAAAAAACACGCACCATGCTCAGGTTGCAATGGCTGAAAGTGCATTCCGAAAAATGAAAATCGGTGAGATCGGTATCGGTGAAGTCGCAGCCCGTAAACGTGCAATTTTCGTATTCTCCTTTTTTTAGCGGATTTTCACGAAACGCAAACTTCTCGAACGTCTTTCCGGATTGAATCATTTTTTATGTATTTTTGAGTTTCCCATTAACAAATCAGGTCATGAAAAAAGAAATGCAAAACAATGCTTCCCAAGGAGCAGTTTACGGTTTAGGAATGATTGGTGCCGCCATCTACTTTATTAGCCACGCCACCGGTTTTTGGATGGGTGTGGTTGGTTTCTTGAAAGCCATCGTATGGCCGGCCTACCTGGTCTATGAAGCACTGAGCAAACTAGCCCTGTAGGCTATTTGATCATCACTTTCCGACCATTTATCAAATAACAGCCCGGTCGTAAGGTCAGCGTCCGGCTTTGTCCCTCTTCCATCACAAACGATTTGATGGGTCGCCCTAGTAGGTCGTAAATGTGAACCATTTGCTGTTTGTGGGCATTCAGCAACAACTCCCCGTTGCTGCCTGATATAACCGTAATCCCGTCCAACACCAGCTTCACATGTTTCAACGCGGTGGGGAATCCGAGTGCCGTGGCCGTTTCCGGATATTTGGCAACGATTTCCTCCGCACTGTAATAATTCACATCGCTAAAAGTCGAGGCATTATCGGTGGCTGAACTCGTCAGCCCAATCGCCTGAATAAAAAACGAGCCCTTGTGCGTCAACGTGATGTACGGTTGCGAATAATCCATAAAGTTGGTCAATGTACTTTGGCTCGGAATGTGCCAAAGCATATACGTTTCCGAATTGCTGCCGTTCACGATGAGTGACGGAGCGACACTCCCACAATTGTAACCGTTGAACCACCAGATGAAACTGTCCGAACTGCCTGATTTAAGGTATTTTCCCTTGACCAGAAAATAAACCTTATTGTTGGTGATGTTGTAATAATCGGTTCGTGTCGGTGCCAATCGGAAAGCCAGGTTGTTCAACCCCGACTTCTTGATGGTAAACGTGTTGGCGATGGTATCGTACGTAAAGGCGGTCAGCGGAGCCCTAGCGGCATCGCAGACACCGTATTCTTTGGCAACGAACGCGTAGGGTTTTGCCGTTATTGTTCTTGCATTGCTCAACAAAAGCAAATAATAGACACCGCCGGCAACATTGCCGGAGCGTGCGTCAAAGGTTACCCGGACGCTATCCTTGCCAACCAGCATGCTGGCAGGAATGGGGTATTCCACATTGACGAACAAAGCTATTTTCCACTTGTTGGCAATGTTGATGCCGGTCACCGTGTCCTTGTCAATCAACAAGTCGAACTTACGGTTCCCAGTCTCATTCCCCCAATACCGAACCATCAGCGACACACTGTCGGATACCCCGTTCGTTTTCATCCGGTAGCTGAACGAACCACCATTCACGGCGTCCCGATACGCTTCCGCGTTGTAGACGCCCGTTGTCGAGCTCTCCGTTTTCATGAAGTGGTCGGCTTCCGATTGCTGTTGCCCGGGGCTGACAAAATCCAACGTCCTTCGGTCCAATTCCAACACCTTGGCTTCCTCGGCATCCACCGACGCCTTGATGGTGGTGTATTGCGCCGCCGTCAGTTGCCACCAATACATCATGTACCGCGAATCGTGTATCGTATAGAATGGCTGAAGGCGCAACGAATTGAACTTGGCATTGTTGTAGAAACCGTTGATCTTGAAAATCAACGAATCTTGGTTCAGTAATTTGACGGAATCGGCCAAACCCGTACGATCTCCCACCAATACGGGAGCCGAAGAAAGGCTGACCAGCGGCCCTGAAGCCACATGACCCATCCGATCCTCGCCAGCCAGCAAACCAATCAAATCCTTGGAACCGGTCTTGGCGCCCAAAAGCACCGGACCATAGGTCAACGCCACGTAATTCGTGTAGTTTTGCAACGGTTCCACCGCCACCTTCATGGGCAGGCTCACCTGAATCACATCCCCGTTCTTCCAGCTCCGTTTCAACTCCAAATACGATTGGGGGGCTGAAACCGTGGTCACCGGCACTCCGTTCACCGTGACGACGAAGCCGGCCTCGGTGACCCATTTCGGATGTCGGATGAACAGGCTGAACGAATCCGTCCGACCATCTGCCATACTCAGCGTCAGATTGGTGCCGGGTTCGTACGGAAAACGCGTTTCCTGTTTCAAGACCACACCGTTTGCTTTCCAATTCAATTGGCTGGCAATGAATAAGTTGACATAAAGTGAAGTGGAATCTTTATGTGTATAGATAAACTGACCGTACTTGCCGTGGTTTTCCATGCCCGAACCCACGCAGCACCACATTGCCTGATTCACTTGGGAATATACCCTGTAATGTTGCGGTCTGGCAGAGGTGAAATAGACATAACCGCCATTTTCCGGATGCTGTGTGGACAATATGTGGTTCAGCACTGCCCGTTCAAAAAAATCGGAATAGGCGGCATTGGGATTTGCCGCAAACAAGTCCTCGCTCAGTTTCAACATATTATAGGTGTTGCACGATTCTGGACCCTCGCGTTCAGTCGTGTACTTGGAGTAACTGGCGGCTGGCAGGAAATATTCGGCGACGCTGTTGCCACCCAAAGCCAGGGAGCGACTACCCACCACATTGTTCCAGAAGTTGACGGCTGCAGTGCCGTAATCGGTGGCGGTGGGGTCGAGCAAGGCAATGCGTTCGAACCCGATCACCTTGGGAATCTGCGTATTGGCATGCTTGGAGTCGAGCCAAGTGCTGCTGTTTGCCTTCATGTTGGTGAGCAAGGTCTGATGCGAGAAGCGCTTGGCTGCGGTGAGGTATTTGGCATTGCCGGTCATCTCATAGGCGTCGGCATAGACTTCGTTCATGCCGCCGTGTTCAATTTCGAGTATGGTTTGCATTTGACCGTCCGACAGTTTGCTGATGAGCCTGACACCCCAGTCACACAATTTGAGGAACATCGTTTTGGCCTGTTGGTTCCCCATGTAGAGCCAGGCATCTCGGAGCCCGGCATAAATCTTGTGCTCGTTGTACCAAGGTACCCAAGAGCTGTTGAATAGGGTGAAGTTGCCGGCTGCGAAGGTGGTCCAAACCTGCGTGCTGCTCGGAACACCGCCCACATAACCGTACATCGCGTTGGTGGAATCCGTCACAACGTCTTGGCATAGTTTCAGTTGGGCCAGCATGTATTCGGCGGTCGATTTCAGCCTTGCCTTCGTGGCAGCGTCGCGGGAGGAAGCATAGGATATGGCCAATGCCGACAAATAATGGCCGCCGACATGTCCGTCCAAGCCCGAACCAATCTCACCACTCCAATTTGTGAACGGAGCGCCCGTCTGTTTGATGCCTGCCTGCTTTTGAAAAGGTTGCAGCAAGCGGTTCACATCGTAGGCCAGCAACACGGAGTCGTTCAGCACCATGGCATGGCGGAACGGGCCGTCCAGCAGGGTGACGTCCCCAAGTTCAAATTCATTCGGATACAAGGCGCTTTGGGCAAAACAGCTTCCTGAAGACCAAACGGTGAGGAATGCCAAGCCTAGGACGGACTTTTTAAACAAATTGGTTTTCATGCTTTAATATCGGTAGTTATACGTTGGCAAAAATACGTGTTTTTTGCATAACTTCGTGTATTCTAAAAGTTGCAATCATGAAAAAGAAACTGCTTCTGATTTTAGTGCTGACGTTGGCGCTTTTTAGCTGCAAAAGTCTGAGAACCAACTTGATTAAGGAGCAAAAAGCGCAAGAAATCGCATCCAAGGTGCAAGGTCTGAATTTTACCTTCGAGGCCACCAACGTCCAATCCATGATATTCAGGCAAATCAGCCTTTCACCCGATTTCACACTGAAAGTCTCCAAAGACACTTTGAAAGCTTACTTGCCTTATTTTGGTCGCGCCTACACCGCTCCGACGAATTCAACCGACGGTGGCATCCAATTCACCAGCACCGACTTTGAACATCAGCTGGTTCCTGGCAAAAAACCGGGTCAATGGAAATTTACCTTTAAGACGTTGGATACGCGAAATCCCATCACGATGTATTTGGAAATATGGGACAACGGTTCTTCCCAACTTATTGTAAACGACCCGGACAGGCAGACAATCACCTTTGACGGCTACGTCAAGGATTAAATTCGAACGTGATTTCCTTCCAGAACCAACTTGCCATGATCGGCTAAAAAACGAACCACCAAAATTACCTTCTCGGCTGAACTCTTGGATTGGGCCACCACTTGGTCGATGGCTACTTTTCCCGATTGAACCGCTTCATGGATTTCGTCCGATATCCGCTCGAATTCATAGTTCGAAAGCCCCGATTCGTTTTTTTTAAGGCAGACGTCGCATTTGCCGCAATTCCTGCCATCTTTTTCGCCGAAATACAGCAGAAGCTGCCTGTTGCGGCAAACTTGGTCATCGTTGGCGTACGAAAGCATGGCCTTGATGCGGTCCTGATAGCGGTCGCGTCGTTCCTCATAAACGGCTTTGGTGAGCGCCACCCGTTCCTTGGCCTCGCGGTTGACCTGGTAAATCACGTAAGGTGACTTTCTGCGAGGAATGTAATGGATCACGCCGAGTCTGGAAAAATGCAGCAGCCGCTCGTAAACCTCATCGGCCTTATAACCCAGTCGTTTGGCCAGAACTTCCTCTTGGATCGGTACGAAGTCGGCGAACAGGCCGGTGTAGGAGCGGAGCAAGGTCTGTAGCAGTTCGTCGCTGATGGGGTCGCCCAGTTTCAAGTGGTACAATTCTTCTCGCTTGGACAGGAAATAAACCCTGGACGGATTGTCCAATTCCTCTGTCAACTCAATGTAGCCGGCGTTTTCCAAAATCTTGAGAGCGTGGTACCCTTGCAAAAAACTGTATTTGAATTTGGTGCAAAAATCGTTCAGATCAAAGGCCAGCATCATGCCCATTCCGGAGCCTTCCGCTATCTGGTAATAATGCGCCAGCGATTCATACACGTTACGGATGGTGTCTTTCTCGGGAAAGCTGTCCGATAGGCGTTTTTTGAGCTTGGTCGCATCGTTTTTCTGGTAGAGCAGCACGGCGAAGGCTTTCAATCCATCCCTTCCGGCACGCCCGGCTTCCTGGAAATACGCCTCGATGGAGTCGGGCAAATCCATATGGACCACGACTCTGACTTCAGCCTTGTCAATACCCATGCCGAAGGCGTTGGTGGAGACGATGACGCGGCAAGCTCCTGTTTTCCAGGCCTTTTGGCGCTTGTCTTTTTGGTCGTTGGTAAGGCCGGCGTGAAAGAAGTCGGCGGAAATGCCATTGCGCTTGAGCAAATCGGTTACCTCCTTGGTGCTCTTGCGGTTACGTACATAGACCACCGCGGTGCCCGGCGTTTTTTCCAGAATTTGCAGCAACATCTTTTCCTTGTCCTCCGTGTGGCGCACCACATAGGCTAAATTACTGCGTTCGAAGCTCATCTGGAACACGTTGGGCGCCGGGAACTTGAGCCGTTCCTGAATGTCCTTAACGACTGAAGGCGTGGCCGTGGCCGTCAATGCCAACACCGGCGTTTGCGGCAAGTGCTGCCGTATGTCCGAAATGTTCAAATACGAGGGGCGGAAATCGTAGCCCCATTGCGAGATGCAATGCGACTCGTCCACGGCCAACAGGCAGACGTTGAGGTATTGCAATCGGCTGATAAAGAGTTCAGTCGAGAGGCGTTCGGGTGATACGTAGAGGAACTTGAAGTTGCCGTAAACGCAATTGTCCAGGGTGATGATGATTTCCTCGCGGGTCATGCCCGAGTAGATGGCGGCGGCTTTGATGTCGCGGCTGCGGAGGTTGTCCACCTGGTCCTTCATCAGTGCGATGAGCGGCGTGACCACGATGCAGATGCCTTCCATCGCCAGCGCAGGTACTTGGAAGGTGATGGACTTGCCACCACCGGTCGGCATGAGCGCCAGCGTATCTTTGCCGGCGCAGATTGATTCGATGATGGGCAACTGGAGCTCGCGAAAGTCGTCGAAGCCCCAGTATTGTTTCAATATGTCGTGGTAAACACCCATGACCCTTGGGATTTTACAAATCAGCCTCGGTCTTGATTTCCTTGATCAAAAGCTGGGTGTAGCTGCCGCCGTTGAAGTTGTTTTCCTCGATGGTGTAGGCAATGTGGAACGGATTCCGGCTTTTGATGTGGTTGTTGTGCTCGCTCTGGCAGAACGCGATGCCGTTCATAATATTCTGCGAGTCGGCGTCCACCATTTCGAGTTTCAAGTGATTTTGCTCCCTGCCAAATAATCGAGTGGTGCCGTAATCACTCACGTTTGCTGTTACGAAAACCGGCTTGTTGTTGTCTGGACCGAAGGGGTTGAACTGCTTGAGCGTGCGGACGAATTTGGGCGTGATTTCCTGAAACGAGATTTCCGCGTCGACGTCGATGGTGGGCACCATCTGCTCGGGCAAAATATTATCGGCCACGTAATCTTCGAAGCGTTTGGTAAAAATGGCTACGTTCTCCACCTTCATGGAAAGGCCAGCAGCGTAGGTATGGCCACCAAAATTTTCGAGCAAATCGCGGCAATGGTCGATGGCCTTGTAAATGTCAAAACCGGGAACCGAGCGGGCTGAACCCGTGGCCAAATTGTCGGTGCGCGTGAGCACGATGGCCGGGCGGTAATATTCTTCGGTGAGGCGCGAGGCCACGATGCCGATGACCCCTTTGTGCCATTCCTCGTTGTACACCACGATGCCCTTGCGGTCGGCCAAATCGGTGCAGGCCTGCAAGGCGCTGTTGGCCTCCTCGGTCATGTTCTTGTCCAGGTCCTTGCGGGTCTGGTTGTATTGGTTGATGTCGTCGCTTTTGCGGCGCGCCACGGCCTGGTCTTTGGTAATGAGCAATTCCACCGATTCATTTCCCGTCTGAATGCGGCCCGAGGCGTTGATGCGCGGCCCAATCTTGAACACGATGTCGCTGATGGTGATGTCCTTGCCTGTCAACCCGCAAATGTCGATGATACCTTTCAGCCCAACGGAAGGATTGGCATTCAGCCGTTTCAGCCCGTAATAGGCCAGAATGCGGTTCTCGCCCGTGATGGGCACGATGTCCGAAGCGATGGAGACGGCCACCAAGTCCAAAAGCGGTGTCAACTCCGAAAACTTGATGTCGTTGTGAATGGCAAAAGCCTGCATGAACTTGAAGCCGACCCCGCAGCCCGAAAGTTGGTCGTAGGGGTAGGTGTTGTCAAGCCGCTTGGCGTCCAAAACAGCCACGGCGTCCGGCAATTCATCGTCGGGCACGTGGTGGTCACAGATGATGAATTCAATGCCCAGCGTCTTGGCATATTCGATTTTCTCCACGGCTTTGATGCCGCAGTCGAGTGCGATCACCAGTGTGTACTCGTTCTCGTGGGCATAATCAATGCTCTTATGGGAGATGCCGTAGCCTTCGCCGTAACGGTCGGGAATGTAGTATCCGATGTTGGAGGAGTACTGTTGGATGAACTTGTAGACGAGCGCCACTGCGGTGGTGCCGTCCACATCGTAATCGCCGTAGACGAGGATGCGTTCTTTGGTTTGGAGGGCCACGTTGAGCCGTGCGACGGCTTTGTCCATGTCCTTCATCAGGAACGGGTCATGCAGGTCGGTTAGTTGCGGGCGAAAAAATTGCTTGGCTTTGTCAAAGCTGTCTATCCCCCTCTGAACCAGGAGCTGAGCCAATATCGGGCTGATCCCCAGCTCGTTGGCTAGGGACTCCTTGACGGCGGTCTGTTCGGATGTTAGGGTTAGATAATTCCATTTGTTGGTCATTACTATATATTATTTTCTTTCTTTCGCTCCGGGGAGGCGGCTCAAGCAGGCGGCCTCAAGTAAAGAAGGTGCGTCGCGCTGGACGAACCGATGGTATTCGATTTTTATCGAAAAAAGACTCGTAAAGATACTAATTTTTTTTGAAAAACGGCCGGCCTATCACTGCTTATATTTTGGTTTTTTTCTAATTGATTGAAATCCAACAACCCTATTCCTTCGGTGTTTTTTCTATCTTTGTTCACAGAATACTATTGCAATGATCGAAGAACTCAAAAAAGCACAGGAGGTCCTATACAAAGGCGGGCTCATCCTATATCCAACCGATACCATCTGGGGCATCGGCTGTGACGCCACGAACGAAGAAGCCGTCAAACGCGTGTATGAACTCAAAAAACGGGTGGACTCCAAAGCGATGCTCATCCTGGTGGACAACCCCGCCAAGCTGCAGTTTTACATCCGCGAAGTGCCCGAAGTGGCTTGGGACTTGGTGGAACTGGCCGAAAAACCGCTCACCATCATTTACCCGGGTGCCCGCAACTTGGCACCCAATTTGTTGGCCGAAGACGGCAGCGTCGGCATCCGGCTCACCAAGGAAGCCTTTTCCCGCAGTCTCTGTGAACGGTTCCGCAAAGGCATCGTATCGACTTCAGCCAATATAAGCGGAGCGCCCTCTCCAAGGTTTTTTGCTGAAATCAGTCCGGAAATTATCAAGGGGGTGGACTATGTGGTGAACTTTCGGCAGGACGAAAAGACTCCGGCGGCGCCTTCGTCCATCATCAAATTAGGCCTGAGCGGGCAGATTCAAATAATCCGTCCCTAAGGCATATACCAAAACGCCCTTTTTCACGTTATTTCCCCATGAACGACCGAAAACGGATCATCCGATACCTTTTGCTGGATTATGTCTCGGCCTTGTTGGCTTGGCAGGCGTTCAACATATTCCGTTTTTTCACGTTCCGACATACCATTCGCTTCTACAACCTTACGGAGTTCTTGACAGTGGACAAGGCACTGTTGATGAGTGTTTTGATTCCGGCGCTTTGGTTGGTCATCCATCACTTTTCGGGCTATTACGCCATGCCGAGGCGCAAAACCAACCTGGGCGACTTGCTCAACACGGGGGTGAGTACGCTTTTCGGCGTTTTATTGCTGTTTTTCCTCATCATCATCAACGATTATCCGGAATACCCCAGCCTGTATTACGAAATTATGGGTGGATTTTTCCTCATCCAATTTGTTTTCACGGCTTTGATGCGTTTCCTGCAAACGGATCCGATGATTCGCCGACAGTACCGAGGCATCGGTTGCATCCCGGTTTTCGTGGTGGGTACAGGCAAGAACGCCCTGCGCATCCGGCATGAGTTCAACCGCTACAACAGCAGTTTTTGTTACAAGTTGGTCGGTTTTGTCCGAACGGGACAGGTCAAGGATTTGGTTTCAGCCGATGAAATCTGTGGCAACATGGAGGATTTGCCCGGTTTGCTGACCAAGCATCGGGTGGAAGAAATCATCTTCGCCATCGACGATTTGCAGCCTGCCACGACCCGATCGTTGTTGGATGCCGTTTATCCGTTACAAGTGCCTGTCAAGGCATACGCTCGGCGTCAGGACATGTTGGCGGGCTCGGTTTCCTTGTTCTCGCTCTTCGGCATTCCATTGGTCAATTTGACCCCGGCGCCCATGCCCAGGTGGCAGCAAAACTTCAAAGTGGTGCTCGACAAACTGTTCTCACTCATCGTCATGGTGTTGCTCTCGCCGTTTTTTTTGTTTTTGGCCATTCGTGTGCGCATCGATTCTCCAGGTAGGGTCATCTATTCCCAGGAACGCTTGGGCAAGGACGGCAAGCCTTTCAAAATCTACAAATTCCGAACCATGTTCGTGAATGCTGAACCCGATGGCCCACAGCTTTCCAATATTGACGACCCTCGGGTGACTCCGTATGGTCGCTTTATGCGGAAATACAGATTGGACGAATTGCCGCAATTCTGGAACGTCATCAAAGGCGACATGTCGCTGGTGGGACCGCGTCCGGAGCGTGCCCATTTTGTGGAGCAAATCGTGCGCAAGGCACCTCAATATTACCTGACCCAGCATGTTTTGCCAGGCATTACCTCCTGGGGCATGGTCAAGTACGGCTACGCGGATACGGTCGAAAAAATGGTTCAGCGATTGGAATACGACCTCATCTACCTCGAAAACCAAAGTTTGCTCATCGACCTTAAAATCCTCGTTTTCACTCTAAAGCCACTGTTGAGGGGGAACGGTCAGTAGGTTTCCGCTTGCATAATCGGGTTTTTTTTGTGTACTTTGACTTTTCAAGGTAATAAAAGGTTATGGCAGAAAGTGAACGGTATTTGCGGTTTATAGTGTGGCGCGAGAAACACATCAAGGAATCCAACTTCATCCTGATGCTGAGTTTCGTTGTCGGATTGCTTACATCGTTCGCCGCACTTTTGCTCAAAAGCATGATCCATTGGGTGGAACGTCTCATGACGACCGCTTTCCCAAGCAACCAGACCAATTATCTGTATCTCATTTTCCCTGCAATAGGTATCCTGCTAGCCTCCTTGTTCGTGCGTTTCATCGTCAAGGACGACATCGGACACGGAGTCACTCACATCCTCTACGCCATCTCCAGACGGCAGGGCCGTTTGAAACGTCACAACATCTGGACGTCCCTGGTAGGCAGTTCGCTCACCATCGGTGCCGGCGGTTCGGTCGGGGCGGAAGCGCCCATCGTACTCACCGGCGCCGCCATCGGCTCCAACCTGGGCAGCTTCTTCAAGATGAACCAAAAGACCTTGATGCTGCTCATGGGTTGCGGTGCGGCCGGCGCCATTGCCGGCATCTTCAAGGCACCCATCGCCGGCATGCTGTTCACCATCGAGGTGCTCATGCTCGACCTGACGGCGGCATCGGTGCTGCCCTTGCTCATCTCGGCCATCACCGCCGCCACGCTTTCGTATGTGGTCACCGGCACCCAGCCCATGTTCGCCTTCGACCAAAGTATGCCGTTCGAACTGAACCGTCTGCCTTGGGTTGTCGTGCTCAGCATCGTCTGCGGTTTGGTCTCCCTTTACTTTATCCGCGGCATGAGCGCCGTGGAAGGCTGGTACAAAAAAATGGAGAGCCCATACCTCAAACTGGCTGTCGGCGCCGTGGTGCTGAGCTTGCTCATCTTTATTTTCCCGCCGCTGTACGGCGAAGGCTACACCTCCATCAGCCAACTCATCAGCGGTCATTCAGGTGCCCTGGCCGACGGCAGCTTTTTCTATTCCATGAAGGACAACATCTGGATGCTGGTGATTTACATGATTTGCGTCATCTTGTTTAAAATTGTGGCATCGGCCTCTACGAACGGAGCCGGTGGAGTAGGCGGGGTATTTGCCCCCAGCCTGTTCGTAGGTGCGTTGGCCGGCTTTGTGGTCGCCAGAACCATCAACGAATTGGGTATCGCACACGTTTCCGAGCAGAATTTCGCCCTCATGGGCATGGCCGGCGTCATGTCCGCCGTGATGCACGCCCCCCTTACCGGTGTTTTTTTAATAGCTGAACTCACGGGCGGATATTCCCTCTTCTTGCCATTGATGGTGGTGTCGGCAGGTTCCTACCTAACCATCTTCATCTTTGAGAAACACAGCATCTACTCGCTGCGTTTGGCCGAGAAAGGGCAGTTGGTGACCCATCACAAGGACAAAGCCGTATTGACCCTGATGAAAATGGAGAACGTGATCGAAAAGGACTTTGACGTAGTCTATCCGGACATGACGTTGGGAGAAATGGTCAAGGTCATCGCCACCGCCAAACGCAACATCTTCCCGGTAGTGGGCAACGATGCCAAATTGCAAGGCATTGTCTTGTTGGACGATATCCGCAACATCATGTTCCGAACCGAACTTTACGATCGTTTTCAAGTGAACAAACTCATGGTTTCGCCGCCTGCCAAGCTTCGAATAAGCGCTTCCATGGAAGAAGTCATGAGGGTATTCGACGAGACCAATGCTTGGAACCTACCCGTCATCAACGAGTTGGGACAGTATATGGGTTTCGTGTCGAAATCAAAGATTTTCAGTTCCTATCGCAAGGTCTTGGTCCATTTCTCGGACGAATAGCCTATTCCACCATTTCCACGTTGATTTCACCAATGGCGCCCGAAATGTCGAGCGTGATGCTGTGCTTGGATTTTCCCCAGGCATCGTTGGTGTAAGTGCGGTTGTCCTTGTTGAAGAAGGGGATGTTCACTTCGCCCAACAGCCCTGAAACCTCGATTTTAACGCCTGTTCCAAAGGGAACCTTCACATTGATCTGACCAACGCCACCCTTGATTTCAGCATCGCAATCGTTGCTCCACTTGCCGGAAAGGTCCAGAGAGGTTTTTCCGGCCATCATGTTGCATCGAATCTTTGGAACGGAGGTGTTTCTCAAGTTGATGTGTGATTCGCCGGCCGTCATCTTGAAGGCGAAATTGCTGAGTTTGGCTCCTTCGAGGTTGACTTGGGCGACTCCGGCCATGAGTTCGATAGACACGTCGTTCTTCACGTTTTTGTTCAATTCCAGCTTCCATTTGTTGTCGTCCGAGCGGTTGTCCAATTGTTCCGTTTTCTCGCGTTTGCTCTTGATGGTGAGGTATCCGATGCGATCCACTTCCTTATAAATCATGTATGGAACGATGTAAATGTCTTTGTACCCGTAGTAGCACTCCACCAGTTTCTTGGAGTTCACATTCATGTAAAGTTCCCCTGCAAAAAAGGAGATGTCCGATTTTACTTCCCGGGCGGATGCCAGCGGGAGGCTTTTACGAAAGATCGTTTCGCGCTGTTTGGAGGCAACGAGGATGGTGGGAACCAACAGAAGGAGCAGTAGGGGCAGAACGAAGCGCAGATTTTTCATGTTGAAGGGTCTTTTCCGGTTATGAATTATTGATGTATCTTTGACGTATAAAGGTGTGCAAATGTTGCAATCTTTTGGCAGTTTTTTTAGCATCATGGAAAAAAAAGATTTGAGAATCGTCTATATGGGCACGCCGGATTTTGCGGTTGCTCCCTTAAAGGCCTTGGTGGAAGGCGCTTTCAACGTTGTTGCCGTGGTCACCATGCCCGACAAACCAGCCGGCCGTGGCATGAAAATGCAGGCTTCTCCGGTCAAAATCTACGCGCAAGAGCAGCAAATTCCTGTCCTGCAGCCCGAAAAACTTAAGGATGAGGCGTTTTTGGACGAGCTTCGCGGCTTCAAAGCCGATTTGCAAATTGTCGTTGCCTTCCGAATGCTGCCCGTCGTGGTCTGGGACATGCCGCCCATGGGTACCTTCAACCTCCACGCCTCGCTGCTGCCTCAATACCGTGGTGCCGCTCCCATCCATTGGGCGGTCATGAACGGCGAGACGGAAACGGGTGTCTCCACGTTTTTCCTCCAACACGAAATTGATACCGGCGACCTCCTGCTTCAGGAAAAAATCGCCATCGGACCCGATGACACCACAGGAATTATTCACGACAAGCTGATGGACTTGGGTGCCGAAGTCGTCTGCCTGACAGTGGATGCATTGCTGGCCGGAACGGTTCATCCCATTCCGCAGCCCGCCGGAGCGGTCAAACTGGCGCCCAAACTCTTCAAGGAAAATACGCGCATTGACTGGACTTGGGGTTCAGCCAAGTTGCATGATTTTATTCGTGGACTTTCGCCGTTCCCGGCAGCGTGGACGGAAATGGTTGGAAAAGAGGGTTCCGTGACGGGCGTCAAGGTCTTTGAGGCCAAGGCTGAACTGGCGGCTCATGAGCTGAAACCAGGCACCTTGGTCGTGGAAGGAAAGAACATGTTGAAAGTGGCAGTCGGTGACGGTTTTGTTTATTTGCTGCGGTTTCAACTGGCGGGTCGTAAAGCGTTGAATTCCGCCGAATTTCTGCGCGGTTTTCCCGAAATCAACGATTTTTGGCTGCAGTAAACGTAAAAAAGTCGTTAATATTTGTTTTTATTCAAAAAAGTGTCTTTATTTGCAGGACCAACCAACTAATCCCATTTGCCTATCGATCTACTGCTACTCTTTGAATTCTAAAAAAAAGAGCAATGGACACGATTAAAACGATGACCGACGAACAACTGGTCAATTTGTTTGCAACTGGGAACAATCAAGCTTTTGATGTTTTATTGAACCGCCATAAGAGCCGGGTATTCACGTATATCCAGCTGGTAGTGCGCAACCGTGATTTGGCTGAAGACATCTTTCAGGAGTCCTTCATGAAGGCCATCGTCACCATCAAGCAGGGCCGCTATGTGGACAACGGGAAATTCTATTCCTGGGTCACCCGCATCGCCCACAACCTCATCATTGACCTGTACCGCAGGGAACGCAATGAAAATACGGTTTCGAACGAAGAGTTCGCCGATGTCGATTTGTTCAACAACGCCAAACTTTGCGAAGAAAATGTGGAAGACTTGTTGGTGCGCGAGCAAGTGTTCACCGATGTTCGCAAGCTGATGCACCACCTGCCCGACAATCAGAAGGAAGTGGTTCAACTTCGCTACTACGAGGACCGCAGCTTCAAGGAAATTGCCGATTTGACCGGCGTGAGCATCAACACCGCATTGGGCCGCATGCGTTATGCCGTGCTCAATATGCGCCGCATGGCCGAAGAAAAAGATATTTCGCTGGCTTATTGAAATAATTATTGGTTCTTATATACGATGTTTGCCTTTTCATCGTTTTATAGGAAACCCAATACTTATTTTGCCTATGCCACTACATTCTACACCTATTCTCCCGACCCGCAGCAGAATTAAACGGATTTACGCCCAACCTTCGGAAGCTACCCTTGAATTTCTGAAGAATTTCGCCAGAACCTATACGCCGGGTATGGAACTTCCAAACAAGAAGTTGGAACTAGTCCTGAACTAGATTGGACGGTTTCGGTTTTTTTTGTTACTTTGCGGAGTAAAACCCTTTATTATGCGAATGGTAGCTCCTTCCTTGCTGGCAGCCAATTTCCTGGATCTGCGGGCAGATCTTGAAATGATCAACTCCTCCCAGGCAGACTGGCTTCACTTGGACGTCATGGACGGCGTGTTTGTCCCCAACATCTCCTTCGGTTTTCCTGTTTTGGATCAAGTCGCAACGATTTGTACCAAACCCCTCGACGTACACCTCATGATTGTGGAGCCTCAAAAATTCATCCCACAAGTCAAGGCGCTCGGCGCCCTCAATATGAACGTGCATTACGAAGCCTGCCTGCATCTCAACAAAGTGGTGAGCGACATCCACTCAGCCGGCATGAAAGCTGGCGTCACCCTCAATCCACACACTCCTGTTTCCTTATTGGAAGAAATCATCACCGACGTGGACCTTGTTTTGATCATGTCCGTCAATCCGGGTTTTGGCGGCCAATCCTTTATAGAAAACACTTACAACAAAGTGGCTGAACTCAAGGAACTGATCCTTCGCCGCAACAGCAGGGCCCTCATCCAGGTGGACGGTGGTATTTCCGACAAAAACGCATCCGCGCTTTTTGCAGCCGGGGTCGATGTTTTAGTGGCTGGAAACTACGTTTTCCGAACTTCCGATCCCCTCGAAGCCATACGCAGGCTTAAAAAATAAATATCAATTAAATGTAAATAAATAGTAACTTTGCAATTCATTTTTGAATTGTATGGTGCTCGATTTATTCCGAAAACTTCCCGTTTCCAGGCTTCTCCTGCCGTATTTGGCCGGCATCCTGTTGCTGTCCGGCGAACCCCGAATACTATTAAGCCTCTTGATGGCTGGCTTCTGGGGGCTGATGCTGCATCGCCTGTTGGAAAAGCGTTTGCCTTCCGCATGGTCCATCCGTTGGTTGCCAGGTGCCAGTCTATTTTGCTTGTGGATGGTCGTCGGCGGGTTCAACATGCAGCGCTTGAACCTGATTGCGAACTTTCCAGGTTTAACAAAGCCATTTGCCGCTGACGTCCGCATCGTATCCCTTCCAGTGGAGAAGCCCAAATCCAAACAATGTGAAATTCTTGTAGAGCAGGCTGAAGGCGGTTTTGAAGCCTGGAAGGGCAAACACCTTCATGCCTTTTTTCGAAAAAACGCTTTTTCGACTTCCCTAGGCATCGGCGACCGGTTTCGCTTGACGATTCAACCTCAACGACCCATTCCGCCAGCCAACTCCTTTGATTTCGACTATGCCGCCTGGCTTCGGCACAAAGGAATCTGTGGAACGACGTATGTCAAGCAATGGACACTGCTTCAAAAGGCTTCCGTTTGGAACTTGCAGGCACATGCCGAGCGTATGAGGCGTCAATTGCTGCATAAATTTCACGGTGCAGGCATTACCGGCTCGGAATTCGCACTGGTGTCGGCCTTGGTTCTGGGAGAAACCAACCAACTGACTGCGGACACCAAAGCCGATTTCTCCGTTTCCGGCATCTCGCACATCCTATCAGTCAGCGGCTTGCACGTCGCCGTGGTGTACGCAGTGCTGGCCTTTCTGCTCTCGTTTCTGGACAAATTCGACCGATGGCGTGTGCCGAAACAAGTGCTCATCGTACTTCTGCTGTTTTTTTACGCCTTTCTAACCGGACTTTCGCCCTCTGTCATCCGCTCGGCCTTCATGTTTTCCTTGTTGGCATTGGGCAAATGCCTGCATCGCAGGTCACAAACACTCAATACGGTGCTTTTTTCAGCTTTTGTCTTGTTGCTCTGGAATCCAAGTTATTTCTACGACTTGGGTTTTGAATTGAGTTACTTGGCCGTGTTCTTCATCGTAGTGGTGCATCCCAAGCTGGTAGCCTTGTGGATACCGCCCAACAAGGCCGCCAAGTACCTCTGGGAGATGCTTTGCCTGTCACTGGTGGCGCAGTTGGGCACGTCGCCGCTGACGGTACAGGCCTTCCATACGTTTCCCAATTATTTTTTGGTCAATAACCTCGTAGCGGTTCCGTTTTCCAGTTTTCTCATCTACTTGTCATTGGCTTTTCTCATGGTTGGTGGAATTCCTTGGATTGGCCCCTTGATTTCCAAGTTGCTCGACGGATGTCTGCACGGTTTTTTAGTATTGGTGGAAACCACCGGAGATTTTCCGCACGCATTGACTCGAAACCTGTATCCAACGACCTTGGAAGTTCTTGTCTTCTACGTAATTGTCCTTGCGTTTTACTGGACCTTCCTGCTAAAGAGACGGGCAGGTGTCATCCCGTTTTTGCTTTCGGTGCTGTGTTTTCAAATGATCTTCGTCTGTACGAGCTTTTAGCCTTAATTTCAACACTTTCCTCTTGCCAAATGACCGTCGATTTAGTACTTTTGTGTAAAAATTACGCACATGCTCACCAAGATCATTTCCGAAGACCTGGTTCAACAGGCCAAACATCTTTTAAACCGTGCCACGACGGTCGCCATCCTATCTCATCAGGGACCGGACGGGGATGCGCTCGGTTCTTCGTTGGCCCTGGCAGACTTCCTGCATCATCAGGGAAAGCATGTACAAGTGATCTATCCGGACCCTTTTCCAGAATTCCTCCGTTTTATGCCCGGTGCCGACAAGGCCTTGATTTTTTCCCTGCAACCCAAAGCCTGTGAAGTTTTTCTGAACAAAGCCGATGTGATTTGCTGCCTGGATTTCAATCAATTGAAACGCATGGGCAAAGTTGGCGATGTCGTCGCCAATTCTCCGGCCAAACGCATCATGATGGACCACCATCCGGAACCCGATACCTTTGCCGACGTGCAAATTTCGTATCCGCAATTGTCGTCCACCAGCGAAATCGTTTTCAGATACATCTGTCGTTCCGGTAATTTCGACGAAATGACCAAAGAATGCGCCGAATGCGTCTATACCGGCATCATGACCGACACTGGTGCCTTCACCTACAATTCGAACAATGCTGAACTGTATTTCATCGTTTCCCAACTCATCCAAAAAGGGGTGGACAAGGATGCACTGTACATCAAAGTTTTCAACAATTGGTCGGCAGACCGCATGCGACTGATGGGATTCGTACTGAACAACCGCATGAAGTTGTTTCCGGAATACAAAACAGCTATTTTGAGCCTTTCCCTGGAAGATTTGAAGGATTTCAAGTTTCAATACGGGGATACCGAAGGGTTCGTAAACCTTCCACTGAGCATTTCAGGCATCATCTTCTCCGTTTTCATTCGCGAAGACATTGACAAGGTTAAATTGTCCTTCCGTTCACAGGGCACGTTTCCTGCCAACAAAGTGGCGGCCGACTTGTTCAACGGCGGTGGTCACTTGAATGCGGCCGGTGGGGAATACTACGGGAAACTGGAAGATGCCATCCGCATTTTGGAAGAAGCCTTGCCTTCGTACGCAATTTAAGCCCGTTCACGCACAAATAATGTTAAGATGTCGGTCTGAAATGGGTATTTGATTACCTTTGCACGGTTCCGATTAAGCTATAGTTTTCATTAACAGCATTCCATGAGAAAGATTTTTCCCGTCGCCGCACTGCTCGCCCTTCTGGCCATCGCCATCAGCTCCTGCGACAGTAACCTGACATACGCCAATCAACTGGTCGCTGAAAAAACGGCCATCAAAGCGTATATCGCCACCAACAACATCAAGGTAGTCGATACGATTCCCACCATCGTACCTTGGCCCGATGGTGTTTATTACCTGACTTCAAGCGGTTTGTATGTGCACGTGTTGGATACTGGCGCTGTTGTGAACAAGGCGATAAAAACCAATACTGTGGTCACCGTCCGTTTCATGGAGACCAATATGGCCGGCGAATCCGGCTACACCAACATGTACGGCACAGGCGATCCTGTGGAGCTGCTTTATAACAACGTGAGTTCCAGCGCCACCTACGGCGATTGCAAGGCTTGGCACGAAGGCCTCGACTATGTTGGAGACGGCGGCCGCATCCAAATGATCGTGCCTGCCTCCCTCGGTTGGTCCATGTACACTACCTCCGCAGCTCTTACTGCCATGTATTATGAGCTGAACTATACGTTCTGGAAATAACAAAAACATACGGATTATGAGTCTGATTAAATCCATTTCCGGCATCCGCGGCACCATCGGCGGGAAGTCGGGCGACGGTTTGAATCCACTGGACATCGTCAAATTTACTGCAGCTTACGCCCAATGGGTACGGCTGAACGCTACCCGCAAGTCCAACAAAATCGTTGTCGGCAGAGATGCCAGGCTCTCCGGCGAAATGGTATTCCAGGTGGTGTCCGGTACGCTGCTTGGCATGGGCTTCGACGTAGTGAACATCGGACTGGCTTCGACCCCAACCACCGAACTTGCCGTCGTGATGGAACATGCCGACGGTGGTCTCATCCTCACCGCCAGCCACAACCCCAAACATTGGAATGCCCTGAAATTGCTCAACCAAAACGGTGAATTCCTAAATGCGGAAGAAGGCGCCTACGTGCTCGAAACTGCGGAGAAAGAAGATTTCAACTTTTGCCTGGTCGACGAACTCGGTATGCTCACCGAAGACCACACCTACAATCAAAAACACATCGATGCCGTATTGGGCTTGAAGTTGGTCGATGTGGAAGCCATCAAGGCCGCCAACTTCAAAGTGGTTATCGATTGTGTGAACTCCGTCGGCGGCATTGTCCTGCCCAAACTGCTCAATGCTTTGGGTGTCAATGAGGTTGTGAAATTGAATTGCACGGCAGACGGCCGATTCACCCACAATCCAGAACCCCTTCCCGAAAACCTCACGGAAATTGCCACTCGCATGTGTTCTGAAAATGCCCAAGTCGGTTTCGTGGTCGATCCGGACGTGGACCGCTTGGCCATGGTTTGTGAGAACGGCGAGATGTTCGGCGAGGAATATACCTTGGTTTCCGTCGCCGATTACGTTTTGGCACATACTCCCGGTAATACCGTCTCCAACCTTAGTTCTACCCGTGCCCTGAAAGATGTGACTGTGAAACACGGCGGAACCTATACGGCCAGCGCAGTGGGTGAAGTCAATGTCGTAACCGCCATGAAAGCCACAAACGCCGTCATCGGTGGTGAAGGCAACGGCGGTGTCATTTATCCCGAAAGCCATTACGGCCGTGACGCCTTGGTCGGCATTGCGCTCTTTCTTTCGCACTTGGCCCACACCGGCCTGTCCGTAAGCGAGTTGCGCGCCACATATCCAGCCTACTACATCGACAAGCAAAAGATGGAACTCACGGCTGAAATCGATGTGGATGCCATTCTGGTCGCCGTCAAGAAGAAATTCGCCAACGAGCAGGTCAACGACATCGACGGTGTCAAGATTGATTTCCCCGACAAATGGGTGCACCTCCGTAAATCAAACACCGAACCCATCATCCGCATCTACTCCGAAGCCGCCACCAAACAAGAGGCCGAAGCCCTTTCCGCCCAAATCAAAGACGTCATCGCCTCTCTTCTCTAAGCTAAACCTGGTGAAGTAAGTTGTTCAAATAGAGCGCCAAGAACAAGAAGCAGCCCCAAAAGCAATCCTCACGTACCTTAAAGTACGCTCCGGTATGCTTTTGGGGCTGCGACGCAGTTATTGGCGTTCTATTTGGACAACTAGAACATTAGGTTGAATCCCGTTTGCAAATTAAAGAACGAATTGTTGATGGGGATGTATTGCGGCGTCACCTTCAACGGAATGTAATCGGCAGCTACAAAGACGTTGAACAACAACAGCTTCAAATTCACAGCCGCACCGAAGGAACTCATTTCACCGTGCAACAGCGAGTACGTCAAGGAAGTTTGCAACAAACTGCCCGGTTTCAGATTGATGGAAGCCATATAATCCTGATAATTGCCGTTTTCGGAGATGCCCGTCTGAGACAACAGACCCAACGTGATGTGGTTATTGAACGCTCCAGCTTCCACACCGACATTGACCTTGGTGGTCAGTTTGGTGGTATAGGCTTGAACATCCGTGTATTCCTGCAGGTTCATAAAGTTGGTCAACTGATCGGTAATGCTGCCGGTTCCACCACCGTTCAAATCAGCACCCGTATAGGTGAACGTACCGTTCGATTTTGCTTGACTGATGCTGGCAGCATCCCAGGTTATGGAACCAAAGTCAATGACAGCTGCGGACAACGTCAAGAAATTCAGAGGTTTGAAGGTTAAACCGACATCGAAGGACATCCCTTTTCCCGATTGCGGAAGATTGCCCATGGGGTCGTTTTGCACATTGGTCATGTAATTCTGGTCGATGCCGATGGTTTTGAACTTGCCGTCCGGATTGAATTCCATGCTGATGGCTTTTGGCGCCGTCAAGCGGAGGTCACCCTTGGTCGTGATGTTCAACGCGGAGCCGTTGGATTCGATGCTGAATTGATCAAAACCCAAACGCATGTCGGCCAAACCCATCAGGTAATTGGCTGTGGCGCCGATGGAAAGCATCTTGCCCAGTTTCACGGATAGACCGACACCAGCTTTTGCATACATCATGGCATTGATGTTCAAGGCGCTCAAATCTAAGGCACTGCCCGATGAGTTGGTGCCGAGCATGACGAATTTGAACAAGTCCTTGGGTAGTCCAATACCCATGTCCGAATTGATGGAGCTGGTGAAACTCAGATAGACCCCGCCGAATTTCATGCCCAAATCGAGCAGGTCCATGGACATGCCCCCTCCGATGTTGGAAACATCGTTCAAGCCACCGATGAAGGCGTTTTTGTCGACCGAAGGATTCAGCACGGTCCAAAGTTCACCGGAACCATCCGTGGCAGGGTAAAAGATGTCGCTCATGGCCAAGTCGGAATGGACGTTGAACGACATGCTGCCCACACCGACTCCGATGCCTGGACGACTGGGAGCCATCGCCGGATTCCATTTGGTATGGAAGGGCGTTTTTTCAAGGAAATACAGGGAGTTGACTTGCTGGGCTTGAATCCGTTGGGTTGCAACGAACAGAAGAGCCACGGTCAGAATGCTTGTTACGGATACTATGATGCGTTTCATAATTTTCATTTTTTTCTGTGGATGAATCGTTTCTATTCGTTGGATTTAATTGGTAGCCGGTTTTTTCTTCAGATCAATGAGGACACCGCCGCTGATGCGACCTGCCACGTCAATCTTTATCCAGTCGGAGGGTCGGATGGCCACACCGCTGGTACCCGTACTAGCGGAAACAATGAATTCCACTTTGAACTTCGGTACGTCCTTGAACATGTTGATTTGCGTTCTGGTAAACGACAATTCGGTCGAAGTGAAGGCCGTATCCTGTGCAAATCCATTGGCGTCGATTTGGTCGCCACCGCGGATGTTGGCAGACTCAATCGAGAACTTTTCTGCTCCGTTTACATCCAAACCGGTCATTTTCAATTTGATGGTCAACGGGATACGGTTGGTTACATTTAAAACGAACCCAAAAGCAAGATTTTCTTGCGTTGCCAGTTGATCGAGCACGTCAAGGAACGGATTCTTGATGGTGTCGCCCATATTGACCTTGAAGTCGTTGCCGAACTTGAGCGGAATCTCCAACGTATCCGTAATCGTGAGGAATGTGTTCTTGTTGATGAAATGGTTGCTGGTGGTCGGATCGGCCTGAATGGTGTAACCCATGGTGATCTTGTCCGGATTGATTTTGAATAAGTTTGCCAAATTGTTGGTCGGCTGGTCAATCGTAAAGACGTTCGTCTTGCTGGATGCAGGATTGGCGGCGGGCAGCATGGTGAAGTTGGTACCCGACAAGCTGGCGGTGGTGTTCGTGGACGTGTTCTTGGTGCTCATCGTCAGATTCAGCTTGATGGGCACGCCCAAATTGCTGTTGGTGTACATTTTCAACGTCGGATTGTAAAAACTCAATACATTACCGTTGGCTGCCATGGAACCGAATGCGTCGAAGCTGTCGGTGTTGGTATCTGTCTTGGTGTAGTTCACTTTACCATAAACCGTTTGGAAATCGACGGTGCTGAAGGCGACGGAAACTGAAATGCTGGTCATGGCCTTGGCTGTGATCGTGACGGAACCGACCGTGGCTACGTTCAACGCGGCGGCGCAATTGATCTGCAGGTTGCTGCTGCTTGCGGGTTTCAGCACACGGATGCCGATTTGTTTGTCGGTGTTGGCCTGCATGGTCCAGGAAGTAACCCGGGCCTTGGTCGTTACATCGTAGTATTCAGCAGCGCTGCCTACCGGAGTGCAGGTAATGGTGATGGCGTTGTTCAGCCCGGTTCCACCCAAGTTGACAGTGCTCGCACGCATGGTGAACGTCGTATTGGCCAGTACGATGCTGTCCACAGGGTTCATCATGTCCGTTTTGAAATTAGGCAGGGTGACTGAAGTCGAACCAGAGTAATTGTTGGTACCGACCGGTACGTTGGAAGGTACGGAAGGTGCCGATGAACCGTCAATCATGTTGACGATGGTGGCTGCCGGATTGGGAATCGAGGCGGGTGTGAAACCGCTCAAAGCGCTGTTGACAGCTGCCAGATCCATGGAGCCGCCCACACAGAACGTATAGACGCCGTTCTTCACTTTGAGCACGGTTTTGTCCATGTCCTTGAAGATGCTGTCCATGGTCACATTTAGGGTGCCGATGGGCAAATCCATACCATTTTGCAGGATTTCAGCCTCGGTGTTGATCTTGTTCGTGTCGTAGGTGTTGTCGACACAAGAAAAAGTCAACATGCTCATCAAGGCAAGGGAGCTGCTTGTCAGAAAGAGTCGCAATGGTTTCATGTTTTATTGTTTTAGGTAGTTGAGGTCATTTAATAAAAATTAAAGATCGAAAAAAAATAGATTATACAATATTAAGATATAAAATTGAAAAAAGGTACTTAGAAGTGGTATTATTTGCAAAAAAAACAGCCTGCCGAATGATTCCGACAGGCTGTTTACCGATAAATATGGAGGGTTCACCCATACATATATGGATGGTTGACTCTATTCTTCGAGCAGTATTTCCATGATGGTGACGGCTGCTTTGGCAACAGAGGTGCCTGGGCCAAAAATTCCCAAGACGCCAGCTTTGTACAGGAAGTCATAGTCTTGCGCGGGAATGACACCCCCTGCAATGACAACGATGTCCTCGCGACCGAGTTTCTTGAGTTCTTCCATCACCTGCGGAACCAAGGTCTTGTGACCAGCTGCGAGGGAGGAGACACCCAATACGTTCACGTCGTTCTCAACGGCTTGTTTGGCAGCTTCGGCAGGAGTTTGGAACAAAGGTCCCATGTCCACGTCGAAACCGCAGTCGGCATAACCGGTGGCTACCACTTTGGCACCGCGGTCGTGACCGTCCTGGCCCATTTTTGCAATCATGATACGGGGTTGACGGCCTTCTTTCTTGGCAAACTGCTCAACCAGCGTGCAGGCTTTCATAAAGTCTGCATCGTTCTTTGTTTCGGAGGAATACACGCCTGAAATAGTTCTGATTACTGCTTTATAACGACCAACGATTTTTTCACATGCGTAGGAAATTTCACCGAGGCTGGCGCGAACGCGGGCAGCTTCGACGGCCAGTTCCAACAGGTTGCCATTTCCAGATTCCACACATTTGGTTAGGGCTTCCAGCGCGGCTGCCACTTCGGCTTCGTTGCGGTTGGCTTTCAGCGTGTTCAGACGTTCAATCTGTTGCAGGCGAACGGCAGTGTTGTCAATTTCCAGGATGTCGATGGGGGCTTCCTTTTCGAGGCGGTAGCGGTTCACACCCACGATGGTCTGCGTACCGGAGTCGATACGAGCTTGTGTGCGGGCGGATGCTTCTTCGATGCGCATCTTGGGAATGCCGGTTTCGATGGCTTTGGCCATACCGCCGAGCGCTTCTACTTCTTCGATCAAGGCCCAAGCCTTTTCGGCCAGTTCCTTGGTCAAGGATTCGATGTAGTAGGAACCAGCCCAAGGATCCACTTCGCGGCAAATCTGGGTTTCTTCCTGGATGTAAATCTGGGTGTTGCGTGCAATACGGGCGGAGAAGTCCGTCGGCAGAGCGATGGCTTCGTCCAAGGCATTGGTGTGCAAGGATTGCGTGTGACCCAAAGCGGCTGCCATGGCTTCAATACACGTACGGCCGATGTTGTTGTACGGATCCTGTTCGGTCAAGGACCAACCGGAAGTCTGGGAGTGCGTGCGCAAAGCCAGCGACTTCTTGTTCTTCGGGTTGAATTTGTTCACGATTTTGGCCCACAACATACGAGCGGCGCGCATCTTGGCTATTTCCATGTAGTGGTTCATGCCGATGGCCCAGAAGAAGGAGAGGCGAGGGGCGAACGTGTCGATGTCCATGCCTGCGTTCACACCGGCTCTCAAATATTCAAGACCGTCTGCCAAGGTGTAAGCCAGTTCAATGTCTGCCGTTGCACCAGCTTCCTGCATGTGGTAGCCGGAAATGGAGATGGAGTTGAACTTGGGCATGTTCTTGGAGGTATATTCAAAGATGTCGGCGATGATTTTCATCGAAAACGTCGGCGGATATATATAGGTGTTGCGCACCATGAATTCCTTCAAGATGTCGTTCTGAATGGTACCCGCCATTTCTTCGAGTTTGGCACCCTGTTCCAGGCCTGCGTTGATGTAGAACGCCAAAATTGGCAGAACTGCACCGTTCATGGTCATGGAAACGGACATCTTGTCCAACGGAATTCCGTCGAACAGCACTTTCATGTCTTCGATGGAGCAGATGGAAACACCAGCCTTGCCGACGTCACCCACCACACGCTCGTGATCCGCATCGTAACCACGATGAGTGGCCAAGTCGAATGCTACGGACAGACCCTTTTGGCCAGCGGCCAGGTTTCTGCGATAAAAAGCATTGGATTCCTCGGCGGTGGAAAATCCGGCGTACTGACGGACAGTCCAGGGGCGCATGGCATACATGACGCTGTACGGGCCGCGCAAATAAGGAGAAACACCGGCTGCATAATTAAGGTGTTCCATGCCTTCCAAGTCGGCTTTGGTGTAAACGGGTTTCACGCTGATGAGTTCCGGCGTTTTGAAGGTCTTCTCGATGCCTTTTTCAGCTGACCAGGTCTTGGGATCGGTAGCAGGGATTCCGGCGTTCTTGATGTCTATGTTTTTGAAATTCGGTTTCATACGATGCTGCTTAAAGGATTCCTAACTGCTTGTTGAAGTCTTGCAAAGTCTGCAATACATTCGAACGGACGTTGATGAAGTTGGTGATGCCCTGGGCCTTAAGCTCGTCCGTGCAAGCGGGAGCGCCGGCAACCACGAGGATTTCCTTGCCTTGGCCGATGGCGGCTTTGGTGGCGGGAGCAAATTCGGCGTATTCGTCGTCGCTGGAACACAGCACGATGAGGTCGGCACCAGCTGCGCGGGCGGCTTTCACGCCTTCTTCAGCGGTATCGAAGCCCAGGTTGTCGAACAGTTCGTAGCCGGCACAACCGAAGAAGTTGCCGGAGAACTGGGCGCGTGCCAGACGCATGCTCAGCGAACCGATGGTCAGCATGAATGCCTTGGGGCGTTTGCCGGATTTTTCGGTAGCCAAGCGCATCGCATCGAAAGCGGAACTGCCGCGTTCGCAGCTCAAAGTTGCCAGGCTGCCTTTTTCACTGGAGCAGCAACAAGTGTTTGCCTTGGCTGAAACCTTACTCAAAGCCATCTCGTTGAAGTTGGGGTATTGGTTGGTGCCCAACAGGATTTCGCGACGACTGGAAACATCGTTCAAACGCTTCTTGTTGGAGGCATTGACTTCAGCCTGTACGAAACCTTCGCGGATGGCAGCCAGGAAGCCACCTTTTTCGTCCACGGTCAGGAAAATCTTCCAAGCTTCTTCAGCCAGGGCGGTGGTGAGGTTCTCAATATAATAGGAGCCTGCTGAAGCGTCCACGATCTGGTCGAGGTGGGATTCTTCCTTGAGCAGCAATTGCTGGTTGCGGGCGATGCGTTCGGAGAAATCGTCGGATTTCTGGAAAGCGGCGTCGAACGGAACGACGGTGAGGGAATCGACACCGGCGATGGAGGCCGACATGGCTTCCGTTTGGCTGCGGAGCAAATTCACGTAGGCGTCGTACACGCTTTGGTTGAATTCGGAGGTAGAGGCATGGATGCGCATCTTGGCGGCACCCTTGCAGTCGCCTTCAGCCAAATAAGCGTTGACGATTTGTGCCCAGAGCAAACGGGCGGCACGGAACTTGGCAATTTCCATGAAATAATTGGGACCGATGCCGAAGTTGAACTTGACCTTCTTGGCCACATCCTTCACCGAAAGGCCGGCTTCGGAAGCCAGTGTGAGGAATTCGTTGCCGTAAGCCAGACCGTAGCCCAGTTCTTGTGCGCAGTAGGCACCGGCGTTGTTGAACAAATACGGGTTGGCACTGAAGACGCGGAATTTTGGCAGGGAAGCGCCAGCTTCCAAAACGGCTTTCATGTCCGCCTTGATTTTTTGTTCGTCGGCGTCGAAACCTTTGTTCAGCATGCGCTTGAACGGATCGTACTTGACTGAACCCTGTATTTTTTCAGCATCCAGTTTGTTGACAGCAACGTATTCAGCCAGTAAAGTGGTCAGTTTGGCGACTTCAGACGAACAACTCCGAAAGTTGAGTTCGATGCAATCCAAGCAAATGCCCTTGAGCAGGATGTCGATGTTTTCGGCCGTAATTTGGTCGGTCTGGATAATGAAGCAAAGGGAATTGATACCCTTGTTCAGAATCTCAAGCGCCTTTTCATTCGCTTTTTTGGGGTCGGTTACTTCGATGTCCTGGCTGACGAGCCAGTTGTTGTCGGTTTTGGTTCCCCGTACGAACGGGAATTCGCCCGGCAGCGAATCGGTGATTTTCATACCTTCCAAGTCTTCTGCCCGGTAAAAGGGCTTGACCTGAAAACCTTCGTTGGTCTTCCAAACGAGTTTCTTTTCGAAGTCCGCGCCTTTCAGGTCTGCAGTGATCCTGTCCATCCATTGTTGGGTGGTCACGGGCGGAAATTCCGAAAATAACTTTTCTTTGCTATCTGCCATAGTATAAGAATAAATAGTGTTTAAAAATGTGTGCAAATGTACGGGTTTTATTCCGATTGTGGCTCGTTTTGAGGGCTGAAAAACGACTAAATATGCATTTTTTGAAGGCCTTTTGCAAGTGCTTGTTTATCAATATAATTAACGAATTTTCGCCTTTCATGTGACCGACTTCCCAATATAATTATTACTTTTGGTGCGTTTTTACACGACATTTTTCACTCAATTGTGAAGATTGCGTGAATTTTTTTGTGACTAATACC